>ENA-UPTA01004539-UPTA01004539.1-activated-sludge-metagenome-genome-assembly--contig:-NODE-4539-length-13112-cov-3.929923_pt1 | contig 13112 bp, 9 predicted proteins | sample MGYA00238184_ERZ773361 | MGnify/ENA primary metagenome ERZ773361 (study PRJEB29100, sample SAMN05720205) | activated sludge metagenome | isolation source: anaerobic digester from wastewater...
ACGAAGAAGTAAGGAGAGAGTTTAAGAGAATAATATTAAATGTGCCAGAGACAGTAAATATCATGAGGTATTTTTTGGGGGATTCATTTGTTGAAAAACTCTTGAAAGGTATAGATATATGAGAAAAAAGGAATTGGCGAAATTACTTCTTAGAGAAGTTGAGAAAATTTTTCCAAATGCAACTACAGAACTAAAGAATTGGGAAAATGACTTTCAATTTCTTGTCTGTATAATACTTTCAGCACAAACAACGGATAAGCAGGTAAATAAGGTAACAAAGAATCTTTTTAAGAAATTTCCAGATGCTAAGCATTTGAGCAGTGCAAATTTAGAAGAACTGTACAATACCCTCGGGGGTATTAACTTCTACAGGACTAAATCTAAGCACATAAAAGAGATGGCAAAAGTTCTCTCAGAAGAGTATTGTGGAAATCCCCCAAAAGATCTTAAAGAGCTTGTTTCTCTCCCAGGAGTTGGATATAAAACAGCGAATGTATTTTTGAATGAGATATATCATGCTAATCAGGGAATTGCTGTTGATACTCACGTATTAAGAGTGGCAAGAAGGTATGGTTTAACAAAAAACACAAATCCAACTAAAATTGCACACGACTTGGAGAAACTTTATCCAAAGTCTGATTGGTACAAGGTAAATTCAGCTTTTGTTCTTTATGGTAGGTATATTTTGAAGGCAAAAAACCCAGACATGGACAGAGTTGTCCTTAAAGAGTTCCTAGATTGAAAGAGGTTTGCATCTGTTTTGCAAATTGTTTTCGATAATGGTATACTTCTCCTCGTTAGCGAATAATATTAGTTGTATGTCTGTACTAGCTAACAGGAGGACATCACCAAAGGATAACCCTATGGCAGATAAAAAAGTTGTTGCGAAGAAAGCGACAGAAGAGACTGATAAAAAAGAACTGTATTCACAGATAGACAAATTTCTTTCTGATAAAGATAATCAAATTAAGACCTTTAACAAAGGTGATATTGTTGAGGGAGAAGTAGTTGATGTCCGTGATGGAATGGTAATTGTAGATATTGGGTACAAATCAGAAGGAATTGTTGCTGGTCGAGAATTAAAAAGCGAAACCCTTGATTGGAGAGAACTTAAAACTGGGGATAAAGTATTGGTATATGTCGTAAAGCCTGAAGATGAAGAGGGCCAGTTGATACTTTCTATCAGAAGAACACAGCAAGCAAGTACTTGGTTAGTTCTTGAGAAAGCTAAAAAGGATAATGATATTGTGGAGACAGTTGTTGTTGAAGCAAATAATGGTGGATTAATAGTTGAAATTGGAAAAGATATCCGTGGATTTATTCCTACATCTCAACTAGATGCATCTAGAGTGTATCTTGATGGTGTAAGACAGGTAGGGAAGGATATCTCTTCGAAGGTTCAAAAGAGATTAAATTCTCTTGTTGGAGACAAGATTCAGACAAGAATAATTGAATTGGATAGGGAGAAAAACAGAATAATTCTCTCCGAAAAAATGGTTACTCAATCTAGAGATTTAGAGCAAAGAGAGAAGACATTGAATAAGGTAAAAGAGGGTGATATTTTAGAAGGAACTGTAAGCGGTATTACTCCTTTTGGAGTGTTTGTTAATGCTGAGGGATTAGAAGGTCTTGTTCATCTTTCAGAATTATCATGGGATAAAGTTGAAGATATTGGCAGTTTGTTCCAAGTAGGTAGCAAGGTAAATGTAATGGTAATAGGTGTATCAGATGGAGGTAAAAGAGTTGCATACAGTATTAAGAGATTGTTGAAAGATCCTTGGGCAGAAGCTATTTCCAAGTATAAAATTGGAGATGTTGTAAAAGGGAAAGTTCAAAAAGTTGTTCCTTATGGTGCATTTGTTAGGATAGCAGAAGGCTTAAATGGTTTAATCCATATTTCGGAATTATCAGACAAATTAGTTAAAGATCCAGCAGATATAGTATCTGTAGGTGACGATGTAGCTGTAAAAATTCTTTCAATTTCTTCTACTGAAAGACATTTAGGTTTAAGTCTTAAGGGAGCCAAATCAAAAGAGGTAAAAGTAGAGAAAGTTGAAAAGAAGGAAAAAATTTCGAAAGAAGAATTAGCATCTGCAATAGATACTGCAATTGAGGAAGAACTTGAGGAAAAGAAGTAATTCTAATATATGTAGTATAATTAGCAATGTATGATAGTAAAACAAACAAAGAAAGTAGGTTGTTTCTTTCGAGATTGAGCAAGAATCTTGTTATTTCTATTCGACTGTCTTCTTTCGTATCTTCTCATCTTGGTGAGAAAAAAGTTTCACCGACTTCTCTTCTTGCTGGGATACTCCTAAATGATGGTTCTATAGCTCAAAAAGCTGTCAGTGAAACAGGTATAAATGTGACAAAAATTCTTGAAGTGTTGTTGGGTAAAAAAAATATCGAGATAACCGGAAACCCTAATAAACAGGTAGAAATTGAGCTTTCAAAAGATTCAAAAGAGATACTTAATAGAGCTTTTTTTATTGCTCAAAGAGCAGGGCATGTATACGTTGGTTCTGAACATGTGTTGTTGGCAATGTTGGAAGGTGATTTTGAAGAATTTAAAAAGATTAAGGATTTAGGTTTAACATTAGAAATCTTCAAAGCTGCATTGAACAAAATTGCTATATATCCAATAGGACTTTTGGCAAAGCCGTGGGAGGGCTCTATTGAAGAGGAGAATCAGAGTCTTGTACAGTATTTGGGGGTAGATCTTGTTGAACTAGCTAAGGAGAATAAGCTTGACCCTGTAGTTGGTCGCGAGAGTGAATTGAATAATTTAGAGAGCATTTTATGTAGGAGAAGGAAGAATAATGTAGTAATTGTAGGTGAGGCTGGTGTCGGAAAAACGGTTTTAGTTGAGGGTTTAGCACAGAGAATAGCAAACGGAAATGTTCCTCCATCTCTAAGAGATGCAAAAATAATCTCTTTAAATGTTTCAGATATTATGGCCGGTAGTAAGATGAGGGGTGATGTTGAGGAGAAAGTGACTGCTATTATTGAGGAAGTTACACAGTCAGAGAATACAATTTTGTTTATTGATGAAATACATAATATTGTTGCTCCAGGGATGCCAGGGAGTTCGTCAGATATCTCAGCGGTATTAAAACCTGCTTTAACACAGGGTAATTTTAGATGTATAGGGGCAACAACAACTGAAGATTACAGTGCATATTTTGAGACCGATAATGCGTTAGCTCGAAGATTTCAGCCCCTTTTTCTAGAAGAACTAAGTGTTGAAAGCACTATTGAGGTATTAAAAGCTGTTAGACCACTTCTTGAGAAACACCATAATGTGAAGATTTCTGACGATGCAATCCTTATGGCTGCTCAACTTTCAGACAGATTTGTTGCAGATAGATATCTGCCAGATAAAGCAATTGATGTTTTGGATGAAGCCTCATCGTCTAAGAAACTTGATGTAGAAGCGGATTTTAAAGATATTGAAGAATTAAAGGATCAGTTAAAAGAAATTAAACTTCAAAAGGAAGACTTGATTTCCAGATGGGAAATGTCTGAGGCTTCAAAGATGCAACTTAAGGAGAACAAGATAAAGGAGAGGATATCACTCAGAGAGAAGGAGCTTTCTTTGGAGAAAGTAAGGAAAAAGAATGAGATTACTTCCGAAGATGTAAGAAATATTATCTCTAAATGGACTGGTATTCCGATAAATACACTTGGGAGCCAAGAAAAGAATGCACTTCTAAATTTGGATGTAAAACTAAAGGCTAAAATTATTGGCCAAGATGAAGCATGTGATGACGTCGCCAATGCCATTAAGAGAGCTAGAACTGGGATTTCTGATACAGATAGACCTTGGGCCTCATTTCTTTTCTTGGGTCCAACTGGTGTGGGGAAAACAGAATTGGCGAAAGTACTTTCAGAGGAATTGTTTGGGAATGCTGAGAATCTTGTCCAAATTGATATGAGTGAGATGATGGAAATGCATAGTGTTTCTAAATTGATTGGATCTCCTCCTGGATATGTTGGTTTCCAAGAAGGGGGTTGGTTAACAGAAAGAATTAGAAGGCATCCTCATTCAGTAATTCTTTTTGATGAGGTTGAAAAAGCACATCCTGATGTATTAAATATCCTTTTGCAAATTATGGAATATGGTCATCTTATGGATGGTAGGGGAAAGAGGGTAAATTTCAAAAATACTGTAATAATTCTGACCTCTAATATTGGTGCAGAAGAGATTAGAAAGAACAAAATCCTTGGGTTCTCAGAAGTAAAAGAAGGGTCAAGAAGTAATAGAGAGGAGGAGGGGAGAACCTATAAACATATGAAGGAGGTACTTATGGAGGAATTGAAGAATACTCTAAGACCTGAATTATTGAACAGATTAGATGATATTATAATATTCCGTTCTTTAAATAGAATGGATGCAAAAAAGATAGTAAAATTACTACTTTCAGATCTTAACAACAGATTAAAGGAGGAGAAGATAGTTGTTAAATTGAATTCTCAAGCCATTAATTACATAGTTAATGAGTCATTTAGTGAAGAATATGGGGCAAGACCATTACGTAGATATCTACAAGATAAAGTGGAAAATCTTCTTGCCGACTATATCCTTCACAAAGGAGATGGTGCAAATAAAGGGGAGATAGTGGAAGTAACGATAGGATTAGAAGATAATAGTTTAGTAATATTAAAGAAAAAATAGATGAAATATGTTTGCAATGCCTGTAATTCGGAATTTTTAAGATGGGCAGGGAAATGTCCATCATGTGGGGAGTGGGGTTCTCTAGAGGAAGTAGAGGAATCTGATTTGCTTCCAACACAAACAGAAAAAAAAGTTACACCTTCGAAGTACAGTAAAATTACGGAATTTTCAAAAAGCAAGAGGAGTAAAGCCTCTAGAGGAAGAATGGGAACTGGATTTTTTGAGTTTGACCGGGTATTAGGAAAAGGGCTTGTTCCTGGGGAGGTAATTCTTCTAAGTGGAGAACCTGGAGTTGGGAAATCAACACTTTTGATGCAAATTGTTCTAAATTTTTGTGAGAGTGGTAAAGTCTTATACATTTGTGGAGAAGAATCTCCAACACAATTAATAGAAAGGCTTGATAGATTAGCGACAAAAAAAGATTATAATCGGGACAATTTCATTGTTACTGAGGATACTACTGTAGAAAATGTTGTTGCTTTAATAGAAGAAGGTAATTTTGAGCTTGTAGTAGTTGATTCCGTTCAAAGTATGCAGTCAATTCAATCAAAAGGTTTTCCGGGTAGTATTGGACAAGTTCGTTTGTCTGGTGCATTGTTAACTAGAGTCGCAAAGAAAACTGGTGTCCCAATATTCATTGTCGGGCAGATAAATAAGAGTGGAGATGTTGCTGGGCCTAAAGTTTTGGAACATATTGTTGATTGTGTTTTGTATATGGAAGGGGATCAGTATAATCAGTACAGAATCATTCGAAGTATGAAAAACAGATTTGGTTCTACAAATGAAATTGGAGTATTTGAAATGCAAGGAAATGGTTTAAATGAAGTGAAGAATCCGTCATTGCTTTTTCTTGAATCTTCCGAAGAGTCATCTGGGAGTGCAATTAGTGCTGTGATTCAAGGTTCTAGGGTAGTATTTGTTGAAGTTCAAGCTCTTGTAGTTGAAAGGGAAAGTGAAGTGGGTCCATTGAGGAGAGTGGCAAATGGGATTAAGAAACCGAGATTAGATATGCTTTGTGCTGTAATGTCCAGAAAAGGGAAACTCTTTTTAGGAAATAAGGATGTTTTTGTGAATGTTGTAGGAGGATTGACAGTAAACGATCCCTCAATAGACCTAGCAATTTGTGCAGCAATTAAGTCTTCAGTTATTGATAAACCTCTTTCGAAAAAGGTTCTTTATGTTGGGGAAGTTGGATTAACTGGGGAAGTAAGAGGAACTTGGGGTGTAGATTCGATAATAAAAGAAGCCGAGAGAAGTGGATATTCAGACCTATTGGTAGGTCGTATGAAAGTAGGACCAAATGAAAATGTAAATATAAAGAAGATATATAAAGTATCAAGTCTATAGATAAATTAATTCACGATTTTAATGGAGACAGATAAGATTTTTCAAGAGAATAACCTTCAAGTATTAAAGGATTGTAAGAAAGTTTTAAAGGGCAGAGAATTAGAGTATTCTAAAGATTATCAATTGATGTTAAAACAGTTGAAAAGAGGTGAAGAATTGGCAGCGTACTTTATATTTCAGGCAAAGGAGGACGATTTGGCAATAGCAATTAATAATCAAGAACAATTTGAAACTGTAGTAGCAGTAATAGAAAAAGATGAAGACACAATAAGAAAGTATATTGATAATCCAAATTGTAGAGAAGACATTGTATTTAGAGAAGTGTCCTTTTTTTCAATTCCATAATTTTCTAGTTAAAACCCTTTTGTAATAAGGTTCTGTATATATCTGCTAAACTGTTATCCACCCACAACGTAACAAATGAAACTTTCAAATCGTTTTCGTAACTTCATGTGCAACTTAGCTGGAGATGTCATTGCAGTACTACCGAAACCCGAGACACCCGCAATGTGGAGAAAGTTTATGGGCTTGACAATTACCACTATAAGGAGTATACTCCTGTTACAGTTCTTTACATGGTGTGGATATCTTAGGTTTTTCCCTTTGTCTGGGGTGTCATAAACACAACTGGGCAACAGGAAAAGCCTAAGATTTTTTTGCCTTTTTCTTATTTCTGTTTAATTATTTAAACCTAAATAAGAAGAGGGGAAACATCCTGTATGTTACTCGAAACTGTTCCTGATAATAGGGATAGAAACCGGGGTCGGTTGGGGCAGTACCGATCCCTTCTTCTTTTTTATGTTTCATTTATAGAAGTTGACATGTTTTATCTATTTCACTATACTTCTATTATCTGATATGAATAAATGCCTCATATCTATATAAATTTCCTTTTTTGATAAATGGTAAAAAAATCAAGTAAAACTATTAAAGATTACGAAGCAATGACTTTGGCAGATATTCGTGCTGAAGCTCAAGAAATTAAATTAGAAAACTTCATGGAGTTACCTAAACGAGAGTTAATCATTGAAATTCTTAAAAAGAATTCAAATGATGAGGGTTTTGTTGAAGTAAGTGGAATACTCGAAGTTATGAAGGATAACTCTCACGGGATTTTAAGAACAGAGGATCTTCTTCCTGGAGATAATGATGTATATATTTCTGGGTCACAGATTCAGAAGTTTAGTCTAAGAACAGGGGATGAAGTTACGGGACCTGCAAGACTTCCAAAAGACAAAGAGAAATATCTAAGCCTTTTAAGAGTTGATACCGTATATGGAAAGCCTGCGGCAGAAGCAGCAAAGAGGCCAAATTTTAGGAAATTAACACCTATTTTCCCAAATAAACAAATTAAATTAGAAACTGATCAGGATATAATATCCACAAGAATGATTGATTTACTTGCTCCAATTGGGTTTGGACAGAGGTCAATGGTTGTATCTCCTCCTAAGGCAGGAAAGACATGGCTCTTGAAAGATATCGCAAATGGAATTGCTAAAAATCATCCGAAGGCAAAATTAATTGTTGTTTTAGTTGGAGAGAGACCAGAAGAGGTTACAGACATGAAGAGGTTTGTAAAAGGAGAGGTATACGCTTCAAACTTTGATGAGCTTCCACAGCACAACTGTAGTGTCGCAGAGATGGCTCTTCAGAAAGCAATGAGAATGGTTGAGTGGGGAGAAGATGTCATTATCCTAATGGATAGTATTACGAGATTGGCTAGAGCATACAATATTACAATGCCGACATCGGGAAAGACACTTTCTGGAGGGTTTGATCCTGTTGCTTTATATCCGCCTAAGAGGTTTTTTGGAGCAGCTAGAAACTTTGAAGAGAAAGGGAGTCTTACAATCATTGCAACAGCCCTTGTTGATACAGGGAGTAGAATGGATGACTTGGTATATGAAGAATTTAAGGGTACTGGGAATATGGAACTTCATTTGGATAGGTCATTAGCAAACAAGAGAGTATATCCTGCTATAGATATAAATAACTCAGGAACAAGAAACGAAGAGCTATTACTTGGGAAAGAAGTTTTAAACCAATCATGGAGAGTCAGAAGAATGCTAGAATTCTTAGATAGTAATGAAAATCCAACAGAAGTGTTGATAGACAGGCTAAAGAAGACTAAGAATAACGAAGAATTTCTTGCGACATTGCACGAAGCTTAGTTATGGTATAATAGAATTTGGAACTATTTAACACTAAATAGCTTTGTGAATAATAACAATCCTCAACAAAATAAGAATATCCCTGGGTTAAGCTTCAAAAGTATCAGCTCCTTGAAGTTTTTTGAGGATGATAATCTCTTTGTAGATGATGAAATAGTAGGAAACCAATTTGTTAGGGATATAAAAAGAAAATTTTCAAATTTTTATTCAAAACAGAAGCCAAAGAATAACTTGATAGAATTTGTTTTCGCTTTTATAGAATATGTATTTTCTAGATTACAGGTATTCTTTATATTAATCTCTGTCCTTTTTGATATTCTTTTCCAATCATTTAATTCAAAGAAGAATTCTTTTGCAACTAAAATGTTTTGGGGGAGAGGAAATTTCCTTTCTTCTGCTTTTAAGGTTTTATTAGTTTCAGTTGTTTTCATTATTTCCATTACATATCTGTATAGAAAACCAGTTGTTAGTGCTGCCGAAGATCAAATGTTGGATACAATAGGTGTGGCTCGAACTGATTTGGTAGTTATGAATGCTAGTGTAAATACTGTGACACCTAAGGATCGTCCAAGAAGATACTCGGAAGAATATATTGTAAAGAGAGGTGATTCTTTAGAAAGTATTGCTGCTTTTTATGATTTAAATGTTAAGACAATTATGTGGGCAAATAATATTACGAATGTTAATTCTTTGAAATTAGGTCAAACCTTAGAAATACCTCCGAGAGATGGTGTCGTTGTTACTATCAAAAAGGGTGATACTGTTGAATCTTTAGCCAAAAAATATTCTGCAGAAGCTGCAGATATTGTAGACCACAACTGGTTGGAGAGTCCTTTTACATTAGTTGAAGGCTCAGAGCTGTTTATCCCTAATGGTGTCATTAAAGAGACTCCGAAACCTGTTTATGCTTCAGCGCCTCTTTCTCTCTCCAAGGGCTCAACTTCAATAGCATATGGAAATACTCCTGTTGATTCAAATGTAGGAAAATTTTTAGGTTGGCCAGTTGGAGGTCCAAGTAGAATATCAAGAGGTTTCTTCCCTGGGCACTACGGTATTGATATTTATCCTACAAACAAAGTGAATCTTCCAGATGTTGTTGCGGCTGCAGGTGGTACGGTTATTAGTACTGGTTGGGGTAGTGGAAAATACAATGGTTTTGGTTACTATGCTCATGTGGACCATGGGAATGGATATACAACATTGTATGCTCATATGTCACGAGTATATGTTAGATCGGGACAAACAGTTGGGAGAGGTGAATCTTTAGGAAAGATTGGTGATACTGGTGTCGCTTTTGGTATTCATGTACATTTTGAATTAAGAAGGGGGGCTGAATTAAGTGGAAGAATAAATCCTGCACCATATATGCAGTAGTATGGGGCTCATAGCTTAGTTGGTAGAGCATCGCATTCGCATTGCGAAGACGCCAGTTCGATTCTGGCTGGGTCCAGTTGAAGTTTGATATGAATGTTGAATTAATGGGCCTGTAGCTCATTTGGTTAGAGCACTTCACTGGCAGTGAAGGGGTGAGGGGTTCGAATCCCCTCAGGTCCACCAAGAAAAATATATAAAACTTGAGAATAGAAACAATTGATAAAACGTTCACAAGATTATAGCCATTGTCATTTTTGTTTCACTACAAGGTTCCACAAAACACGAAACTGTGTTCTTTCAATATATTTCTTTTTAATGTAAAATCATCCTCATGAGAGAGAAGTACAATCCTCAGAAAATAGAGAAAAAATGGCAAGACGAATGGTATTCATCTGATATATATGTTGCAAAAGATTTTGATAATGAGAGGGAAAAGTACTACCTCTTAGCAGAGTTTCCATACCCTTCAGGCGATTCTATGCATATGGGACATGCCAGAAACTATACTGAAATGGATTCAGTAGCCAGATTAAGAAGAATGTTGGGCCAAAATGTTCTCTATCCAATGGGTTGGGATGCATTTGGTTTACCAACTGAAAACTATGCAATCAAAATGAAAAGACCTCCTCAAGATATTACCAAGGAGAATATTGCCACTTTTACAAGACAATTAAAAGCAATGGGTTTCTCTTTTGACTGGAGTAGAGAGATAAATACGACTGATTCAGGATATTACAAATGGACTCAGTGGATATTTCTTCAGCTCTACAAGAAAGGTCTTGCTTACAAAGCTGAAATGCCTATTAATTGGTGTCCTAAGTGTAAAGTGGGTTGTGCGAATGAAGAGGTTGTAGATGGGAAGCACGAAAGATGTGGTACTGAAGTTACAAAGAGGAATTTAAACCAATGGGTTTTGAAAATTACGGAATATGCAGATCGCTTAGCAGATGAATTGGATGAAACTGACTATTGGGAAAGTGTTAAGGCAAGACAAAGGAACTGGATAGGAAGAAAGGTTTGGTATGATATTGAATATGAAGTAGTGGGAGCTGATATTAAATTAAAGGTTTCTACCACAAGACCTGACACACAATTTGGTTCAACTTTTGTAGTAATTGCTCCAGATGCGGAGATTGTAAATATTCTTTTGAAATATGTGCCAGAGGAAAGAAGAACTGCAGTTCTGGAATATATTAAGGAGGCGAAACAAAAAACAGAAGAGGAGCGAACCATTGAAGAAAGGGAAAAAACAGGTGTAGACACTGGATTAAGATGTAGAAATAGCATAACGGGGGGTACTCTGCCAGTATACCTTGCAGACTTTGTTCTACCAACAGTTGGGACAGGAATGGTTGTTGGAGTACCAGCACATGATAAAAGAGACTTTGAATTTGCTCATAAATACTCTATTCCTGTAATTCGAGTTATAGAGGGACCAAATGGAGATAGAACAGAAATTGATTCTCTTGAAAAAGTATATGAAGGGGAAGGTACTGTTTTTGATTCCGGTCTTATCAGTGGTATGAATAGTGTAGAAGCTAGAAAGAAGATGGGTGAATATATTAAAGAAAATGGGATTGGAGATGTTGTTGTTAGATATAATCTAAGGGATTGGATTTTTTCAAGGCAACATTACTGGGGTGAGCCAATACCTATTGTCCATTGCCCTAAGTGTGGAATGGTTCCAGTTCCTGAAAATCAATTACCAGTTGAATTGCCAAGAGTTGAAAGTTACCAACCTACTGATACTGGAGAGTCTCCTTTAGCAAGTATTGAAGATTGGGTAAAGACAACATGTCCAGTATGTAAAGGGGAAGCAAAAAGAGAGACTGATACAATGCCAAATTGGGCAGGTTCTAGTTGGTACTTTTTGAGATATTTAGATCCTAAAAATGCCCAGGAATTTGCAAATATGGACAAGATGAAATACTGGATGCCTGTTGATCATTATGAAGGAGGGTCTGAGCATGTTACTTTACATCTTCTCTATTCTAGGTTTTGGTACAAAGTTCTCTCTGATTTACAGTTAGTACCTGGGATTGAACCATACAAGAAGAGGACGATACATGGGGTTGTTTTGGGAGAAGGTGGTGTTAAAATGTCAAAATCTTTAGGGAATGTCATTACCCCAGATAGATTGCTAGAGAAGTATGGGGCTGATGTTACAAGGGCATATTTAATGTTTATGGGTCCATATGAGGGTGATGTGGTTTGGAGTACTGAAACAATAAATGGTGTTAACAGGTTTGTTAATAAATTTTTTGACTTTTTGTTAAAAGCATGGGAACAAAGAGATGACAAGAGAGGTGCTAGCAGGGATGTTGCCAAGCTTGCTAAAAAAGTTCAAAATGATTTACTAGCATTCAAATTTAACACAGTTATTTCTGCTCTAATGCAATTTTATAACTCTGTACAGGGCAATCTGTTTTCAACAGAAGATATTGAAAAAATAATTCTAATTATTTCTCCTGTTTTTCCTCACATTGCAGAAGAGCTTTGGTCTCAAACTGGCCATGAATTTAGCGTACACACTCAGTCATGGCCCCAAATTGATCCAGATCTCTTAATTGATGAATATGTAGATATTCCAGTCCAGATTAACGGGAAAGTAAGAGGAAAAATTCAAGTATCTCCAGATGCTTCTGAAAGTGAAGTAATGAATGTTATAAAGAAACAAGATTTTTATATCAAGTTTATCGTTGAGAAGGAGCCTAAAAAGGTTATTTACATCCCTGGAAAGATAGTAAATATTGTTGTGTAATTTAAAATGAATATTGATTCATAATAGTTTTAAAGGTATCCTATATTTATATAAATTAATAAAATAGCTTTATGGGAGTAATGCTTGATACACTAAAAGAGAACTCAAAAATTCTTTTGTTATCCGTAGGAATTTTGATAGTATCTGTTTTGGGACTAACACTAACCAAACAATCTAATATTTCATCAATACCATTTATGGAAGACGAAAAAGTTACCAATTTACCAAATTATTCAGCAACAATTAAGACAAATATGGGGAATATTGAGGTAGATCTTTTTGAAAAAGAAACACCAAATACAGTTTCAAATTTTGTGAAGTTATCTAACGAGGGTTTTTACAACAATCTAATTTTTCACAGAGTAGTAGATGGTTTCGTTATCCAAGGAGGTGATCCAAATGGGAATGGCTCTGGAGGTCCGGGGTATAAATTTAATGATGAAATAACTGAAAGAAAGTTTACCAAGTACTCTTTGGCTATGGCCAATTCAGGTCCAAACACTAATGGCTCTCAGTTCTTTATTACATTAGGCAATATTGCAGAGGAAAACTTAAGATATCTTGATGGAGGATATACACTCTTTGGAGAGGTCACAGGAGGCCGAGATGTGGTTGATAGTATTGGGAGAGTAAAGGTTGATGAAAATGATAAACCCTTAACTCCAGTTGTTATAGAATCAATCACTATAAAAGAGGGTTAATAGATATCTTATAAGTTAATTGAGAGTTAATACTTAGGATTTATATTCTTTCTTAATGGAGAAAGAAATCCCTAATGTTCAGA
>ENA-UPTA01004540-UPTA01004540.1-activated-sludge-metagenome-genome-assembly--contig:-NODE-4540-length-13111-cov-4.714767_pt1 | contig 13111 bp, 16 predicted proteins | sample MGYA00238184_ERZ773361 | MGnify/ENA primary metagenome ERZ773361 (study PRJEB29100, sample SAMN05720205) | activated sludge metagenome | isolation source: anaerobic digester from wastewater...
GCCCTTCGATGAGCAGGTCCCGCAGCTCGGCGTGGTAGGCGTTGATGAGGGGGAGGATCTCGGTGGTGTCATCGACGAACGTCGAGCCCACCATGTCCGCTGCCTGCCGGATCCACGCGATGAGGTTTGCGACCGTGACCGTCTTCATGCTGACCTCGGCAGGATGGGCGGGGCCGAAGCCCCGCCGTCCCGGTTACTCGTCTTCTTCTTCGTCGTCGGAGCCGGCCAGCGTGGCTTCCGCAGCCATGCACGCGACCACCGCCTCGCACACGCGCTTGCCATCCTTCGCGGCGAGGGCATCGATCAGCTCCTGGCCGAGCAGCTCGAGGTCCGCGGACTCGCCTTCGAGCTCGTCGTCCTTCTCGGGAGCCTTCGATTCCTTCGCACCCTTGGGAGCCAGTCCGATGAGCAGAGCAGCCGACGGTTTCATCGTGCCTCCTCTCACGCAGGCAGCGTGCCCTGCGCCATCCACGCCCAGAAGAAGACGGTGTTGTTCGCGTGGGCCGAGATGTCCACCGGGAGGCCCACCGGGAGGCTCTCCGTGTAGCCCGCCTGCAGGCTGCGGTTGATGCGCAGCTTTAGCTGGTTCGCCAGGGTCTCGCACGTGGCCTGGTCGGACCCGTTGGCGGCGTCAATCGTGCTGTAGGCGTCCGCTCCGGTGTGGATGGTCCCGTACGTACCCTTCACCCTGTGCGTGTTCCAATCGCCCTTGATCTCGTTCAGGCAGGCCTGGCACTCGGTCAGGTCCGCGGGCGCTGCGGGCCTACTGGTCCACGCTGCCACGTCCAGAGCCCCGGTGTCGGCTGCCACGTGCATCGCGGTGTCGTCGTCGTGGGCCTCCACCGTCTGGCAGAGCTCCAGCGTCAACGCCTTGAGCGAGTCGAGGTCCTCCGCGTCATCGGCCGAGATGAGGGATGCTCCCGACTTCGCGGTCTTGTGCGGGAAGATTCCGGAGTTGGTAAGCGCCTTGGTAAGCGCCGTGTCGATCCCGGACGCCCCGGGCGTGAAGGTGTGGATCTTGATCGTCTTGGCGGAGACATCGATCGCCCCGAGCTGGGCGTGCGCGTCAGTGACGGCGTTGGCGCCGATCGCGACGCCGGCGCATTCGCACGCGTAGTAGGTGTCCTCGAGCGTGACCGTGAACTCACCGATTCCGTTGCGAGAGACGTTTGTGACGCCCTCGCCGACCAGGCCGGTCGGAGTCCCTGTCCCCGCAGGGTGGAAGTGTCCCCAGATGAGGACCCTGTCGGTGACTGGGCCTCGAAGCGTTTGTACATGCGGACGTGCCATCGTTCTTCTCCTCTCGAGCCGGAGGGGAAGGGGGCCTATCCGGAAAGGGTCAGCCCCCTATCCCGATCGGCACGTCTATCAGAAGGCGCAGCGCAGGACGTTGCCCGGGTTGCGGCACTTCATGTTGTAGTAGGCGGCAAGCCTCATCTCGATGAGGTTGTCGTTGTAGACCGGGAACCACATGTAGCCGGTCTGCGGGTCCTTCTGGATGTGGGGGACGCCGCTCTTGCTGCCCATGATCGACCAGTCGTCCAGGTCGCAGAACCAAGCGATGTCGGTCTGGCAGTACGGGTCGGAGATGATCTCGAGCATCCCCTTGTCGCCGGGAAGAACGAGGCCGAGCGAGCTCGCGCCCATCTTCACGTCGTTCGAGTCGGTGCGGATGTACGTCGAGCGCGCGCCCTGCTCGCGGATCAGGATGCCGACCCGATAGGGGTTCATGATGATCTGCTTGAACTTGCGCTGGAGACGCGAGCCCTCGACCGCGGCATTGATGAGAGCGTCCTCGACGCTCCCGCCGCTGGCGCTGTGTCGGATGCCGGCCAGGTCGTTCGGGGCGACGGTGCGATCGACGCCGTAGAAGCTGGAGGCGGTCACGCTCGCGGGGCACCAGGCCTCGAAGCCAGCAGCGTCGGCGGCGAACTTACCCTGAGGGAACAGGTAGTCGCTCGCTGCCACGCCCGAGATGACGTCATCCCAGTGCTGCGTGCCGGTCACGGTCCCGGCCGAGTAGTCGACCGATTTGACGATCTGCCAGCCTTGGCGTACCGTTCCGCCGCCCGAGCCGTCGGTGTCGTCGGCTTCGATGACCATCCCCGGGCGGAACTTGATCGCGTCACGCGGGTTGGCGAGCGTGATGGTCTCGGTGTTGACGGTGGAGGTCGATGCGATCTGTCCGATGGCGCCTCCACCGTTGCCGAACAGTCCGCCGCACAAGCGCGCGATGAACGCACGCTCGGTGCCACTCGTTTCCTGGTCCATCGCATCAACAAAGCTCCCGCGGTCCTCATCGGCCACGTCGAGCAGCTCGCGGTCGATGCGCGCGACGCCGAGCACGGTCTTGCGGGTGAGGTTGAAGTCGGCGGCCTTGGTGCCACCGATGGCAGCCTGCGCCTCCGAGATCGAGGAGCCGATGCCCTCGTTCAGGCCGTAGATGACGGCGAAGTTGTGGTTCTTGCCCTTGAAGTTGTTGGTTTTGCGCATGCGCTTCCAGGTCGGGCTGGCCTCGGCCACCAGATCCTGGATGCGCTCATCGGAGTACAGCTCCTGCAACAGGGAGTCGTACGAGGAGACGTTCGGAGCAGTCATGGGACCCTCGCTGCAGCGGGGCCCTTACGAGGACTCACCCGCCACGCGCAAACCTCTCGCGCCGTTCCTTCCACCCGAGAGGCTTGGGAGGGCCTCCTTCGGTGGCGAGCCGCTGCGCGAGCGTTCTGGGTCTTGCCGTCTCCTGATGACCCGTGGGTGTGCGACCGTCTCCTGGGGCGGCTTTCGCCGCTACGGGTGTGACGCCCCCGTAAGTCGAGGTTTGCGGCGCTGTGCCCCGGAGGGCTTCCAGTTGTCCTTGGAAATGCGCCTCGAGTCCTTCCTCTATTCTGACCAGGGCGTCCTCGAAGTCAAGAATCCGTCCCGTTGCGGCATATTCGCGCGCCATTTCGTGCAGAGCTACCTGCTGAACCTGCTCGATGCGCTCCTGTGGGGTCTGCCCTTTCAACGGCACGAGGCAGCGCGGGTACGCCCCGCTGCCGAGCAGACGCCCGAGCTCGCCGAGCCCCTGCTCGAGCTCCCGCTGGATCCGCGACTGCTCCTCCCGCTGCTGCGCCTCCTGCTGTGCCCGCGCCTGCTCTGCCTTCCAGGCCTCGAGCTGCTCCTGCGCGGCCTGGCGCGCCACCTCGGCCGGGTCCGGAGGCTGCCCCTCTTTCATCAGCTCACGCGTGGCAGCGCTGAACAGCTGCGAGAACGGGACGCCGGCGTAGTCAGCCATCTTGCGCAGGGCGCCGAGGGGATCCTTGGGTGCGGTCTCGCGGAAGAACGACAGCGTCTCCCGCTCCTTCCTCCACGCGGCCTGCTCCCTGCGCAGCGTCTCCTCGCGTTCCTTCGCCTTGGCGTGTGCGCGCGCGAGAGCGGCGAACTTCGGCCCGTACTTCTCGTCCTGCTTCACCTCTTCGGCCTGCGTCTCTTCCGGAGTGGGCGCAGCCTCGGTCCCCTGCTCCGGCGGGGCCTTGGCCTGGCCGGAGGGCGCGGCGCTCGCGATGAACCGTCCGCGCGCGTCGCGCCAGGTCCCCTCCTTTGGCTCAGTGGTCTGCGCGGTCTCCTGCTCTACGGGCGCCACCTCGGGGCTCGTCGTGGGGGTAACGGTGCTGGTGCTGGTGCTGATCTCTTCGTCCATGGCTCACCTCACGCTGCAGGGGGTACGGGTACCGGACCAGCCGGCGGCTCGACGGGCATGCCCGCCATCGGTGCTTGCGGCGCCGGCGGCTGGGGCGGAGGCTCCAGTCGCTTCTCGACCGCGTTGATCCAGGACCGGAGCAGATCCAGTCGCTCGGTGGGGACGTCGGTGTACGACCGCGCACGGTTGTAGGCGTCGAGCCCCACCTGCAGCGCTGTCTGCAGGTCCTGGTAGCTCTCGCACTGGGCCACGATGCCCTCGCGCAAGATGTCATCCACCTGCTTGCGGGCGAGCCTGAACGAGGCCTCCCACGGGTCAGGGTACGCCTTCAGGTCCGGACTGCGGAGCAGTGACCGCGCCGCTCTCGGGTCGACGTTGCCGATTGAGATCTGCTCCTGCACGCTCTGCGCGCGGCCGGGACCCGCGTCTGCGAGGTAGCTCTTCGGCTGCACCTGCATCACGTACGCATCCCGGTCCAGGTCGATCTCGGACCAGCGGATCCTCTTCAGCGACTCAGCCGCCCTGTAGCGCACGCTGAAATCCGCCGAGTCGTCGGCCAACTGCGTGGCGGCGTCGATGATGAGCTCGCAGATGTCGAGCATCAGGTGCTCGTAGGACCGTGCGACGTACGAGAAGCGCTCGCTCTCGATGTCGTGGTACGTGCGCAGCGCGCGTCCAGAGTCGAGCCCCACCGGCTTCATCGCCTGCGCGCTGAGCTGGCTGATGCCGTAGATCTCGTACGCCCTCTGCACCAGCGACCAGACCCAGTTGTAGACCTCGGGGTCCACGGCGGGGATGATTGCCGGGGTCGGAGCGGCCCCGGTGTACTCCACGATCGAGTGCAGTCCGTTCGTGAGCTTGGCCTTGTTGACCTTGGCCCCGGCCTCGACCATCAGCAGGACGTTGCCTCCCGTCTGGTGCCCCTCCTGGATCTTCGTGAGCGTCTCGTTGATCTCGAGCTGGATCCCGGCGAGCTCGTCGCAGATGCCGACGCCGTGGAACCCCACCGGCTCCGGCTCGAGGATGAAGCGCGCCAGGGGGAAACGCGGACGCTCCCACGTCTCGACGATGAGCCCCGCTCCCGGCACGGCCCACGCGTGCCGTCCGCCCTTGCCCGCCTCTCCGTTCGGAAGGCGCCAGGCCTCGACCGTCTTGACCTGGTCGGAGCCCTGCCCATCGAATCCGAAGTCCGGATCCCCCTTCGAGGCATCGAGCCGGCGAATTGCCTCCTCGTGGTCCGGGAAGGTCTGCAGCAACACCTCGCGATCGATGTACGCGCGCTGATACCGCGTCCGCGGTGTGCCGTAGTACGCGTCCTGATCGTCGACCGGAGTCTCCCACGGATAGCAGGCTTCCACGCGCACCCGCTTGGCCTCTGCGTCCGGGTAGACCTTGACGTCGCACTCGCCGCAGATGCCGGCGATGTCGAACGCGCGGGCCATCACGTCGTACGTCCCGGTTTCGTAGATGGCACCCTCGAGGAACTGCTGCATCTGCTCGGCCGCGGTCTGCTGCGCGAGCGTGCCGCCGTCGGTGAGCACCCACGGTGCGGGCCGGTTCTTCACGATCTTCGCGCGCAGACTCCGTAGGATGCTCGCCACGACGTTCAGGCTGAGCCATTGCCCCTTCGGGCTCACGATGTACGCGTCGGAGGCTCGCCCCGGCAGCCCCATCCTCCCCTGAAACAGCCTCAGGTTCCGCTTGTAGGCCCTATTGCGCGTCTCCTGCTGACGCTCGATCGCCGTGAAGTGCGACACAAGCGCATCGGCGACCTGCGCGTCATCCTCTCGCCACCACTTGGCCGTCTTGCTTTCGTCTCTCATCACATCGTCCCATCCCTGCACCTCGTCTCATCGCGCTGCTTGTCTGTTCGCGCGTCATCTCTTCCACCAAGGCAGATCGTCCTCGTCCTCTGCCGCCTCAAATCGATCCGTGTCCTGCTCCGGAGCGGCGTCCTCGCTGACGTAGTGTCTGCATTCGCGCCATGCGTAGAGCATGGCATCGCAGCAGTGATCGGCGAATCGTCCGTCATATCCGTCCCTCGACTCGGACCACTGCAGGACCGCCATTTCCTCGAGGAGCTGCCCACACGCAGGCTCTACGATGCGCAGCTTGCCCGTGCGCAGGTCCCCGTTGATCAGGTCCACGTACCCCATCTTGTTGTTCTTCTCGGCCTCCTTCACTGGGATCCGGAAGCGGCGTCGGATCTCCTCGATGTACCCCTTTCCCAGCCCGCCCTGGTCGCACACGATCGCGTGCGGGTGATACCTGCGCTCGAGCTGCTCGAGCCAGCCGCCGACCTCGCTCGGTGTGAGCATCGGCCGCTTCTCGCTGCTCACCACGTACGCGTTGCCGCCACGCGTGTATCCGATCACCGTGGCAGCCGTGGTCTCACGCACAGCACTGGCCCCGAGGTCGATCGCGATCACGTACTGCAGCCCGTTTCCTGGTGCCACCACCATGTTGCGCGCCGGCTCGAATCCGCTGAACACCAGGGCGTTTTCATCGCGGCACCACTCTCCCAGGTACTCCCGGCGGTACGCCGGTGTGGCCTCCGTCCACCCGCGCTCCTCTCGCACCGTGGCCAGCTTCTGATCTGCCGTGGCAGCGAACTTCGGGTTCTGCCGCATCGTCCACCGGTACGTCGGCCATGACTTGTGCCCCGCACCCTGCACCGTCGCCTCGTAGAACGGACCGGCGAGCACAGCCCCCGGCGTCCCCACGAGCCAGATGTCTCCGCCCCAGTCGAGCAGTGCTGGCTCGAGGACCTCCTCGACGAGATATCGGAGCGACGCAGGCCCGAAGCTGGCAGCCTCGTCGATGATGGTGCGAGCGTAGGCTTGCCCGCGCAGGCGTTCCACGCAGTGCTCCGCGTCGGCTCCGGCCAGGTGGATCTCGGAGCCGTTGGAGCAGCGTGCTGTGAGCGAGGTGTTGTTCATCACCAGCCCGAGGCCGAGCTGCGCGTTCATGCTCGCCAGGGAGCGCCACAGGATGTCGCGTGCGGACCGTGCCGTCAGGGCGAGGTACAGGGCGATCGAGCCGGGATGCCGGTGTGCGGTGTCGAGCAGGCCGCGGATGGCCGTGTCGGTCTTTCCGCCGCGTCGGCCGGCGAGCACGGCCTTGCGTGCGTGGGTGTCTGCGAGGACGGCAAGCTGCGCCGCGTGCGCTCCGCGGTGCCACGGTGGAGGGGTCAGCCCGAGCTGGTCTGCCACGACGAGCAGGACTTCGGGCGACACCTCTAGCGCACTCACGACGTCTTCCTCTTCGGTGCCGTCGCGGGCTTCTCTGCTACTGCTACGGCGTCGAACTCGATGTACCTGGCGACGTTCTCGAAGGGGATGCCGCTGCGCTCTCCGTTCCGTCGCAGCACGCGCACGACCCGCGCGCCCTCGTCGGCATCCAGCTCGACCAGGTCGGGGTCGCCGATCACGTCGAGGAAGGACACGCGCGATCCGAACTGCTGCATCGCCACGGTGTCACGCAGGTAGACATGTTTTACTTTCGGCATGGTTCACACTCCAATCACGAGCCATGGCCTGAACTCCCACGAATCGGGCACTCGGATGCAGTCCGAGCAGCTCGTGCGGTGGGAGAACCAGACCGGGGTGGTGCTGCTCCGGTCGATGCCGGCGGCAGCGAGCAGATCGTTGGCGACGCCGGCACGCTGCTCTGGGCGTCGCACGTGCACGTAGTGCAGCACGGTGGGACATCCGCGGGCGGGAGGCTCGAAGCAGATCCATCCCACGATGAACCCGAGCGCCGCACTGTGCTCGGCGACGAGCACCTGGCAGGGGTCGCTGGTGAGACCGCGGACGACCGAGGACCAGCGTTCGGCCATCTCCCGCTGCGGGATGGCCTTGACCAGGCGCACGGAGGTGCGCTCGCGATAGGACTGCACCCACGAGTCGCGCACGTACTCGAGCTCGGCCGCGGTGGCCTTGCGGAAGCGCATCTCACTCATTCCCCATCTCCTGCAGCTCTCGGGCTGCTGCCTGTCCTGCCTCCACGAGCCGCTCGAGCAGCTCCCGTCTGGGGAGGCCCTGGATGATCGCGACCTGTTGGGTCACCTCGACGTGGGTGGTGGAGCTGCGGTCGAGCTCGCCGGTGACCTCGGCGAGGAGCTCGAGGTATCCGCGCAGCTCCCGGATGGGCCGGCAGGCCGTGTCGATCGCCTTGAGGGCGACGCGTTCGTCGCCTGCGCTGGCCATGATCTTCTCGGCCTCTCCGACCAGCTTGCGGCATCGGCAGATCTGCTCGTGGACCTGGTCGAGGAGGCTGCCAGCATTCGTGACGAGTTCAGCAGCCCGAGCCTCGGCGATGACCGGAGCGATGTGGGCCTTGTGGCGGCAAAGGGCAGACTTGTCCGTCTCATACTGTCTTGCCAGCTGTCTCATCGAGACGCCGGCGACCAGCTGACGGTCAATCTCCACCCTAGACGGGTGAGAGCACACCTGACAGGTCACGATCCCGCTATGCGGCTTCCTCTCTCCGCTCCTCGAGGGCGGACGCGAACCACACGAAGGACCGTCTCAGCTGCTCCCGTACCGGGCTCGGAAGGGGGCCATGCGAGTGTACGCAGATGGCACCATCCGGGAGCAGAGAGATCTCGATCCCGCGGTGGACCCGCAGCGTCTCAATCCAGCGGTGGGGTGATGGGGGCTTGGCCGAGCCCTCTCCGGCGGCTGGCCGGGGAATCACCCATAGCTCTGGCATAGGGAGACCCGCTGCGGGGTGTTGTTGTGCCTGGTCCTTCGCTTGCGCTCCGGATGGCGGGGTTGCGCCGGCGCCTGGTCCTTCGCTCTTGGCTCTGGATGGCTCCGGGGTGGACTGGATGAGGGCGACCAGCTCGGGCACGAAGGCGGCGAGCTCGGCGCGCTGCTCGGGCGTCAGGGCGGCTCTGGGGGCATTGACGCGCAGCTCGCTGGCCATGACCCGCAGGGTCACGTGTCTGCTTCTCAGGTAGCGGAGGAAGTCGAGAGGAGTCATGCGTCAATCCCGAAAGCCATCTGCTCGGACGCCTCTGAACCTTCCGAACCTTCTGAGGCAAAGTGCGGATCACCCTTACGCGACCCCCTAGTGCTGGGCCGGTTATCCCCACTTTGACGTTGAAGGTTCAGAAGGTTCTGGCCAAGGGGGGTCAAACGGAGGCCGGTCCACTGGGTACGGCCCTTGCTGTCGCGGCTCCCATTTGTGAAACCGTCGGCCTTCAGGCGGTCGCCGAAGCGCCGTTGGGACATGGGCCGAGTCTCTCCGCGGTCGACGGACCACCCGCGGAATCCGTCGTACAGGTCGGAGGCGAGGACGCGCTCGGCGGGGTCTCGCTCGCAGCAGTCGCGCAGGAACTGGGGGACGACGTCCTGGTCGGAGCGGTAGTCCTCGGTGGCCGCGAGGACGGCAGAGGGCTCCTTCAGACCGCAGCGCTGCCACTCGATGCAGCCTTCGACGGCCCAGCGCAGGATGCCGGGGGCTTCGGCCACGAGCTTCTCGAAGAGCTCCTTGTCCTGCTGTGCGTCGGGGATGCGGACCTCGAAGGGGACCTGCCGGATGCGGTCCCAGATGCTGTTCGTGGTGTCGCGGACAGGGGGCCTATGGTTCGCGGCGAGCAGGAGCTTCCAGGTCGGGGCGAACTCGAAGAAGTCCTGGCGCATGCGCCGGGCCTTCACAGGCTCCTTGCCGGTGAGCCGCTTGACGGCTTCCTCGTCGAAGCGCCTGCCCTCGGCGACCTCGGAGCAGACGGCCATGCGGATTCCGACCAGGTCGGCCACGTCGGTGGGGTGGGAGTCGCCGCGCTTGGCCATGAGCAGGTCGGGCGAGGTGACGCTCGAGTAGTCGCCCAGGACGTGACGCAGGACGGACAGGAAGACGCTCTTGCCGTTGGCGCCGGTGCCGTACAGGAAGACGAGGATACGCTCGCGGATGACGCCTGTGAGGCAGTAGCCGATGAGGCGCTGGAGGAAGCCGCGGATCTCCGCGTTGGGGATGATCTGCTCGAGGAAGGCGAGCCACCGGGGGCACTCGGCCTGCTCGTCGTAGTCGACGGGACAGAGCTTGGTGCACAGGTCCTCGCGCTTGTGAGGGGCGAGCTTGCCTGTGAGCAGGTCGAGGGTGCCGTTATGGCAGTTGAGCTGCCAGGGGTTGCCGTCGAGCGCGTCGGGGAGCACGGGGACGCCGTCGATGCTGCGCGCCAGTCCGACGAGGGCCTCGAGGCGGTTGCGAGCTTCGCACTTGCGGGCCCAGTCGATGACGACATCGCGAACCTTGCGGTTGTCGATGCGGGAGGCGTCGACGTACATCGAGCGCACGGTCTCGACGGCGCGGCGGTAGACCTCGGCGGTGTCGTCCACCTTCCAGCGGGCTCCGTCCCAGGCGAGCCAGGAGGACCAGGGGTGGCAGTAGCGAAGGAACTCGCTGTGCCGGGTGACCATGCGCTCCGCGTTGCCAAGGTCGGTCATGTGGAAGGTTGTGGGAACGGGCGCTTCAGGCGCCTCCGGCGCACCATCAAGCTCCCCCTCCTCCCAGAGCGGCGGCAGGTCCGGGGGCGCCTCGACCTTGGGCTGGCTGGCCCGGCGCACCTCGCGCGGGGCACCCTGGCGCAACGGGGTCGAGGGGGGCTCCTTCTTACCGCGCTCGAGCCCGGAGCGGATCGTCGCCTCGACGGCCTCGGGCCCGTCGTCGTGGGCAAGGCCGCAGCTGGCCGCTGCCGCCGCGAGCTCGCGCCGCACGACGGACTCCGACAGCTCCCCGGAGCAGATGTAGTGCCCGAGCTTCAGGGCTGCGCAGTTCAGCAGGTGGTTGCGGCCCGGGGGAACGGAGCTCGCCACCTCGGAGCAGATGGCGTCGAGCGCCTTCTTGGCGCGGGCGCTGTCCCCCAGTGGGGCCGACACGACACGCGGCGTCGCAGGGAGCCGCTCGGTCTTCGGTCGCGCGAGCTCCTCGAGCCTGCGCACGGGGCCCGACCAGATGTTGCCGCTGCGACCCGGGTGCGCCTCGGTCCAGCGCCCGGCGAGCTCGCGGGCGGTCTCGATGTCCCGAGCGATGTCCCCCGGCTGCCACGACCAGGCGCCGATGCGCCCGGGGTCGCCGAGGGTCTCGAGCTCGAGGGGCCCGGACTGCGGGTCACGCGTGGCGTGGGGAGCGCGCCAGAGCCGCGTCCAGTTCGACGTCTGCGGGTCGCACTCGATGCCGTACTGACGCCACAGGTGCAGGACCACGTGCAGGTAGAAGGCCTGCCACGCGGTGCCGTCCTCATCAGCCACCTGGTGAGGAGGCTCGAGGGTCCAGATCAGTCGGAGCCCGCCGCGGGTGCGGTAGCAGAACCCGCCGGGCTGCGCCGCAAGGAGCTGCTCGACGCGAGCCCGCTGCTCGAGCCACCAGATCTCGCGCTCGGCCTCGGGCACCTCGTGGGCATCGACATCGAGGGCGAGCACGACCATGGGGACCGGCTCGGTGAGCTGTCGCACGGCCTCCTTGCGGAGCTTGTACTCGACGGCGGGGACTGAGTAGGCCATGAAGCGCGCATCGAAGCGGAAGCGCCGCGTGAGCACCTCGGACAGGCGCATGTACTGCGCGCGCTGCGGCTCCTTGCCGGCTCGGGCAGGCCACGAGAACCCCTTCTCGCCGTCGACGACAGGAACCAGGGGGTCGAGTGTCATGCTGCAGCCCTCCGGCGCCGGAGCTCATCGACCACCGCCAGAGCCTCGCCGGGGGACCGCACCACGGCGTAGACGCCGCCGGCCTGCTCCCAGTGCCGCTGCCAGATCTTCTGGTCGGGGCTCTGGTAGCTATGCTCTCGCTTGACCTCGAGGGCGAGCGGGTAGCCGTACGCGCAGCCGATGATGTCGGCGGTGCCGCGCGGGGCGCCGCGGAAGTTCCAGCCTGCGCCGAGGGGCTTGCCGCTGTTCTGGCGCCAGATCATGACCTGGCCGTCAGCCGAGATGTGCAGCCCGGTGCCGCGCAGCTGCGGACCGCGCTTGGTGTTGGTGATCCCCACCTGCTCCTGACCGAGCACCGCGAGGATGACGGCTTGGACGTCCTGCTCGCGCGGGCCGCGCAGGACGAGCTTGGCGGGGGCGGGCCTCATCGGCGCAGCTCCTTCGCGAGGCCGAGCAGGGGGACGACGGCCACGGATCAGCCCTCCCCGACGATGCGAGCGCATCGGAAGCCAGGGTGGGCACGCCACAGGGAGAGGCGCAGGTCCTTGTAGCCCGCGCACTGCAGGCGCGATGTGATGATGCCAGCGTCGGAGCATGCGAGGCTGACGGACTCGGCGTCATCGTCGGAGAAGAAGACGAAGTGTTGCGCGCGCTCGGGGCCCTTGTGACCGATGACCTTGACGTAGTTGGTTGCGCCCCGCACGTCCCCGCCGTTTGTCGATTCGCTCGCCATTCGCCATGCCTCCGTGAATCGTTCGCCACCCGAAGCGTGCACCAGTGCCCCGAGGCCGAAGCCTCAGGGCAGACCCGGTCAGCCGTCCGTGCCGGTGGGCAGCGGTTGCACGGCCTCGACTGCCCTGCGCTCCTCTTCCGTGCGCCAAGCGGTGGCAGGGACGTGGCCGGAGGTGAAGCGTTCGATGGCCTCACGGCGGTCAGCGTCCGGTCGCTTGGTGCCGCCGAGATAGCCGATGGCCGTTACGTGGCTCACTCCCACGCCACGCCCCAAGGCGCTGGGGCCTATCCCGTGCTGCTCGCACCACTCCCGCAGCAGGCGGAGCCCATCAGTTTCGTTGACCGTGTTCATGAAACAACTGTAACTACGGCTACACGGAAGCGCAAGGGGAAAATGTCACCAGAGCTACGCACGCGATCGGTAGCGTCAACCGCGATGGCGTCCCCTTCGATGTCGGCGCGATCCATGGGTGAAGCCTACAGAAGCAAAATGTAACAGCGGCTACAAAAACGTCTTGACGGAACCTGTAGCCAGGGTTACACAATCGATCATGCTCACCGACGACACCTGCGAGAACTGCGGCGGCCCCCTCGATGAGGACGGCGCGTGTCTGGATGAGGACTGCGGCGAGGGCGAGGACGATGACTGCAACGGCTCCTCCGACTGCGAGGAGGAGTACGACGACCGGGGGGCGTACGACCCCGGCGACTGGGGGCAGCCCGGCGACGGGAGGTACTGGCCGTGAGCGTCGGACTGCGCACCCCTCTGCGTGAGCACCGTGCGGCTCTGGCCCGGTACAGGTCGCAGCAGACGGGGCACGCGTGGGCGTGCGTGGGTCTGGAGGCCCTGCTGGCGACGGCGACCCAGCCGATCGGGTCGGCCAGGCGCTGCGGAGCGTGCCGGGGGCTCGGGCTGGGCACCGTGATGCCCCTGTCCCGGTGCGGGGTGTGCGGTGGGACAGGCTACGTGCTGCGGACGCGGGCCGCGGCGTGAAGGGATTCGTTTGAATCCGCGAAGTTAACAACCGGAGAATTTAACGAGCCATGA
>ENA-UPTA01004542-UPTA01004542.1-activated-sludge-metagenome-genome-assembly--contig:-NODE-4542-length-13110-cov-5.946381_pt1 | contig 13110 bp, 10 predicted proteins | sample MGYA00238184_ERZ773361 | MGnify/ENA primary metagenome ERZ773361 (study PRJEB29100, sample SAMN05720205) | activated sludge metagenome | isolation source: anaerobic digester from wastewater...
CGCGGCCTCGACCTCGTCGTCCACATAGGGCAGATTGTGGCACTTGCCTTCGAACCAGCACTGGGCGTGCCACTTGTGGCGGCGCTTGTTCTAAAAGACGCCTTTGAACCGGGAGACCGAGCCCGCGTGCTTGCGCCGGTTGCGCTGGTTCTCTTGGCGGGTGCAGACGCGGAGATTGGATCGGCGGTTGTTGGCCTGGTTGCCGTCCCTGTGGTCCACGACCATGCCCGCAGGCGCCTGCATGATCTGGCGGTGCATCATGACGATGTGGTTGCCCCGCCCGCGACGCGCGTAAAACGTCCGGCCGTGCCTCATCGCGGACCACTTGTACCGGCTCAGCAACGGGAAGTCCGCCGCGTCCACGAGCGCGACCTTGTTCTTCGTCAGCCCGATGTAACGGAATCTCGGATCGCGCGGCTGTCGCGGCTCGACCCGCACCGGCGGGTCCACCCGCAGTCGCCAGTTGTCGCAGCGACCCGTCGGCGGCATCCCCATCGGCTCGCCCAGGATCTCGGGGTTATTCACGCACAGCAGCAGCCCCGGAAACCGCGAAAGACAGATCCGAAGCCACCGCCCCTTCGGCCGCATCGCATACGCACAGTTCCGACAGCAGTGATTCTTCATGCGCGCCTCCGCATGCAATCCAGGCGCCGGCGCCCGCAAGCCGCCGACGCAGACTCGGTCCCGTGGGTTCGCAACCCACACGGTAACTCCGGCGTAAAGCATAACGCCAAGTTCTATTGATGATAAACAAATTGCATCGCCCAGTCAACCAGAAAAACACAAAATTCCGCCGCCGTAACCCCCGCCTTCGCAAGGAATAACGACATGCAACGAGAAAATAATGCCCCGCATGCCTATGATTCGACCGGTGCACAGCAAGTCCCAATGTGCTACAATCTCACGAAAGCTCGCGGAAGTGCTTCGTGGGCAGACCGATGGTTGGAGAACTCCTGTGTGCACAGGAGAGTGGATTGAGCGGATGGAGCTTAACGAGGCAGATACAAGGGCAAAGCTGATCGACCCCGCAATTCATAAGCGGGGCTGGACCGAAGAACTCGTTCGACGGGAAGAAACGGCAGGCGCCGTCGAAATCATCAATGGCAAGGCCCGCCGGCGTTCGCGTGGCAAGGCGGATTATGTCCTCCGCGTGAAGGTGAACGTGGAAACCCAGCCTGTCGCCTTGGCTATCATCGAGGCAAAGAAGGAGAGCCTGCCACCCGGTCAGGGTCTCACTCAGGCAAAAGGCTACGCACAGTGCCAGCGACTGAACGTCAAGTTCGTCTTCTCCTCCAACGGGCACATGTTCGTTGAGTACGACGCCTTCACCGGCCTGACCTCCCCACCCAGGCCCCTGGCGGAATTCCCCACACCGGTCGAACTCCGCGCCCGCTACGAACAGGGTATGGGCTTCACACTGGAATCGCCTGTCGCCCGGCCACTCCTTCAGCCGTACTCCGGCGGCGAGGCAACCCGACGATATTATCAGGATGCCGCCATCCGCGCCGTCATGGAGAAGATTGCCAAAAGCGAGATCGCCAAGCAGCCCAAGCGGGCCCTCCTGGCCTTGGCAACCGGCGCAGGCAAGACCTTCATCGCCGTCAACCTGCTCAAGCGGATCTCCGACGCCGGACAACTTACCCGCGCCCTGTTCGTCTGCGACCGGGACGAGCTGCGCACCCAGGCGCTAAAAGCCTTCCAGGACGTTTTCGGCTCCGACGCCGCCGAGGTCTACCGCAAATCGGACGGCGACAACAACGCCAAGAACGCCCGCATCCATATCGCGACCTACCAAACGCTCGGCGTGGAGAACGAAAACGGCGACGCCAACTTCCTGACCACCTTCTACCGCGAGAACTACTTCACGCACGTCGTCATCGACGAGTGCCATCGCTCGGCTTGGGGCAAGTGGTCGCAGGTTCTCACGCGGAATCGCGACGCCGCCCAGATCGGGCTCACCGCCACGCCGCGTGAACTCAAATGCAAGGAACAGACCGCCGAGGCCAAGCTCGACGCCGAAATCACCGCGAACAACATCGCCTACTTCGGCGAACCCGCCTACGAGTACGACATCGCCCAGGCCATCGAGGACGGTTATCTTGCCGCCTGCGAAATCCAGAAGGGCCGCGTCAATCTCGACGACACCGGCATCACCAAAGAGGAAGTCATCGCCCGCAATCCTGTAGACGCCATCACCGGCCAGCCGATCACCGCCGAGCAGATCGAGGACCTCTACCAGCGGACCCAATACGAGGACCGCATCCTGTTGCCCGACCGCGTGTCGGCCATGTGTCAGGATCTCTTCAACTATCTGCTGGAAACCGGCAAACCCGAACAGAAGACCATCATCTTCTGCGCCCGCGACCGCCATGCCGACGATGTGGCCGTCTGTCTGAACAACCTCTACGCCAGGTCGTGCACCAACAATGGCAAGCAGCGTCTGGACTACTACGCCTTCAAATGCACCGCCGCCAGCAGTGGCAACGACCAGCTTCCCGACCTCCGCGCCTCGTCCCGCAGCCACTTCATCGCCACCACGGTGGACCTGCTGACCACCGGCGTGGACGTGCCCTGTGTCCAGAACATCGTCTTCTTCAAGTACATCAAGAGCCCCATCAGCTTTTATCAGATGGTCGGTCGCGGCACGCGCATCGACCGGCCGACGAACAAGCTGATGTTCCGCGTCTACGACTACACCGACGCCACCCGGCTCTTTGGCGAGGGTTTCCTCACGAAACCACCCCGCACCGACGGGGGAGACACAGAGCCACCGCCCCCTCCACCGCCTGAGCCGACGATCAGCGTTGACGGCTTCGACGTGCATATCATCAACGATGGGTGCTTCGTCGTCGCCGGGGTTGACGGTCGGGCTATGCCCGTACGCCTGGAAGAGTACAAGGCCCGGTTGGCCGCGAGGCTTGTGCAGGAAGTCCACACACTCGACGATTTCCGCAATCGCTGGATTGATCCGCCCTCCCGCCAGGAGCTGATTGACACGCTCGTGGCCGGCGGCTATTCTCCCAACGTGGTGCGCATGGTGGACGGCAAGACGGAATATGACCTTTACGATGTCCTGGCCGAATTAGGCTGGGGTATGAATCCGCGTACCCGTCGCGATCGCGCGATGGCGTTCACCTACAAGCATGAAGATTGGCTGAACGACCTGCCCCCTGAATGCGCCGCCGCGATCCGAGCCATCGCCGGCCAATTCGAGCGAGGCGGCACTGACGGTCTGGAGAACCCGCAGGTGTTCCAGACGCCGGAAGTGCGTGCCGCCGGCGGGCTGGCGTCCCTGCGAAAGGCAGGCAATCCGCGCGACCTGCTGATTGAGACCAAGACGAGGATGTTCGCCGCATGAAATACGAGCGATTCGAGGATCTGCCCGTCTGGAACGACGCCATGAACCTGGCGCAGCGCGTGTACGCCCTGACTCGCGATCGCTTCTTCGCCCAGCCGGGCGACCTGTGCGATCAGATCCGACGCGCTGCTCTGTCGGTCTCGAACAACATCGCCGAAGGGTTCGAACGCGGCTCTACCGCCGAGTTGCTGGCCTTTCTCTACATCGCGCGCGGCTCCGCCGGAGAGGTCCGCTCCATGCTCCGCTTCGTCGATCGCTGCCCCGGCGCCGGACATCTGAAATCTCAAATCTCAGATCTCATACCCCTTGCGGAAAGCTGTTCGCGACAGATCCGAGCTTGGGCCGACAGTCTCCAGAACTCCGACATCAAGGGTCCTCGCCACCTCAACGACCAGTCCCGCGCCCAGTACGAGGCCAAGCAGCGAGCCGACGCGTTCCAGAAGCGTCTCGACGAGGTCCTCCGACGCGCCCGACCCGAGGACTTCCCCACGCCGGAAACCGAAGAATGAAGCCGTCGAAGAAATCTCAAATCTCAAATCTCAAATCTGAAATCCCAAATCTGAAATCTCAAATCTCAGATCCGCGTTCCCCCACCCAAAGTCTGAAATCTCAAATCCCAGATCCGCGTTCCCCCATCCAACGTCTGAAATCTCAGATCCCAAATCTCAAATCCCAGAGCGCCCCGCCGCCCGAAGGCTGGAGATGGGTCAGACTCGGCGACGTGTGCCATGTTCAACTTGGCAAGATGCTCTCGCCCAAAAGTAAGACCGGCTTGCGACCGCTACCATACTTGCGGAACGAGAATGTTCAATGGAATGCCTTCAACCTTCAAGATATTGCTTGGATGGATTTCACCGCAGCAGAAGAGGCCAAGTTCCTACTGAGGCCTGGCGACCTCTTGGTATGTGAGGGCGGGGAACCGGGACGAGCAGCGGTCTGGCAAGGTAGTATTGAACGGTGTTGCTATCAGAAGGCATTGCATCGCATCCGCTCGCGCGGTGATCTTGTTCATCCCGCGTACTTGATGTACCAACTCTGGCTCTCGGCTCTCAATGGTGAATTCGCCGGTTCACAGACAAAAACGACCATCGCTCATCTTCCTCGCGAGAAACTCTTACGGATCGACATTCCCCTCCCGCCCCTTGCCGAGCAGCATCGGATTGCGGTGGTCTTGCGAGAGCAGATGGCGGCCGTGGACAAGGCCCGCACCGCAGCCCAAGCCCGCCTTGAGGCGGTCAAAGCTTTGCCAGCAGCCTTTATCCGAGAGGCTCGTCAGATTGGCCACAAGCACCATCATACGCTTGGAGACTGCCTAATTGAGGTCAGAAATGGCGTCGGCGCGGACTGGTCGAAGTATCCCGTTCTTGGAGCAACGCGCGAAGGACTTGCCCCAGCCAAAGAAGGCGTTGGCAAGGCACCAGAACGGTATAAGTTAGTTGATCCCACCACGGTGTTCTACAACCCAATGCGTATCCTTCTCGGATCCATTGCACTTGTGGATGATGGAGATGTTGCGGGAATAACCAGCCCGGACTACGTGGTTGTAAAGGGTCGCCCTGGTGTTCTGCATACGCGGTGGTTCTATCATTGGTTCCGATCCTCACAGGGCGCGCACCTGATCGAGTCGCTTTCTCGTGGCGCGGTACGCGAGCGTATTCTCTTTAACCGGCTCGCTGCTGGTAAAGTGGAAATACCCGACTATGAGATCCAAGCCCGGACAGCCGAGCAGATGAAACGAGTGAAACCCATCATGGAAAGTATCACAAAGGAACTGGAAGCAATCAATGCCTTGCCAGCCTCGCTTCTGCGCCGGGCGTTCAATGGAGAACTGTAGCATGGCACGAGGCCGTAAAAGAAACAACAACGGCAACGGGAAACGACTGGCCACCCAGCAGTCCGTAGATCAAGCTGTCAAGAGTATCTGCGACATCATGCGCCGCGGCAACTGCGCCGGAGCTATGCAGTACGTGCCTGAACTGACGTGGATATTGTTCCTCCGCATTCTGGACGAGACGGAACAACGTGAACAGCCAGTAGCCGAAGCCCTGGGAATTCCATTTCGCCCCTCGCTGGAATCCCCCTACCGCTGGCGGGACTGGGGCGCGCCGCCGGAGAGCCTGGCCGAGGGCCAGACCAACAAGCGTCATGCACTCCAGAATGCGCCGCAGAATGCGTTCTTTAACTTCGTCACCAAGGAGTTGCTGCCGTACCTCAAGGGCCTCAAGAATCGTCCTGACGCCACGCCGCGTCAGAAGGTCATCAGCGAGATCATGACCGGCGTCGAGCGGGTCCGTATCGACACCGAACGGAATTTCCTCGACGTTCTGGATAAGGTACATCAGCTTACGACCGAAGCGGTGGACTCGACCCATGTTTTCACCCTGTCACAGGTCTACGAGGGCCTGCTGCTGAAGATGGGCGAAAAAGGCAACGATGGCGGCCAGTTCTTCACCCCTCGTCAGGTCATCAAGGCGATGGTGCAGGTCATCGACCCGAAGGTGGATGAAACCGTCTACGACCCGAGTTGCGGCACAGGCGGCTTTCTGGCCCAGAGCTTCGAGTATATCCGCGAGCATTTGGACAGTGACGCCATCGGCGAGCAATTGGAGACGCTCAAACAGCGGACCTTCTGGGGCAGGGAGAAAGAAAACCTCATCTACCCCATCGCGCTGGCGAATCTCGTGCTGCACGGAATCGACAAGCCGAGCCTCTGGCATGGCAACACCTTGACTGGCGCAGGAACCTATGAAGGCCTGTTCGAGGGCGCGCCGCCGGCGTTCGATGTGATCCTGACCAACCCGCCCTTCGGCGGCAAGGAAGGCAAAGAGGCCCAGACCGGATTCGATTACAAGACCAGCGCAACGCAGGTTCTGTTTCTGCAACACGTCATCCGCAGTCTCCGCGAGGGCGGACGGTGCGGTATCGTCCTGGACGAAGGCTTGCTCTTCCGCACCAACGAAGACGCCTTCGTCAAGACCAAGCGGAAACTGCTGGACGATTGCGATCTGTGGTGCGTGGTGAGCCTTCCTCCCGGCGTGTTCACCGCCGCCGGCGCAGGCGTCAAAACGAACCTGCTGTTCTTCACCAAGGGCCAGCCGACGCGGAAGATCTGGTACTACGACATGACGGATGTCAAGGTCCGTAAGAAGACGCCGCTGACGCTCAAGCACTTCGAGGACTTCTTCCGGCTCCTGCCCAAACGTGCCGACAGCGACTTGTCCTGGACCGTGGACATGGACGAACGCAAGCGGATCGCCGCAGAGGAAGCCAGGCCGTTCAAAGAACAGTCCACCGCCAAGGGCCAACAGGCGGCGCAATGGAACGAACGGCTGAAAGAGTTGAAGAAGGCCAACCCTCGCAACAAGAAGGCCATTGAGGAGGCCGAGACAAGGACGTCCGAATTGGCCCGTGAATCGCGAGAACTCGCGGCCAAGGTCAAGGAGATCGAGGACGCGGTCTACGACCTCAAGGCCGTCAATCCCCACAAGAAACCTGTGGTGGACACCCGTACGCCCGAGGAACTCATGGACATCATCGAGGCAAAGGGCCGCGAGATCGCCGAGGCCCTTGCAACGCTGCGTGCCACCATGCCGCCGGAGCGGCGTTATCAATATAAATAGGAAGGGCAGCCTGCGCTTCTGCCCTCGTGCAGTCCGGCGGGTCGCGAACAGGCCGGCACTGCGCGGGCCGGGTCGCAGGACGGCTGGCGCCCCCCTGCTTCAAGCCTCTTCGGTGCAGGCGACGCCGAGGACGTCGGTGATCCGCTCGAACTCGTCGATCGAGTGGAATTCGATTGTGATCCGGCCGGAGCGGCCGTGCTTCTTCGTGTCGATCGAGACGTGGGTCCCCAGGTGCCGGCAGAGTTTGTTCTCCAGGTCGATAATGTTCGCGGCCTTGGGCTTGGCGGCCTGCTTCGAGCCGGTCTGCCCTTCGGTATGCAGCCGAACCAGGCGTTCCACCTCGCGAACGCTCAGCCGCCCTGCCAGGGCGCGGTTGGCCAGCTTGCGACGCAGTTCGTCCGTCGGCAGCGACAGGATGGCCCGCGCGTGGCCCATCGTCAGGCGACCGTCGATGAGCATCTGCTTCAGTTCGTCCTGTAAATCCAGTAATCGCATGTAGTTAGCGATTACCGAGCGATCCTCGCCCAGCCGCTCGGCCGCTTCCGTCTGGGTCAGAGAAAACGCGCCTAAGTAATGCTGATAGGCGTTGGCTCGTTCGATGGGGTTCAGATCCCGGCGGTGGATGTTCTCGACGAGGGACCATTCGAAGAGCTGTTCGTCGGTGACTTCTCGGACCACGGCGGGGATCGTCGCCAGGCCGACCCGCTGGGCGGCGCGGAACCGGCGCTCGCCGGCAATGAGTTGATAGCCGCCCTGGTACGGCCGAACGATGATCGGCTGGATCACGCCGTTTGCCTTGATCGAATCGGCGAGCTCCGCCAGGTCGGCTTCGTTCCATTGCGTCCTCGCCTGGTACGGGTTGGCCTGAATCGTGTTGAGCGCAAGCGACTGCATCGAGTCTGCGAGCTGCGTGTCAGGTGGAAATGCAACTACATCAGGCGTTTCCGGGGCCTTTTCAGTGCTGATACGCTCCGGCGCCGGTGCTGGAGCGGTACTTATGGGACCCAGCAAGGCTTCAAGCCCCCTGCCCAGATGTCTCGGTTTGTCGCTTTTGGCTGCGGTCATGCCATTCTCCTTACACAACGCTGCGTGGATTCGTCGTTCGCGGCATTCTACGCATGGACACTGTACGATCTCAAGAGTTATTTCGGCACTCGCGCCGGAACTTCTCCACATTTCGTCAAGAAGTTCCACGTACCGGATGTCGACCGATCCCATGAAGACGACCAAATATTGCAGTCAATCCCATCTGTGCGCGACAACTGGTGTGCCCATCCAGCAGGGCAGGTGAATCGCAAATCCAAGGCATGCGGAACGAGCGTAGTCACACTCGGCTTTGCCATCCGGGATTGCGACCGCCAACATACCACAGAGTCTCGGTCGCGTCCGTTCGAGATGTTCGACTACTGGAAAACGATATCTCGCCTGCGGCGGCAGGGCGAAGACTCAGCCCATCCTCTCCAGCCCCACAACCCGCTGAACAGAAACCTGTCAGACAACTACGCCTGTACATCCGGGGCCAAGGGCCGTCCGAGTCGAGCATCTACCCGTCCGGCCAGGTTCACCGCGACTCGTAACCCGCGAGGCAAAACACATCCAGCATCACTGCACGCCAGGTAGCAGGGCGGATTGCCTGGTTCCACGAACCACGCAGCCAGAGTGAACGGTGCGTGACAGCCGTGTGAGTTTCCGCCGAGACTCTCGCCCATCCACATGCGAGCGAGGTTGCGTCAATCGGTGGCATAACATTCCGGTTACCTGAATTCATTTCCGCGTTCATCACCACGTGCGAAGCCGGTGACTGGCAGGTCGGTTCACTCGCTGCCAGACAGCACACCCATCGGGCCCCCAGGCACCTGTCATGCAGCCATTCCAGCACACTCCACGACAGTGCTGTTACACCGTCGTGTCCCGATATGTCCCAAGGTGCCTCTCAGATGGGGTCACACGTCGCGTTTTCAGCCCTGGAATCGCGCGCGGCACGTGGAACAGCGGTTCTTGAATCCCGCTGGACAGGGCGAAACAGCCCCGAACGGGCGTCTTCGAGCCAGTTCACGGCAGGGGCACGCATGCCGTGTTCCTTGTCGACAAGTCGGACAGAAGGGCAGCGAAAAACACCCGACGGCGGATTTGGCCCCAGCTAAAGAGGTGTTTTCTGCCTCATCAAACGTCAGCAAGGACTGTCTCAAGACGCACCACCGGACCTGGCACGATCAAGTCCGGCACGCTGCTCGAAGAGGATCTGAAGACAGGCCAGAGGCCTGGCCTCAGCCTGCTCCGCCGTCCTGTTGGAGCACGCCGCTGGGCGTATACCCCAAGCGGCTCCGTCTCAGAGCGTGTCAAGCAGCTTCCGGCAGGGCACCATAGGCTCCTATCCAGCCATTCGGCATCTTACTCGCGTGTTACAACATCTGCCGGACGCTATCGTAACATCAAGACTTATCGGACGTACCAACAAGGCGCGTTCTGCAAAACACCCCTTTTCGATCCGCGTCTTCCCTCGGATGTTTCCACTGAGCCGGATGATCCCATCGCCCTTGGCACAGCCACGTTGGCGTTGGAGTAGACGTCCTACCCAGTCGCTGGCTGGGCCGCACAGCGAATCCATGCGCGATTATGACTCCAGGCGATCTCCTCACGCGAGTGGAGATTTGCGCAATGGTTCGTGTTCCGCCGCGTCTGAATGGAGATGATCGCACCTGCAAATCTCGGAAACGGGTTGCCTTATAAGGGTCGTTTCGGTATCTTCTGCACATGAAAGCCTGCTCGACACTGCGAAACCTGTCTGACGCGGTGCGACCGTGGTTCGCCGCGGTTCATCACGCATTGGCGATGCGTGCATATACGGCGATCATGTTCGCAGCGCTGCTCTGCAACCTCGCCGTGAAGTTCTTTCACGCTGCAAGATCGGGTCTCATCGCAGAATACCCCACCTGGATACTGACCGACCTCGGCGTACTCCTGACGGTCGAAGTCATCCTGGCGCTTTTGTGTTATCGCCGTCCAACCGTTCGCGTCCTGCGTGCGGCCACCGCGACAGCCGCTCTCTTCTGCACATGGTCGGTAATCAACGCCGCATGGCTCATCCGCACCGGCACCCAGATCCTGCCCATGGAATTGGTCCCACTGTTCCGAGATCCCTGGAACGTCGTAAAAATGGTGTTGCGTAACCTAATTGCGATGCCAGGGGCGTCCGCATCGCTCTTCATCCCCAGCGCACTGGCGTTAGTGTTTGTTTTCTCGGTCCTTGCGAAGCCGGCGTTGCCCAATTACTGCCGGCGTCGCTTTCGCCTGCGGATTGTCGCGTCGCTCATCGCAAGTACGTTAGTCGTCGTCGCCAACGGCGCCGTTTCCACCCTCGGCTCGGCCCAGATCACTGCCGCCGGCATGCGATACAACTGCCAGGCCCGCGCGGTCCTTGCGTTTTTCCTACCGCGATACCGCCATATCGTCAGGGAGGACTTCCGTAACGCGACGCGACGACTGCCCAGTCCCAACAGCATCCCGATCACCCTGAAGACGCACCACGTCAATCACAACGTCGTAATCGTCATTCTCGAGGGCGTCCAGTATGATTGCACGTCTCTGGCCTGGCAGCAGGGGGGCATCGCTCCCCAGCGTGGCGTCACCGCCGGCGGACCGACGCCCTATCTCGCAACACTTGCCGATCAAGGCGTATCCTTCTGCAACGCCCGTTCCGTGGTTACTCACACGACGAAGGCCATTTTCGCTCTGCTGACCGGCCGATACCCGTCAGCATCACAGGATATTTCAGAAACGGTCCCCCTGGCCGAACCCTGCGCCAGCCTGCCGACCATCCTTGAGAAGGCCTTGGGGTTCCGTACCGCCTTCTTCCAGTCCGCCACCGGTACATTCGAATCGCGCCCCGGCCTGATCTATAATCTGGGATTCGATAAGTTCTTCGCCCGCGAGGACTTACACGATCCAAACCAGTTCGTCGGCTACCTCGGAGCCGACGAATTCGCTATGCTCGATCCTATCGCATCATGGATCGCGTCCGAGAATAAACCGTTTCTCGCAACCATCCTCTGCTCTGTTACACACGATCCCTATGAGGTACCGGCCTGGTTCGGCCCGCCCGCCGATACCCAGACTGAGCGTTACCTCCAGACGATCACCTACACCGACCGCTTCCTCGCCGCCCTTGATGCAAAACTCTCCGAGCTTGGCGTGGCCAAGGACACCATCTTCTGTGTCGTCGGCGATCACGGTGAGGCCTTCTCCGAGCATCAAATGATGGGCCACGAGCGGATTTACTATGACGAAGTTCTCCGCATCGCCATGTGCATTCGCGCGCCATTCATGGTCAACCCTGGCCGGCGGGTGACCCACCCGGTCAGCTCGGTGGACTTCACGCCCACGATCCTGAGCCTGCTGGGCTTCGAGATCCGCCCAATGAACTTCGATGGAGACGACGCACTGGGTTCGCTGCCTTCCGATCGGAGAGTCTATCTCTCCGGCTGGATGCAGCAGGGGCCCGCTGGTTTCGTCCAAGGCAACATGAAGTTCGTCTACGATCCCGAGAACGGTCGAGTCAGGATCTTCTCCCTGACCACCGATCCCCTCGAGTTGTCCGGCATGGATCTGCCCGCAGCGGAGGCTGAAACACTCAGCAAACAGATCACCGACTGGCGAAAAGCCACCATCCTCAGTGTTGATGAGGATGCCCGAGGCAAGAAGAACGTCTTCGACTCCTGGCAAAGCAGGTGGGCGGGCCGTCGATCCAAGGTGAAGTATATCGCCAACGACTGACCCCACTCCGCCCGCCTGGCTCAACAGCCTCCATCGCTCCGATGTACCCTGTCACTCTCCGATTGGGCGTCTTGTCCAAACCTACGTGTATGACAAAACCTATTTATTGGTACTAATAACGCGGACTCCGGCTTCCAGTAAGCGGTCTTTACGATAGTGTGGTATTCTGGGATATATGGGCATTTCTTTCTTGCCATGCGACGGTGAAGTCGTAAAACTACGAGAGCGTTCGATCTCTCAGAATCCGGCACGTCCTATAGTGTCGCATGTAACGCCCATGAAACGGTGGACTTGTCAACCGGCTCTTTGACGTCATCTGGTGCGAAATAGGGCGGTGCGTCCTAAACCCTGATCTCGTCTTCGTACGAATGAGGAGGATGAGCCCGCCCTATTCTCTGACAGTGGTCCGAACGCACATGTCACCGTGAGGCTCGAGTCCACCATTCTTCTTCGGGCAAAGACCTATTCCATGTCGTGATGCGGTGCGTTGGGGTCCTGGACCAGCTCGTAGAGTCCGCCGCCGACCCGCCGGAGCCTGCCCTGTTCGACGAGTTTGTCCCAGACCTCGCGCGGGTACTGGTTTGGCGGCTGGATGCCGACAATGCCCGAGCCTCGGCCGCTGCTGAACGGCCCGCCCCCGATTGTGGACTCCGCGTCGAGACGGGTTAGCTTCAGACGCTTTTTGAACGCCTTCATGGCCTGCTTGAGCTGCTGGGGGGAGATCTGACCTGGTGTTTCGTCTGCCATGGTGTTCCTCCACATAACTATTGTCGCCAGGATTGTAGACGCGGTCCCGGCTGAAATCCAGCAAGAAGAACGCCATCAAGCGGGGAAAATCCAGGTCTGCGGTGATGACGATTCGCCCCTCGTGTCGGGCGATTTCCAGCAGTTCGTCATCCGCGGCACGATCCTTGCCGATCTGGTGGGCATGCACTCCTTCGTGCCCGTGGGCTTGGAGCACGTCGAGCAGCAGGGCGGATACCGGCATATCCAGCAGAAACTTCATGCGGCGAACTCGATGACCTCCTCATCGGCCAGCATCGCCGCGTAGTTGAGTGCCTCCTGGATATCCTCCGCCTCCAGATACGGATAGGCCTTCAAAATGGATTCCTGAGTCTCGCCGGAAGCCAATAGCCCGAGCAGTCGGGACACCGGGAACCGTAAACCCCGAATCACAGGTTTGCCCCCGCAGATCCTTGGGTTCACTGTTATGCGTTGAAAAACCATCGGCACGATCTCCTACTACAAACACGCTCCCCATTATACCATGCCGAACCTACGCCAACCATGCCCATTTGATGTTATAATAGGGACAGCCCCCACCCATTCCCAAGAGAAGATTGCCGCGCTTCGCTCGCA
>ENA-UPTA01004546-UPTA01004546.1-activated-sludge-metagenome-genome-assembly--contig:-NODE-4546-length-13104-cov-4.806345_pt1 | contig 13104 bp, 10 predicted proteins | sample MGYA00238184_ERZ773361 | MGnify/ENA primary metagenome ERZ773361 (study PRJEB29100, sample SAMN05720205) | activated sludge metagenome | isolation source: anaerobic digester from wastewater...
AGTTCCCAACGCTGCCAGGTCAAGCTGATCTGCAGCGACCTCTGGCCTGCCTGCCCGCTGGCAGATTTCCATCAGTAGTTGATAGGCCACTCCCGCGCCGCACAAGGTTCTCAGGGAATGCCCCTCCGGTAGCCGCTGCGGATTGACAACCGCCCGCGCCGCCGGCAGCGTTTCTGCCAGCGTATGATGATCCGTAACCACTACATCTACGCTCATGGATTGCGCATAGTCAATCGATTCGTGCGCTGTGACGCCCGTGTCGCACGTCAGGATAACTTCAACCCCCTGCGCCAGAAATTCTTTCAGCGCCGCCAGTTGAATTCCGTGCGTCTCGCGTCCTCGCACCGGGATATGATGAATAACGCTGCCACCCAGCGCTCGCAGCCCCGCAACCAGCAGGGTGGTGGCAGTCTGCCCATCCACATCAAAATCTCCCCAAACCCCAATCCGCTCGCCGTTCTTCAGCGCTTGCATCATCCGTTCAGCCGCATTGCCCAGGTCGGGCAGCTCCAGCGGATCGGTGACCGGGTAATGCTCGGCAAACAGGAATCGCCGCGCGGCCTCAATGCTTTTAATCCCTCGCCGGACCAGTGCTTCGCTGATGAGCGCATGCCCCCCCACAAATTCGGCCAATTCAGCGGGCACCTCCACCGGCGCCGGCTCAATCCAGATCGTCGCTGCGCTCATCAGAAAGCAATCTCACCAATCTGGTCAAAGTCCAGGGTCAGCGGTCCGTCATCCAGCTCAAATTCGTCCATCTCGCCGCTTCCCGCACGCTCTCCCCGATTGCAAAGTGAGCGGTAATTGCAGTAGGCGCACCGCCGTTCATCCAGCGTCAGCGGAAACGGCCGCTCTAAATGGCTTAGCTGGACAATTTCCTCAATTCGCGCCTGAATTTCCTGCCGGTCTGCCTCTGCCTGCGCCGGGCTGTAAGCCAGCTTTTCCAGATTTTGGGGCTCGTTGGCAAACCAGTAGATCATTTCAATCTGCTCTGCCTGAATAGGCTGATCGCCATTCAAATAGGCGCCACCCTCTACCAGCAGTAGCCGGTACAGCCTGGTCTGAATGCGCTCCATCAGGGTATTGTGACTGGGTAGCCGCCGTGAGGTTTTCCAATCCACGATGACAGCTTTCTCACCCGGCACGATGCACAGTAAATCAAACTTGGCAATCAGCCGGTGGGTGCCAAAGGGCGCGCTGAGGGTAAATTCCGGGTAATGCTGCCCCGGCAACTGGTGAGGTGCATAATCCAGGTATGCCTGCCACCAGTTCCGCAGCTGCAGATCGCCGGGCAGCAGCGCTTCTGCGGCCAGCCCAATCTGATGTTGGTGAATAAGATGATGAAACTGGTTGCCCAGCAGCATATCCTGCTCAGCCTGCAGCACCGGCTCTGTTTGCGGCGCCGGCCAGGCCAGCTTCAGCAAATGCCGCAGTTCAAACCGCCGGGCGCAGTCCACAAAATCCTGCAGGTTGTTCTGGCTGAAATGAAAATTACCCGGCAGCGGCATGTTTTTTCTCCCAGAAGGCTTGCAGTTCCACCAGTGCAGTGGCTGGCTGCGCTTCACTCTTGATGATTTTACCCGTGTTCCAGGTCACAATCAGCTCTCGCTTTGCCCGGGTGATGCCAACGTACAGCAGCCGCAGCCGTTCGGCGCTGTAATCAAACCGGGCTTCCTGCGTGGCGGCCCCTTCTTCCATGTATATCCCCGCCACATCCCCGCGGATCAGTGCTTCTAACTGTGCCAAACCCTCAGCTTCCAGGTTCAACGATCCGCGCACATACCAGCGCTCGCTGATGTACCGGTCATAAGGCTGTGCGCCCGGAAAATCATAATTATTCACCGACATCAAATAAACCCGATCCCACTCCAGCCCCTTGGCCTTATGAATCGTTGCCACCACCACCTTGCCCCGGTGTCGATCGGGGTCAAACCCGCTGTCTTCTTCGCCAAACCCCAGCAGCTTGCGCCGGTTGCGTGAAATCTCTCCCAGTTCGTTGGCAAAATCGGGCAACTGCCATTCGGGGTGCAGCGCTCCGGCGCGCTCCAGCAGCAGCGCCAGCTTATGCGCCATCGCCAGGTCAGACGGATTGCCAAAAATATCGGTTGCAATCGTCAGCACCAGTTGATCCACCGGCAGCAGCACAGCCGCCTGCCACCGCTGGATATAGCTCCGAAATGCCATCAAATCCCGGATGATCTCCGGGCCACCCGCCAGCGTTTCCAGCCAGTCGCTCCCCGGCAGCGGCCAGATAAAATCTTCCAGGTTGGCGCACTTTTGCAGCACATCGGCCCCGGCTGCTTTGAGCGCCGTTCCCTGCGCCGGATCGACCTCCGGGGGGAGCGGCAGCCGGGTATAAACATCCGCCAGCTTGCGCGGGGCGGTGGGGTCAGCCAGTGCCTTCAGCACGGCCGCCAGCATCTCCGCCGTCTCTCGGGTGGATTGGCTGCTCTGCAGCAGTTCCACGACTTCAATCCCGGCTTCCTGCAAGGCCTCAACCACCTTGGCGCCGCGCTCGTTGCGCGGGGTCAACACTGCCACAGTCCAATCACTATGTTCTGGCAGCCAGTGTTTCAGGCTGCGTACAATCGCCTCAATTTCCTTTTCCGGTGTGTACCGGGTGTTGATTAACTTGATCCCTTCTGGCTGATCTTCCGGATTGGGTTGCGGATCACCCGGCTGCGTCGGCAGAATATAAGGCAGGGTCAGTGCCTCGCGCAGCTCCCGCACCGGATGCGCCTCACGCGTCCAGCTAATCAGGTGATTCGCCAGCCCAATGATGCTCTTCGTGGACCGCCCCGACTCCGCCAGATTGGGCGCCAGCACCCCCGTCTCCTTCCGGAAATCCAGCAGAAAGTGCGGGCTGGCAGTGGTGAACGTTTCGTAAATTGCCTGATTGGGGTCGCCTACACGAACCCAGTTACCCTCCGGCCCTGTCAACAGCCGTAGAATCCGCTCCTGCAATTCGCTGCTGTCCTGAGATTCGTCTTCCAATATATAAGGCCAGCGCGCGCGCAGCCGTTCCAGATAACCCCCATCGGTTTGCAGGGCTTGCAGTGCCAACCGGATCAAGTCATCGAAATCCACTGCGCTCCGAAAATTGAGCGCCCGTTGATAATCGGCATAGACATCTGCTGCAAATCGCAGCAGGCTCGGGGTCCGTTGCAGTCCATTCAGTTTTGTACGCAGTTCCTGAGGGGTGGTCATCAAATCTTTAGATTTTTTGATCAGCGCTCCCGCCAGCGAAATTAGCGTGTCGCCCCATTGCCGGTTGGCGTCGTGCGCCCGGGCTTCGTCAATCTCCGGATTCAGCCACTCAGCCGAAAACTCCGGATTGGCGCGTATCCAGTTGGTTACCACACTGCGCAAAATCTCGCCGCTCTCGCGCTCATCTACAATCTCAAATCGGTCCGATAACCCCACCAGGTCCGGTCGCTCCCGTACAATCTCGTGTGCCAGGCTGTGCAGCGTCCGCACCCGGTATCCCACTCCCGGAATCAACCCATAAGCTTTGATAAATTCATTGATCCGATAGGCAAAATTATTAACCGCTGAATTTGCCAGCGTAACAATCAAAATCTCCTGATATTCAGCCACCCAGCCGTCCGCAATCAGCCTGGCTGCCAGCGCTGACAGTGTATGCGTCTTGCCGCTGCCCGGCACCGCCGAGACGCCCATGCGCCCGGTGGTGTACCGCAGCACTTCCCGCTGCATGATTCTTGGCTGAAAGGTTAACACCGCGCTCATTCCAGTATCCTCAATCGCCGCACCAGCGCCTGAATACCCTGCAGCAGCGGGCCGCGCTCTTCGTCGCCGCGCTCGTTGGCGCCTGTGGTGCAGAACACCACTTCGCCCCGGCAGCGCCGCAGCAAACCACTTGCCAGTTTTGCCAGCGTCTCTTGATTAACCTGAAATTCATTGGCATCGGTCCACGGCCCATCGCCAGTCCAGCGCCGGCTCAGCACCACCGGGTGCGTCAGCGGCTGGTACAGCCGCTCCCACCAACCCTGGCTGCCCACGTCCAGCCAGAATTGCACTGTTGCCGGGCGGTTGGTCATCAAAAACGTGTAGGCCGGCGAGACCATCACACTGTCTTGTTCTGGCTGCTCCCAGGGCTGCAAATACTGCGCCGCCAGCACGCCCTCTTGCACCATCTTCAAATATTCCTGGCTGACCGCAGCCTTCTCTTCCGCCAGCATTGGCGCTGTCACCCGGCGAAACTTTTCGATGGATTCAATCAAGCGGCTCGTGATGGTCGCAGCATCGTAATTGATGTGAAATCCAAAGCCTGGCTGCGACAGCAGCTCGCCAAACAACTGTGCGATAAAGATATCCAACGCCTCAATCTGTCGTTCTCTTGCCGCTTGCAGCCAGCTTCGCAGCCGCTCATAGCGTTCTCCAATGGTGTAGGTGATACGCTGCTGCTTGTCCATTCTGATCTTGTCAAACGCTGCCAGCGGCGCTTCGGGCTGCTTGGGCAGATACAGTATCTGCGCCATCAAATCTGCCCGCACCAGGTCCAGCCCTTCAATCGCCTGCAGCAGTGCGTTGCGCACATCAAATTTGGAGACCGCCAGTCCCCATTCCGGGTGCGCCAGCATCGCCAGGGTCAGCAGGCAGGCTGTGGCGGGCTCTTCACGCAAACTGCGTGAGGGCCGATGAGACCGTGCTGGAATCCCCCGGGCTTGCAGTCCATTCATAATTGAAAACCGCAGGGCGTCGCTCAGGTATGCCGACAAAATTACAATCTCGCCCGGTGCAATCTCCTGTTCCTGCACCAGCCCGGCAACCTCTGCGCAGACGGTGTCCACCATCTCCGGGTAAAACCGGTGATGCTCCAACCGAAATGCCAGCCGCGTTTCGGTTGGAGGCTCTGCTGGCTGTCGCATCAGGCAGGTTCCCAGGTGGTCAGCCAGTGCAGCCATTGGCGGCGGCGTAATCCAGCTCTCAACCAGTTCGGCAGTTTCGGCACATTCGTCTTGCAGCCGCAGTGCCGATTCCGGGTCCGCCCCCAGGAACGCTCGATACCCCCCGCCGTCGTCATAAATCACCAGCGCCGAATCAAACGCTGGCAGCCACTGTTGAATAACATCATGCACCACCGGCACATCTTCTTCGGCATTGTCATAAATCAAATGCCGGTAGGTGCGGGTCATATATTCCCGGCACATAAACGCCGGCCAGATCCGCCGGACAAACACCTCCATTTGAAGTGAAAAGTCCAGCAGGTTATTATCCAGGCAGAACTGCCGGAAGCGGTTGGCGCATTCCTGTGCCTGATCATACACATTCAATTGCCCCGGGTCGCCAAGCCACGCCGCCCGCAGTCGTTCTCCAAATGAGCGATAATCCAGCCCTGTGACGGCGGTCTTATTCAGATTATCCACAATCTGGCTGTACAACCGGTTGCGGTCAATTGTAATGCTCTCGAAATAACCCTCATCAATCAGAGGCTGCACCAGCCGCGCCATATAGTACTGCGAAGTCTCCAGCGTCAAGAAGGTCGGCCCCTGTTCCGGGTGGGCAAACCCGGCCTCGCGCGCAATCAGGGGCCAGAACAGACCGATTATCCGTTGTGCCAGACCGCCCAGCGTCACCACTGTCACCTGTCCCCCCGACGGCAGGCTCGGCTCTCGCAGCGCCTCTGTGTAAGCCAGTCCCAGCGTTCGCTGCGGCACCAGTACCAGAATCCGCTCGGCTGGCACCCGCCAGTTGAGCAGTGCCAACGTCCGGTTGATCCCAATGGTCGTTTTGCCTGTCCCGGCTGGCCCACGCAGGAAGAGCTTGTGATCCAGCGGGCGGTGGGTGAGGGCGTTTTGTTCAGGCGTCAGTTTCATCGTCATTACTGTATCATAAACCCCCATTTAGCACAATTCTGAGCAGTGTAACATCCTCAATCGGTACATGATATAATCTGCGCGACGTATTCCAGCGCATAAGCTGTGTGGATGCACGGCTGATTCAAACGAGGCAAACATGCGAAAACCGCTCCTCATTTTAGCATTTTTGACAGTCGTGGTGCTGCTTTCTGCCTGCACCGAGCAGAAAAGCCCGGCTGTCCAGGCTGTTGAAGCCTACCAGACTGCCTTTGCAAGCAAAGATGCCGACGCCCTGGCCCAGTTCTCCTGCGCAGACTGGGAAGCCCAGGCCTTGCTTGAAATGGACTCCTTTCAGGCTGTTGGCACCGTGCTGGATTCGGTCACCTGCACCGAAGCCGGTACAGAAGGGGATGCGGTTCTGGTCACCTGTGAAGGCAGCATCAGCTTGACCTACGGCGAAGAGAAGCGCAGCTTTGACCTTTCAGGGCGCACCTTCACCGTCATTCAAGAAGGCGCCGATTGGCTTGTCTGCGGAGCCCAGCCGTGAAAAAGGTGCTGCGCTGGCTCTTTAATCGCGAGACGCTTTGGGCGCTACTGCTCTGCCTGATCATTATCGCTGTGGTCATTTTCACCACCGATAGTTCCCCTCTTTGGATTTACCAGGGCTTCTAAATGACCCTGACCAACATTCTCATCTTTGCGGCACTCATCCTGGCCTACCGCCTCATCCTGCGGGAACGCTGGCGCGGCTGGCTCCTGTTTGGCGTCAGCGTCATTGCCGTCTACTGGCTCCAGCCCGCCCTGCCCATCCGGGGCTTGGACTTTTGGCTGCCTACTGCCACCCTGGCGCTGGTTGTCTTTGGCTGGGCAGCCACCGCGCCTCAGGAAGATCGCCGCACCCGCGAAAATTGGGTCACTGCGGTTGCCCTCCTTGCCCTGGTCTTGTTGATCGCGACCACGCGCTACCTCAGCCTGACGGGCCTCCTCACCCCGTCCCGCCCACCGCAGACCGTTTCAGTGCTTGTCGTCCTGGCGATCATTGCCCTCATTGGCTGGCTGCTGGTGCGTTTCACCCGCCCCGTTTCTGCCGGACTTACGGCTTTTATCGTAGTCATTATCCTGGTCTTTTTAGCCCTTAAAATTCCTCAGGTCACACAGCCCCTCAGCGCCCTGTTCCGCTCCCTGGCGGGGCAGTCGGTGGAGCGTGCCAGCGCCATTGATATTCGTTGGCTGGGCTTCTCCTATGTCGCCTTCCGCCTCATCGCCACCCTGCGAGATCGTCAGACGGGGCGTCTGCCTTCCATCACCCTGCGTGAATATATCACCTATCTCATTTTCTTCCCCGCTCTGACCGCCGGACCCATTGACCGCCCCGAGCGCTTTCTCAAAGACCTGCTCGGCAGTCATCCACCGTCCGCCTCTGAATTTCTGATTGGTGGTCAGCGTCTGGCTGTTGGCCTGTTCAAGAAATTTGTGGTTGCCGATGCCCTGGCGCTCCTGGCGCTTTCATCTGCCAATGCCGACAAAATCCAGACCGCTGGCTGGCTCTGGGTTGCCGTGGCGGCCTACTCGCTGCTCATTTATTTCGATTTCTCGGGCTATACCGATATTGCCATTGGTCTGGCGCGCTGGCTGGGCATTGCCCTGCCCGAGAACTTTAATCATCCCTACCTCAAACCCAACCTTACCCAATTCTGGAACAACTGGCACATGACGCTCACCCAGTGGTTCCGGGCGTACTTCTTCAATCCACTCACCCGGGCGCTGCGCAGCGCCGCTCGCCCGGTGAGTGTGGTCTGGGTGATTTTGATTACCCAGGTCAGCACCTTTTTGCTCATCGGCCTCTGGCATGGCGGCACGCCCAATTTCCTGCTCTGGGGACTCTGGCACGGCCTGGGTCAGTTTATCCAGAACCGTTACAGTGATTTCATGAAACCCCGCATTACCGGGTTGGATAATCGCCCAACCCTCAAGCGCATATTGAGCATTGCTGGCACAGCGCTCACATTCATCTACGTCACGTTAGGCTGGGTTTGGTTTGCCCTGCCCACCACCGGGCAGGCGCTTCAGGTCTTTGCCCGGCTTTTCGGCAGTTAACAGCATCCAGAGTATAATATCTGGCTTGATGCTTGATTATTGAGGAGATTGTATGAACGCCAAAAATTCAGCCCGTTGGTCTTTGCTGTGTGGGTTGGTTCTGGTTTCCTTGTTGTTCTCTGCCTGCAATAGTTGGGGCGCAGCCGGCCATGCCACGCAGACGGCCGTCAGCCTCACTCAGACGGAGACTGCCCGCCCAACCAATACCCCCACATCTACTGCCACGCCCACCCAGACGCCGACCCCCACCGCTACCCCTACCGCTACGCCGACGCCAACCCCCACGCCGGTGGTTTACGGCCCCACCGGTTTCCCCGATAACGTCAACCCACTGACCGGTCTGGTGGTGTCTGACCCCGAGCTGCTCAACCGCCGCCCCATGTTTATCAAGGTGGCTAACTTCCCCCGCACAGGTCGCCCACATGCTGGTCTGTCCTATGCTGACCTCGTTTTTGAATATTACATTGGCGAAGGCGCCAATCGCTTTGCCGCGGTCTATTATGGTCAGGACTGCCCCCAGGTTGGTCCCATGCGCTCAGGTCGTCTGGTAGATGCCCAGCTTGCCCCCATGTACCAGGGCACTCTGGCCTACGTCAGCGCCTGGGATTGGGTTCGCACCAAGCTGGACCAAACCATGCAGTGGCGCGGCATGTTGGAAGGTCCCAATACGTGTCCGGCCATTTGCCGTCTCCCACCCGGCGACGTGACCAGTGTATTTGCCGATACCGCCGCTCTTGAAGAGGCTTTTGCCAAGCGCAATGTCCAGATCGAAGACCCCGTTTTGGATGGAATGTACTTCAACGAAGCCGTTCCCGCCAATGGCATCCCTGGCGAAAAATTGCGTGTAGAGTTTTACATCAAAAACATTGGCGAATGGGTCTATGACCCCGTCAGCGGCAAATATCTGCGCTGGATTGAGACCGTGGATGTTGTCACCGGCGAAGTCAACGGCATGATCCCCCTGGTGGACCGCCTCACCGATGAGCAGTTGGGCTTCTCAAACGTTGTCTTGATCTTTGCCACATACACCACCTATTCGCCCACCATCCACGACATGACCATTTTGGATAATCGGGATGGCATGCGCGCCGTGCTGTTCCGCGATGGCCAGGCCTTTGAGACCGTCTGGAAATCCGTGGGCTATGACAAGCCCATCCAGTTCTTTACCCCCGAAGGTGAACCCATGGCCTTCAAGCCGGGCAATACCTGGTTTGTCATCATGGGCCGCAACTCGCCCTACACTGAAACTGAGCCAGGCAAATGGCTGGTTCAGCTTTCCCTGCGCTAGTCTGGAGCTGTTGATGAAAACGAAAATTCTGTATCTTGCTTTTGTTTTGAGCCTTGTCCTGGCTGCCTGCACCAGCAATGCCAGCCCTGCCGCCACCGCGGTCGAGCAGTATCTTACGGCCCTGGTTGGTAAGCAGTCCGATACGCTCTCTACCCTGGTCTGCGCCGACTGGGAATCCCAGGCCCTCATGGAAATGGATTCGTTTGGTGCTGTCGCTCCCGAACTCAAAGATGCAGCCTGCCAAGAATCCGGCACTGAAGGCGATCTCACCCTGGTCACCTGCACCGGTCAGATTGTGACTACCTATAATGACGAAAAATCAGAGCTGGATTTGAGTGACTGGACTTACGAAGTCATTCAACAGAACGGCGTCTGGCTGGTTTGCGGATATCGCTAAAGATGGATGTCCGTTTCCTGCGCAACGTCCTCATCAAAGCCGCAGTCCTCTTTCTGCTGCTCAATATTGTTTTTACGGCGTGCTATCCATTGGATGGTCTGGGGCGGGTCTCTATCTATAACAGCCTCGCCCGTGGCCGTGAGCGCCTGCCTTTTGGTGAAAACCCACAGGAAACCTACACCTTCAGCCTTTACAACCTTGAGGCCATGCTTCAATCCCTCGCTTTGGATGGCCTTCCCAAACCCGCCAATGAATTCCGCGTCCTGGTCTTAGGCGATTCGTCCATCTGGGGCACCCTCCTGCAGCCCGTTGAAACACTTGCCGGTCAACTCAACGCCGCCAACCTGACCACCTGTGATGGCCGTATCATCCGCGCCTATAACCTCGGCTATCCTACCCTGTCGTTAACCAAAGACATCATGATCCTTGAGGAAGCCATGCGCTACCAGCCCGATTTGATCATCTGGTCGGTGACCTTGCAGGCTTTTCCCAAAGATATTCAGTTGGCTTCACCGCTGGTGCAGAACAATCCCCACCGGGTCCGCCCGTTGAAAGAACAGTATGACCTGGACTTGCCGGTTGAAACCCTGTCCGAGCCAAACTTCTGGCAGCGCACACTGATCGGTCAGCGCCGCCCACTGGCCGATTGGCTGCGCCTGCAGCTTTATGCCCCCATGTGGAGCGCCACCGGCATCGACCAGCTCTACCCCGCCGACTATGAACCCGCCCAGCGCGACCTTGACCCTGATGAAACCTTTAACAATTGGTCTGGCCCTGATCTGGGCTTTGAGCAGCTTTCTTTTGATGTACTTTCAGCCGGCTTTGAGATTGCCGGTGAAACCCCGGTCTTGCTGGTCAATGAGCCCATCCTCATCAGCGCCGGTCAAAACAGTGATCTTCGCTACAACTTCTACTACCCGCGCTGGGCCTACGATTCCTACCGCGCCATGCTGGGTGAAACCGCCGGTTTGAATGCCTGGCCTTATCTGGACCTCTGGGACCTGGTTCCTGAATCTCAGTTCACCAACAGCGCCATTCATCTCACCCCACAGGGCGTTTCCATGATGACCGAGTCCGTCGGCGATGCCCTCAACCGGATGAGCTGTGGCCAATTGGCTCAGCCTCCGGCGCCAACCCCCACTCCAACCGCCACCCCGTTACCGGCCACAGCCACACCTGTGGCGGTGCTTTCACCCACCCCAACCCCCACACCTACCCGGCCAGTCTATACCGACTGGCGCGATTACCCCATTTTGCCCACCGTCAGCGATACCGCCCGCGAGATCTACCAGCGCGGCCTTGCCCTGGGCAACAATCCTGCTGCTTTCTCAAAGGTTGGCGACTGTGAAACCGGCAGCGACTGGTTCCTGCGCACCTTTGATGTCCAGCCGCCGCTTTACCGTCTGGGAGAGTATGAATATCTCCAGGAGATGATCCTCTACTTTGACGGCTCATTTGCTCGCCGCAGCATCGTTGCCAAAAACGGCTTCAATGCCGCCACTGCCCTCAGCCCCATCTGGGCTGACCCCGAGGTCTGTCTTTCGGGCGAAACCCCGCTGGCCTGCGAATACCGCATACACAAACCATCCATTGCCCTGATCGCCTTTGGCACCAACGATACCAAAAACCCTGCCCGGTTTGAAGGCGACTTGCGCAAGATCATCGAAATAACCATTGAAGCTGGCATTGTGCCGGTTCTCTCCACCAAAGCCGATAATCTCGAAGGCGATAACAGTATCAACGAAACCATCGTCAAGCTGGCGGTGGAGTACGATATCCCCCTCTGGAATTTCTGGGCCGCCATTCAAGATCTCCCCGATGCGGGTCTCCGGGCCGACAAAATGCACCTTACCTGGGCACAGAACTACTTTGACGACCCTGAAACCATGGAAAAAGCCTGGCCCTGGCGCAATTTGACCGCCCTCCAAACTCTCGATATCGTCTGGCGTGGTCTGCAGGAAACCCCCTGACCTGCCGTCTTCCTTCACACTTGCCTGTCTTCCAGGTTTTTGCCGGTGCCTTGCACTGGCAAAAACCTGTTTTGACTGCATAACCAGTGCTTTACTTGACCGGATTTTCAATCTTCGGTACACTAAAGCCCAGTTCAAATTTGAATTTACGGAGGACACCCCATGAGTGCCGAAATGATTACCAGCATGGCCGAATATCTGGCTAAAAACATCCTCAAGCAGCCCCAGCGCGTCATTCGCCCGGATGAACCGCTCATCTCCAGCGGCCTGATTGATTCCTTCAGCCTGGTGGACCTGGGCCTGTATGTCGAGGATACCTTTGGGGTTCGCCTTGAAGACACCGAACTGAATGCTGAAACCTTTGATACCCTGACCCAGCTTGTCGAACTGGTCAAGGGGCGCATGTGAGTACCTTCTCACATTTACTGCACCAGCAGTATTTGCACACCCCGGATCGCAATGCCCTCACTCTGCTGCGCGCCGGTCAACCTGATCTGCCGTTGACCGTGCGGGAGTTGCTCCAGGGGAGTGCGGGCGTGGCGCAAACCCTGGCGCATCATGGCATCCAGCCCGGCAAGGTGGTCATCCTTATCCTCCAGCACAGCCTGGAGCATGCCTTTGCCTATTTTGGAACAATTCTGCACGGCGCCATTCCTTCCATCATGCCTTTTCTGACGGAAAAGCTCCTGCCCGAGCGTTACCGCGCCGATTTGGCGGCTCTGGTGGGCGTCACCCAGCCTTCTGCCATCATCACCTATCCCGAATTTGAGGGCGAAGTCCGCGCTGCCCTCGGTGAAAGCTCATCGGTGCGCGTGGTACTGCTCTCTACTGAAATGGATCCCCCCCGTGAGCCGGATTTTGCCTCGCTGCCCGGTCTGCAGCGCAGCCCTGAAGATATTGTCCTGCTGCAGCATTCCTCCGGCACCACCGGTTTGCAGAAGGGCGTGGCGCTCTCGCATCGTGCTGTCCTCAATCAACTCGAAAGCTATTCCCGCCGTTTGCAGCTAAACGAGGCTGATGTGCTGGTGAGCTGGCTGCCACTGTACCACGACATGGGCCTGATTGCCGGCTTCCTCATGCCCCTCCTGCTGGGGATCCCACTGGTTCTCATGTCCCCCTTTGACTGGGTGCGCAATCCCGCCCGCTTGATGCAGGCGGTTAGCAAATACCGCGGCACACTCAGTTGGCTGCCCAACTTTGCCTATAATTTCTGCGCCCAGAAAACCCGTGATCGTGACCTGGAAGGCGTGGATCTGTCCAGTTGGCGGGCCATCAGCAACTGCTCCGAGCCGATGCGCTACGAAAGCCATCAGGCCTTTCTGGCGCGTTTTGCCCCCTACGGTCTGCGTCCCGAGGCGCTTTGCACCTGCTACGCCATGGCCGAAAATGTCTTTGCCGTCACCCAGGGCGGTATCACCGAACCCGTAACGGTTGATGTGATTGACCGCGAGGCCATGCAGGTCGAGCGTGTGGCTCGTCCCGCCTTCACTGACGAGGCCGTCGTTCATATGCTTTCGGCGGGCCACCCCATCG
>ENA-UPTA01004551-UPTA01004551.1-activated-sludge-metagenome-genome-assembly--contig:-NODE-4551-length-13089-cov-5.948212_pt1 | contig 13089 bp, 16 predicted proteins | sample MGYA00238184_ERZ773361 | MGnify/ENA primary metagenome ERZ773361 (study PRJEB29100, sample SAMN05720205) | activated sludge metagenome | isolation source: anaerobic digester from wastewater...
GCGCCGACAGTAACATCAATAGATTCACCAGCATCAGGAGCGACGGTTTTGGGAACAGACACCCTGAATTTTACTGTGAATGAAGCTGGAACAACTGAGGTGCAGATTGTCGGTTATGCATGGACACCTTTTTCGAGTGGAGTTGATACTTTTTCCTCAATTACGGGATGGGCGTCAATTTCAGGGGCATTCACTGTAAACGTGCGGTCAACTGATGCTGTGGGTAATATTGGATTAAATACCAGTGAAAACTATATTAAATGATAAATTTTCCAATTACTTATTTACGCCTCTTCTTTATCTCCTCAATCAACTGCTTCGCCCCCTTATTCCCTAAAGAATATGCCTTCTGAAAATCCCGGAGCGCATCGTCCCATTTTCCCCAGTGATAGAATGCCCGGCCGCGATTGTATACCGCAATCTGGTTTCGGGGATTTGCCTCAAGTACTTTGCTGAAATCTCTGACTGCCATGTCATAATTCCCTGTATGGAAGTAGGCGTTGCCTCTGTTTAGGTAATAGGTTGGATTGGAATTATTGCGCTGAATGGCCTCATCGAAGTCTGAAATCGCGTTGCTGTATTTGTGGTAATTCAGGTACGCGGTGCCGCGGTTATAATGTGCGCTTGAGTCATCCGGATTATTGCGGATCGCCCTGGTGTATGCCTGAATTGCTTTTTCGAAATTTCGTTCACGGAGGCCGGCATGGCCCTCCTGCTGGAAGCGCAACGCCGCGTCCCTGTCGATCCTGAAAAAGAAATGATATGAAACAACAGCAGAAGCGGCAATGATAACAACCAGAATGACCGCGTAAAGGTAACGCCGAATGACGTGTTGTTCACCGGGAAGAGGAAGTTTCTGTTTCATGTCTCACCGCGCATTCCTTTTAATAATCCCTTCAATTCTCCCCGCGTTCTTGCCGGTGTACACGTCCCTCCCCATAATAATTGTGGGAACACCCTTCACCTGCACGCCGCGCTCGTTGCCCATTTTAATCAGAATGTTTCTGTTCGGCACATTGTACCACACCTCGAATTTTTTAACCGGCACACGGTACTGGCGGGAAAACCTGTCCACGAGAGTGGCGGCCTCTCCGCAGTGGGGACACCCTTTGCCGAAAAAGTAATACAGTGTTCTGTCCGCGGCATAGGTGATGCCGCTCATCGATGAGGTGTTACCGCAGAACCATATAAATACTGATAATGTAATGAGTGCGCAGGCAAAAAATTTCTTCATCACAGTCCTCCATATATTAATTTCCCATAAAAATTCCTACGTGGGGTCAGAGCCTCGTGAAAAAAAGCACATATTGGTACATAGTGTTCAGATTAAACAATCCCGGTGTAATAGCATACCACAATTCCCGCAAAAAATATAGTCTTTATTCCGGGGGGCGATATATCCCGCTCTGTCAGAACTGAAACCGCACACCCACCAGGGCGGTGACATCCTCTCCGTTCCTGAGATTGACCATGGTCTCCGCGTTGAATTTCAGCATAAAAAGATTTATTTCCAGCCCGAGGATATAGTGCGGGATGAAGATGTGGGGCCGGTATTTGTTCTCGGAGTTGAAGGTCAGTGTCCCTATATCGGTGCCGGAGCTTGAAAGGGTCCCTGTGCCGTCAAACTTTGCCTTGAAGTACCCGCTCCCGGCGCTCATCCCGAGGCCGGAATAAAAGCTGAAGAGGGTGAAAATATCGACAAACGCCACCATGTTCACTGTGCCGGAATACATGGCGTACGTTATTTCCGCTTCGTATGTGCCGGTAAAATCAAGGTTAAGCAGGTAGTCTGTTCCTCCATCATTTACGGTAATATTGTTGAAAGTGGTTTCATAAGTGCCGGTAACTTTCGCGGTGCCTCCCATGAAGTCCCCGCCGATGCTTGCTGTTATCCCCCCGAAAGAAAGAAGAAACGGAACGATGGTGAATCCCCTGACGACATTGTACCGCAGCCTGCCTCCGAAGGAATACACGCTGACCTGCTGCAATGAAGCGAGGTCCTTCTCGAAATCGGGGAGGTACATCTTGCTGTCGAAGGCCATGAATTTACCTATAAAATCAAAACCACCCGCAATACCGAAGCCGAAGTGCAGCACAGGGTTGGGCACAATCATGGGAAAACTACCTTCAGCCTTCGCGGCTTCCGTATCGGCGTAATAGTCCATATTCGTGCATCCCGCGCCCACGGCAGCGCCTATCTCAAAGTGGGGGAATGTGCCCAGGGTCGCCTTTCCGATGGGGTATCCGGTAATGTTGGCAAAGGCGATGGCATCAGCAAGAAAGGGTCCGTTGAGGTCCGATCGGTTCTGCACCTGCCCGGTCAATTCATTAAGGTTTGAGCTGTCAATGGTAAACCCGCCCTGTAGATTGACCGTGGCGGTGGTGCCGCCGAACAGGGCTGAATAGCCCGCGAAGGAGACCGTAATAATGGTGTATAGAATAAAATATATCTTTTTCATATTATGGGCACTTCCAAAAACCCTCAGGTACAGATGTTGACTGTATTGAAACGGCACCAGTTGCTGCGATTGTAACCCCACAGGGGCATTACAGGGCACTTTTTTCATAGTGTCCTTATATTTTCGGCATGAGAGAACAATTGAAATAGTAATCCATGTGAATAATATTGTCAACGCGAAAAACCGCCGCCAATAATCGTTGACATAAAACCTCCCGGCGCTAAGATTTATCAATGAGAGTATTTGATAAAATTCCTGACCAGAAATCATTGTTTGTAAATCCGGTCCTGACAATTGGAAGTTTTGACGGGCTTCATGTCGGGCACCGGCGAATACTTTCCACACTGCGGAATATCGCCCGGGCGAAGTCCGGTGATCCCGTGGTGCTGACGTTCAGCTCGCACCCCCGGAAGGTGATTACGCCGAAAACGCCCCCCCGTATACTCACCACAAAACAGGAAAAGATACGTGAGATCGGGAAATGCGGCATTGATAATGTTATCATGCTGGACTTCACAAAGGAAATATCCGATATGCATGCCGATGAGTTCTTCAATGAACTGATACTGAAAAAATTAGGCATTATTGATATCGTGGTGGGGTATGACCACGCTTTCGGCAAAGACCGTGAAGGGACTTTCGAGTATCTGAAGGAGCGGTCCAGAAACAGGGGGTTCGGGGTCACCAGGGTGGAGCCGAAGAACTTTTATTCAAGGCCAGTGTCCTCGACATGGATTCGTACTGAACTTGAAGACGGTAATATCATACTCGCGAACGCGCTTCTGGGGCGCTGCTATACCCTGTCGGGGACGGTACAGAAAGGATTCGGCAGGGGGGGCAGGGAGCTGGGTTTTCCCACCGCCAATATCGTTGTTGATGATCCTGACAAGGTTGTGCCGAAGGACGGGGTCTATGCGGTGTACACGGTTATTGACGGGAGCACCCGCCGACAGGGAATGCTCAATATCGGCACCAATCCCACTTTTGCAAACACCGAGCGCACAATCGAGGTGAATATCTTCAACATTGACGAGGACCTGTACGGGCGCACCATCGAGCTTGAATTTCACGACAGGCTGCGCGACGAGATAAAGTTTTCCGCCGTGGAGGACCTGGTCGCACAGCTGCAGCGGGACAGGGAAATTGCCCTGCAGCTTCTGAACTATTGAGGTGACAGCGTGAGGGAAGGTGAATTTCTGCAGCGGTGCAGCGGCCTGCGGTACCGGGAGTACCGTCTTACCCCCGTGTCATTGTATCTCTGCGGTGATGATAATTCGCTTACCTGCGCGGTGTTTTCGAGAAATCCTGCTGAGGTTGAAATTATAATGGCCCGGGCAGTGCGGGGCGATACCGCTCCAATAATAGAGGCAGTGCATTTTCTGGACGAATACCTGGTACGAAGGAATGCCCCGCTGCCGTCCCTTGATCTCAGGGGGTATACGGAGCGGGAGCAGCGCATATACAGCGCGCTCCTCACCATCCCTCCGGGCAGCGTGATAAGCTACGGTGGTCTCGCAGAAAAGGCCGGTTTCCCCCGTGGAGGGCGTTTCGCGGGAAATGCGATGGCGAAAAACAGGTTTCCTGTTTTTATACCCTGCCACCGCGTCATACAATCCAGCGGTAAAACCGGTAACTATACATCCGGAAAAGATATTAAGGAATACCTCCTTGCCCATGAGCAGGGGGAGTGGTTTCATTCCATCTGAAAAAGACTTGCTATAATATAACAGTTTTGCGAAATGGAGAAGTCGCGGAAAGGGGTCAGAGCCCTGAATCTTCGGGTTCCTCCCTGCAAATACATCAATTGCGGGATAGTTATGCGGATTTTTGACATGTTGCTGGACCTTGGGGCCTTTATTTTCCAAAAGCTGAAAGATATATTCCTGTTTCTGCTGGACCTTGCATTACAGCTTCTCAGCCACCTGTATAATAAATTTCTGGAGATCCGGCTCCCTGAAAAAGTTGTGTATTGCAATACGTTTCTCGCCTTTCTTGCGGTGGTGCTCCCCGTGGCGAAGTTTTACATCTTCGAGTCCTGGTTTTATGTAAACAACCCCCTTGCGGTGTACATGATAGGCATTGCCATGGTGATGTTCGCCTCACTTTACTTTTCAGGACAATATGTACTGCTCGTGAGAGTATTGCTGAATTTTTATTACCTTGTATGGGTCATCTACGTCCCCCTCGCCGAAGGATTGACTCACGCGGATCCGCACTGGATAATATTCGGGTACTTCCTCAATATTGCCGTTCCCCTTGTCTATATCTTTGCGGGTATCTGGAGTTTTTTCGACGAACGCTGACGGCACGGCATTATTTTTTTTCGAAGGTCCCCGTCAGTTTCGCTTCCCCGATTATTTTTCCCCGTATTGACGCAAGAAGCGCTTTTTTCGTCAGACCTTTCGGCAGTTCCGGCGGGATACTCAGGGCATACAGGGTGAAGTGGTAATGATGTACTCCCGTGCCTTTCGGAGGGCAGGGGCCTCCGTATCCCGGCGATTTGAAGCTGGTGATCCCCTGAATCATGGCGCCCGATTCGCCGGTCGGTATAAACTCATTTTTGGGAATTCCTTCCCGAATGCCCCGCAACGTCGGCTGAATATTGTAGGCGATCCAGTGAGTCCATGTGTATCCCACCACGGGTCGCGCGTCGGGATCGTCCATTATTATCGCAAAAGACTTTGTTCCTGCCGGCGGGCTGCTCCAGTGCAGGGATGGGGATATGTTTTTCCCGGTACAGGTGTAGGCCTTCGGGATTTCACCATTTCCGGTGAAGGCGGTACTTGTCAGGGTAAAGGAACTGTTACCGGCGGCCTGTGGTTCTATCGCCCCCTGCTGTGTACATGACATGCATATCGCGAAAACACTCAGCAGCGTAAATGACTTCACAGTAGTTTTCATACGCGGACTCCTTTGGGCTCTTTTTAAAAAATCACCACTGCAGAATATATTATGGTACGGATGTTTGATATTGCTCTGTATAATTAGTGGCCATATAAAAAAATATGTCAATTATCTTATGAGTTTTTATCGCGTGGATGCGGGATGCCGTTAATTTTTATAAAAGCGGGGTGATACCATCTGCTGCCGTGGTGGATGGCCCATTTTTAGCAGATACGGAAAAATACTCTTTACAAAAAATCTCAATGAAATAATTTCACTGCGAAGAACGAAGAAACCAGCTTTGTGCTGAAATCATACATACTTTCCCCCGGCTTTCGTGTAATGTGGCCGCTATACACTGTGTTGTTGTGAGCAATATAAAAATTAAGAGGTTGTTATAATGAAGTTCTGTGCAATTATAAATTTTGGAGTAAAACTGCTTCTACTGCCCCTCATTCTGATCTTCCTGATGTGTGATTCGCATTTACGTGATCTGCGCAGGGTGTGTCCGGAACCTCCTCCGGGCATGGTCTGTGTTCCCGGCGGAAAGACCATTATCGGCAGGGCCCCGAAGGACCAGCAGGAGCAGCAGTCCGGTTCCCGGGTTGTTGCGGAATCTCCTGAAGGGATGGTTGCCGTTTCCGACGAAAAGACCATTGTCAGCATGGTGCCGAAGGATCGGCAGGAGCAGTGGTCTGATTCCAGGGTAACTGCGGAGGCACCCGATGGGATGGTTGCTGTTCCCGGAGGAAAAACTGTTGTTGGAAGAGAACCAGTTGGGGCCGTAAAAAGGAACCCCGGCTCCCGATGGGTGTATGAGAAATGGGACAACGAGACCTCCCGCGTGGAGATGGGTAATGACACTCCCGTGTATGAAGTGGAACTCAGCACTTTTTTTATAGATAAATATGAAGTGACAAACGCTGAATATGATAAATGCGTGAAAGCGGGGCATTGTACCCGGTTTAAAAACTTCAGGCATCATCTCTATAACGGATTCAGGGGGCCGGACCAGCCGGCAGTCCCCGTTTCATGGGAAATGGCCTTCAATTACTGTAAGTGGGCCGGAAAAAGGCTTCCCACGGAAGCAGAGTGGGAAACTGTTGCACGGGGCGCACGGGAAGCAACGAAATACCCCTGGGGTGATGATAAACCCGACTGCACAAAGGCAAATTACCGCGGATGCGGGAAGCCTGGAACTGATTCGACGAAGAACGTCGGCAGCTATCCTGCGGGGCATTTCGGGGTATTTGACATGGCGGGTAACGGATATGAGTGGGTCCATGACTGGGCAAGTGAATCCAGAGCGAAATGCGGTGCGCCATGTGTCGGGAAGGACCCGAAAGGGCCCTGCAACGGGCGGCATCCCTGCAGCGGTCAAACGAAAAAGGTGCTCCGCGGCGGCAGCTTCTGGTGGCCTGCGGTGTACATGACGGGTACCGCACGGCGTCTTGAGCAGGTCAACAGCGGCGGCAACAGGCTGTCATTCCGTTGTGCGTCATCAACACCGTATCTTACGAAAGCTCCAGGGTGGATGATTGTTGATCCGCCTGCGGCGCTGACCAGCCCGAAACCGCTTTCTGAAGAACAGAAAAAAATCATGAGCTCCATAAAATTTGATCAGCTCGATACGCCTCTCTGTAACGAGGTCGCATGGTCGAAGGTGGACTGCAAGGACCCGCTTACCTACATTAAAAGCAACGAAAGCCAGCATTATCTGCTGATGCCCTATGTGAAAAATCTCGGCGGCGCGTATTTCGGAGTAGCGGCTGATGCGAATTATTCATTTATCGCGTATGCCAGAAGCAGATGGGCGTTTTTGATGGATTATGATATCACCATCGTTCGTCTGCACCGCATGCTTCGGGCCCTTATCCTGAAGAGTAATTCTCCCGGCGAATTTATAAATCTCTTCCGTCCTCACAACAGCAGTCGTGCTGAAAAAATAATCATCGACACCTATCCTGATGATCCCAAAATTGTACGGACTGTTGCGGTATACCGCCATAACCGGGAAAAGCTTCTGTCCTACTATTACCAGAAGTCACAACCCAGCGCGCGTTTCGGCGATTTTGGATGGCTCCGGAATCCGGAAGCATTTGCCTATATTAAGCTCATGTATGAGCAGGGACGGATCGCGATTGTTGAAGGGAACCTTCTCCGGGGCGGCGCCATGCGTTCAATTGCGGAAACCGCGAAAAAACTCGGCACAGTACTGCGGATTTACTATCCCAGCAATGCCGAGGAAATGTGGCACCGGTTTCCCGACGTGTACCGGGAAAACCTCCGCCAGATGCCCTTTGATGAACGCTCCATTGCCATACGGACAATCTGGGCAAGCACCTATCCCCGTGGAAGAACGCAGCGGTTCTGGCACCGCATGGTCGGCGGGATATACTGGCATTATGTTGTCCATGGGGCCCTTGACTATCAGCAAAAAATTCAGTACCCCGAATATGATGAAGTCGATGCCTGGAAGTCTGAGCGTATCCCCATGGAGAGCAAACTTCTGAGCATTATCAATCTTCCGGGTAAACTTCCAAAACTTTCAGTGGACTGGGCAAAATGCGAAGAATAACAGGAAGATACATAAGCATACGATGTGCTGTGTTGTGTGCAGCGCTCCTGCTCCTTGCGTCAGTCGGTACAACGCAGACAGCGGAAACACCGCTTCTGCTTCAGGAAATGACCTGGCCCGATGTGAAAGCATATCTCCAGCGGTGCGACATGGTTATTATTCCTCTTGGAAGCATTGAACAGCACGGACCTCATCTCCCCCTTGGTGCCGATACGTACGAGGCGTATGAAATGTCCAAGATGATTTCTGCGAAAACAGGGGTGGTTGTGGCGAAGGTGCTGTCGGTAGGGTACAGCGAAAGCCACATGGGTTTCCCCGGAACAATCACGATCAGCCAGGAGACAATGGAGCGCGTGCTGAAGGAAACAGCGGAGTCCCTGATCCGTCATGGTTTCAGAAAAATTATGTTTTTCAACTATCACGGGGGGAACAATCTCACACAAAGCAGGCTTGTGGCCCATATCAACAGGACCACTCCTGCAACCGCTGTGGCAATCGGTATCGGCGGCCCGATTCCCGGTGATGTGCCTCCCGGCACCTACGACAAAAATTTCGACTGGCACGCGGGTGTGGGGGAAACCTCTCTTATGATGTATCTGAAACCGGATCTGGTTCGGAAGGGCAGTATCCGCAACCCAGACATCCATTTTTCGGAGGAAGTCCTGAAGATTCAGAAATTAGCGGAAAAATATCCTCTCCTCAGCAATGTGTGGCATGCGCGGGTGGGCACCCATGAAAGCAGCGGAAAGGGCGGGGCAACCCATGAATTTTCCAGCAATGGTATATGGTCGCTGAGCGACGTGACGAAAGCCAGCGCCGATCTCGGACAACGCCGGGTTGCAGCCATGGTGAAATCATCGGTGGACTTCATACATGCGTGGAAGGAACTGGGCCGGGTGGAATAGATGAAACGATGGACCATAAAAAGCGAGAGGAAACTTTTCTCTTCAAATGTTTTCGCGCTGCGTGAGCTCCGGTGCACCCATCCGGATAAGGAGGATGAATTCGGTTTTTATATTCTGAATTCCCCGGACTGGATCAATGTCGTCGCGGTAACTGAAGATGATAAAATCATTTTTGTCCGGCAGCACCGGCTGGGCACTGATGAATATACCTATGAAACGCCCGCCGGACTGATGGAAAAGGATGAAGATCCCTTCGATGCTGCCCGCCGGGAACTCCTTGAAGAAACCGGATATTCTCCGGGTTCTCTGCGCCTCATGAAAAAACTCTCCGCGAACCCCGCCATTCAGAATAATTATATTTACTTTTTCTGCGCCACGGGATGTACAGGGATTTCGGAACAGGACCTCGATCTTCAGGAGGATATTGATGTTGAACTCTATACGGAAGATCAGGTGGTGAATATGATTGAAGAGGGTGTTATAAACCATTCAATCATCGTGAATGCCCTGAACCTGTATTTTTCTGATAAAAAAAGAACGGACCTTATATCTACCGACTAAAGAGACCGGCAATGAATATCCGCAGACCTGTTCTCGTTATAATAGCGCTTCTCCTTATTACCATGGAACCGGTGAACGGCACAGATGATGACTTTGATTATTTTGCATCCCTTTCCTATTATTCCTGTCCTGTAACATCCAGAGAATGGAGCATAACAGTGTACAGGAAACAACAGAGAATTTCAATCGATATCGATAACTATCAGAACCGGACAGTGAAACAGCCCTTTGACGGGGATCAGTATCTGAAGCTTGTGGATTTTCTTAACAGAAAAGGAATCTGGCGCGTAAAGGGGAATTTCTCAAAAAAATCAAAAAACTGTTATTATGAAATGAAAGTGAGTTCCGGCGGATACACCAACAGCTTTCGGGTAGAATCGGGGCCGGTCCTTTCAGGAGAAAGCTCACGGTACAGGGAGATGATACGCTATTTTACCAATATTGCACGGACTGTGCTGGAGAAATAGCGGCCTGGTCAGTTGAATTCCCTGCAGGACTGCATAATATCGCCGGATAATTCATTAGCGGGGATAGTAAGGCAGAGAATTGAAGAATCTTTCAGAGTGCGGAAGAGGATGATGCGGCTCTTCCCCTCAATATCCTGTATGACACAGCCCTCTTTATGGTGTACGATATATCTGATGAAGGGATTGTCTCCCAGTCTGAAACCTGTCATCGCGGTCTGGGGGTGCGATACTATCGTCCCGCGGGAATCCACAATATAGTAATATCCGGACTTTCCGACTCTTTTCCTGCTCAGGTTCCTGATACTGAGAGTGCTGCGGTTTAGGGTGTTCATGGTCAGGGTGATATCATCCTGAACCGAAGCGCTGCTGGCAATACTTCCATGACTGCAGTTCATCACGGATACGGAAATAAGAATCCAGTATAGTAGAAAAACAGGTCTTTGCGCCATTTGTTGACTCCCCGAATGGTTTCCCGTGACTGTTTGTGCCGCTGGTTACTATATAACAGCAGGTTATAATAGATGAACAGCATTTTTTGAAAAAAATATAGTTTACTTTAAATCTGTTTAAAATATATATTGACAACAATGAATCGCTTTGTATCATTAGTATCTTGAAACATTTTTAACTGTGCACTCATACAGATATGGGGCATGGTTTTTCTACACAAAAAACGGAGGAAGAACATGTTGAAAAAGCTTCTTTTGATCACTATGTGTTTAGCTGTAGCTATTTTATTATATCCTTTGGCATACTCTCAAACACCAGCTCCTTCAGAAGAGCAGAAGGTTGCCGGGGAACAGGCTGACACAGGCGGAACACAGCAGGAAGCCCCTGCCCAGGCTGAAACTCAACCGGCGCTGCAGGAAGCTACACAGGAGCCCCAGGCGGAGATAGTCAAGGCCGGCGCGGAAGCAAGGACCTTTGTTCAGGGAATTAACACCTATGTGAATTCACAGGTTAAATTTAAACTCACTGCCAAAGACAACCTTCTTGCTGATAAGATCGAATACAGGTTAAACGACAGCGAAGTACAGGTTTATCAGGAACCTTTTAACCTTCCCGTTGAAGGAAAACAGGTAATTACGTATTACGGGGTTGATAAAATCGGAAACAGGGAAGATGCGAAGTCATTGCGGGTTGTTGTTGATAATACCCCTCCTTCAATTCTTGTTACTTCCGACAAGCCGGTGTTGCGGTCGGGAGACAAAGTATATGTTTCCAAGGATTTCACATTCCGCATAGATGCACGGGATGAGAGTTCCGGGCTTGCGAAAGTGGAATATTCCCTTAATGGAACAGATTACAAAGTGTACAGAGCTCCTTTTAGTATCGCCAATGAAGGCGCTATTAACCTTAAGGTAAGAGCGTTTGACAATGTGGCCAATGTTCAGGAACAGTTTGTCATGAAGATATATGATGAGCAGGGCAAGGAAGTTGAAGTGAAAGACTCTGTTTTCGCTGTTCAGACAGATAATGTTGCTCCTGCAGTTGAAATTAAAGCTGACCGTGAACTTATTCAGAAGTCCGGAAGAAATATTGCTTCCAACGAAGTAAAGTATTCGGTGATCGCGACAGATGAAGCATCTGGTGTAAACAGCATTTTTATCAGAATTGATGAGAAAGGTGATTTTATACCGTATGTAAATCCGATTCAGTTTAACACTGATGGAGAACACCTCATTGAAGCAAAGGCTGTTGATAAGGCTGGAAATCTTTCCAACGTATCAATCTTATCTGTTTTTGTTGATGTGGTTCCTCCGGAAACAAGAATCGAAACCGTAAACGAATAACATTTAAAATTTATAATAAAAAAAACGCCACCTTAGAAGGGTGGCGTTTTTTTTGTGCGAATACAGGTTAATAATCCAAACAATGTGATGTCAGCCGGTAGTATGAATCAAAAGAGGATGTCCGAATCTTCACGGTGTTGTTTTTCGAGGTACTGCCGGAAATACCGGGTTGATTGTTTTTTATTTTCCATTATGTCGAATGCCGAACCGATGTTGAAAAGCGCCTCAATCATATTCGGGTCCAGCTGATATGCTTTTTGAAATGCGTCAATGGAGTTCATGTAGTTTTTTGAAAGCATATAGCCGATGCCGAGGAAAAAGAATGCGGGGGCGTTTCTCCGGTCAAGGGAAACAGCTTTTTGAAGGTGCCGTATTCCTTCCCGGACCGTTTCTTCTTTATAAAGAAGGGCTTTTCCAAGGCCATAATGGCCTTTGGTGTAGTGGGGGCTGAGTTTTATTACCTCTCTGAACAGGGGTATTGCCTGCTGCAGATTGCCGCTTGTGGCAATTTCTGCGGCCTTACGATAGAGAAGGGATGAATTCTGCTGGTTTCCTGGCGCGTGATGCGGGGCGGCGCAGATAGAGAACATCAATGTAACGGAAACAAAAATCCTTTTTGCCATAAAACCATGACGGGACACTAATGTGCTCCCGGCACCATTTTTTTAAGCTTATCAAAAAGAAATTCGTCAATACCCTGGTTAAAATAAACATATACCAGAAATATAATCCACAACACAAGGGTAAGGATGCACATAAATTTAAGAAGTTTTTCAGCACCGATATCATTCACTTTGTAAAAAATGACAAGGAGCGCCAGGGGCCAGAGAAAGAACAGGTTAACAAAAACAAGGGCAAGAAGTTCTTTGATGAAGTACACCGTAACATCGAACCACAACGAGGTGAATGAATTATACCCGCTCTTAATTTCCTCAAAGAAAAACCAGACATAAAAAACATATATCAATGTTGCTACAACCTTCCAGAATATCTCAAGTCTGGGTCTGAACCAGAGAAAGGCAACCGTGAAGCCCCAGAGGGTTATGAACATAAATATTGATTTTATGAGTAACGTGTTTTCCATGAGTGCTGTGCTGTTATGAGTTAATATATCAAGTAGTACGTCATTAATATCCTAAATAGTGTAATTGTGTCAAGACAGTTCCGGTATTAAAAATATTTTATCAATATCTTCCCGATATGGACTTCAGAAGTATACATACAATTTCGGCAAAAAATTTGTTCTCCTGCAAAAAATCGTTGAAGAAATTCCATGAAAAACAAGAATTCCGTTACGGTGACGGATTTTTCATTGCGGGAGGTCTTTTCCCGTAACACCTCTCGATAAAGTGCTACTAAGTACTATGCAGTGTACAATAATTCCGGCAAAAAAGGTCATTTCATGAAGAAGCGAACAGTATTGATGATAATTGGAATAACAGC
>ENA-UPTA01004555-UPTA01004555.1-activated-sludge-metagenome-genome-assembly--contig:-NODE-4555-length-13080-cov-6.819808_pt1 | contig 13080 bp, 11 predicted proteins | sample MGYA00238184_ERZ773361 | MGnify/ENA primary metagenome ERZ773361 (study PRJEB29100, sample SAMN05720205) | activated sludge metagenome | isolation source: anaerobic digester from wastewater...
CCGGGAGCATTCTTTATATAATCAGTTATTATTTTATCGGTGAAGAAAATCAGAGTTTTTCTTTTTCGTACCATTGAATCGTTTCTACAAATATTTCGATGTTGTTTTTTGTGGGCTGCCATTTCAGATCATTTTTGGCCCTGCTGCAGTCAAGGACGAAGTTTGAAATGATGAACATGATATGCTCTTCGCGCAGATAGTTTATCCCGAGAGGTTTCAGGATGAATGAAAGGACTTTTGTGGTGGTGGGGGAGATATGCCTGATCTGGCAGTCGAGTTTCGCCTTTTCGCGTACCTTGATTACCTGTTCCATCTGCGTGGGGACATCGTCTGATCCAAGGTTGTAGATTGCCCCCCTGGATGAAGGTGTTTCCAGAGACTTAAGCATCGCATCAGCGACATCGTCAGGATGGATGAGCTGGAAGCGTGTGTTGCCGTCTCCCGCAATATACAGCTGATTGGCGTCTCCCATCGCCATGGCCATGTAGAGAATTATCAGGATCATGGAGTCGTCAATTCCGGGGCCGGTCACAAGTGTGGGCCTGAATATTGTTATATCGGCGCCTTCCTTCTCGACTTTTTCACGGCAGAGGGCCTCGGCTTTGAGCTTGTCTTTCCCGTAGGGAGTTACCGGTTTTTTCGCGTGATGTTCTTCTACAATCAGATCCCCGGTTTTCCCGTAGACTTCACCGGTTGAAAGAAAAATTATTTTTTTTATTTCTGCTTCCTTCGCCGCTTTTAAAACATTTTCTGTCCCGGCGATATTCATCTTTTTCATGTGCCGTCTGCCGTTATGGGCAGGGTTTTCAATGTCCATAAGGTGGAACAGGATGTCGACACCCTGGAATGCTTCAGTGAGGAGTTCATAGTCAAGAACATTCCCTTCAATGAATTCAACTTCCTCCGGCAGCCTGGCGTCCTTCCAGTTATCAATTGCCTTGATCTTTTCCCCTTTCTTGAGAAGCCTGGTGATGAGACTGTTTCCCATTAACGTATTGCAACCTGTAATTAAAACCATAAAATCCTCCAGATAGGGACCGGTCAGTTTTATATCTGTGGCAAAATATTGCCCTCCGGCCGGTATTGTTACAGCGTGCACGTCAGTTTCAGACCAATAAAGAATTGCTGTTGTTGTAACAAAAATAATCTTTTTATCTTTTCGTCAAGAATAATTGTATTTTTAGGCCGGGAGGTTTGTGGTCCCCTGATCAGAAAATATATTGAAGGTATGTGGGAAACGGAGAAGTGCAGGGATGGTGTTAGTCGAAATACTGACATCAGGAAAGGGGGTTACTGCCGCACCGGTACAGTTATAAAAGTTTTCTGGAGATATCTTCGCAATGAGGTTCCTGCGAGAATACCTTCAATCCGGCCGACGATTGAGTCCGCATGGGGCATGGAATAGGAGAACTTGCCGGTGCGGTTATCGCCAGTTATAAAAAAATGCTGCTTCCCGACTTTCAGCACGGTCCCCTCTGGTATAAGGGGAATTTCTTTTTCGATGTTGTGGTACACAGAGTATTTTCTATTGCCGTTCAGTTCACTGAACAGCCGGGTATCGTTCCCCAGTCCGCGTTCGGAACGCCCGGCATCGGTAAAAACTCCGAGCGAAAGAGGAATATTGTTCACCATGAAGGTGTTATGGGTGTATGCGATGGTATCACCCCCCTTCGCGAGAATCCTGCCGATTCTAAAAGAGCCTTCATGACGATACAATACCGTATCCCCTCCCTGCAGAAAGCGGATGCTGAACCTGTTGCAGAGGAGTATTTCATTTCTGGAAAAAGTCGGCTCCATGACATTGCCCTGTGTGGTGACCACTGAAAAAAATGTTACCGTCATAAATACCGTTATCGCGGTGGTGGCTGCAGATATCAGGGCGAATGCGGCATATACCCTGAACGAGTTGAAGGGCCTCAGCATTATGCTGCGCCGCTGTTTCGCTCTGAAAAGAGCCTCCACGGGGGATGATATCCATACCAGCACATAGAGAGCGTACTGCAGCGAGGCGTGAAGCAGATATGATGATTCCGCTGATTCGGTGAGGTACAGCGGCGATATGAATGCGACAACCGTGAGGCCGCAGAAATAGATAACACCTTTGGAAACATCGCTGTTGTATATCTGCCCGAGCCCCGGGAACAGAAAGGAAAGCAGAAAAGCAAGGTACGGGTTCCGCGTCCGTAACGCGCCGGAATGTATTATTCCTGATTTCATCAATTATGTTCCTTCGGGATAGTTTCTGATAACGGAATATTTTCCTTATAGAAAAGATTCAATGAAGCGCTGCACTTTTTCTTTTCCGCGGTAGACGCCGAAATGTCCTTCACAGAGGATGTCCGCCTCAAGGGACAGGAGGAATTCAAGGGACTCTACATAGTCAGCCCGGCTGGAGCGAAGCACCTCGTTCAGGGGGCCGTGTACGTCCTGGCCGAAGAGTACTTTTTCTCCATCGGATTCCATGGTGAGCACCGCCGATCCCGGGGAATGACCCGGCGTGTGGTACATCGTGATGTCAGTGTCCCCGAACAAAAATACTCTCCGGGGCTCTTCCACCCTGATGTCAATCCTTGTGGGGTCCATAACGCTGCCGTACCAGCTTGCCGCAGTAACCTCGGGGTCACCCATCTCGAGAAATGCAGCGTCCAGCTCATGGGCAACGACAAGGCACCCTGTTTTTTCACGGATCCCGTTGATGCCCCCGGTATGGTCGAAATGGCAGTGTGTGACGAACAGGTGTGAAACTGCAGAGGGATCAATTCCGGCGGAGGAAATGTTTTTGAGAATACGCATGGTCCCTTTTCCTGTTCCCGCATCAATCAGGATGCCTTCGGTTCCGGCGATTATCAGATAAGCAGCCGCATCGGAAGGGTGTGATTCCTCTGAGCCTCCCACCTGGAATATGTTGGACGTGATCCGCATGTGTCAGCCTCCTGCGAACTCCGTTCTTTTTTTCGCAAGTTCTCTTCCCAGGGCTTCCTTTATCGCATCAACGTCGGGTGGAAGCGCCAGGGGCAGGTTGGCATATTTCTCACGGACGCCTTCAAGTTTCTGTTCATGATAGGCGACCTTGAATTCGGAAAATTTCAGGCCGTGGGCGGTGGAGATCACCACGGTCCTGGCGTCCCGTGAAATTGTCTGGTTTTCTATGAGCTTGATAAGGACTGCAAGTGCCACGCCGGTATGGGGGCAGCTGTAGAGCCCGGTTTTGTCGGCAAGGGCTGCGGCGTTGGCAAGCTCTTCTTCCGATGCCTGCTCCACGATGCCGTCATACTCCTTCAGCGTCTTGATGGCTTTCCTGTATGAAACCGGGTCCCCGATCTGGATTGCCGATGCCAGGGTTTTGCCCGGTGTCATGGGGGAGAATTCGCTGAACCCTTTCAGGTATGACTGATACAGCGGGTTCGCTTTTTCCGCCTGGGCCAGGACGATGAGAGGTTTCCTGTCAATGAGCCCCAGTTCGCGCATCATGGTGAACCCGTTGCCCAGGGCGGACACGTTTCCGAGGTTGCCGCCGGGTATAATGATGACGTCCGGCACCTCCCAGTTGAACTGCTGCACTATTTCGATGGAAATGGATTTCTGTCCCTCAATCCGGAGGGAGTTCATGGAGTTCGCGAGATAGATGGAATTGTCTTTTGTGATTTCCTGCACTATCTTCATGCAGCCGTCAAAGTTCGTGTCAAGGGACAGCACAATTGAACCGTTTGCCATCGGCTGCACCAGCTGGGCGGTGGATATTTTATTGCTTGGAAGGAACACGATTGAAGGAATTCCCGCATAGGCGCAGTACGCGGCGAGGGCGGCAGAGGTGTCTCCCGTCGAGGCGCATGCGACAGCCTGAATGTTTTTCCCGGCTGAGATCATTTCATGTACCATGGATACCAGCACCGTCATCCCCAGGTCCTTGAAGGATCCGGTATGGCTGTTGCCGCACATCTTGACCCAGAGCTCCTTCATGCCGAACATTTCGCCGAAGCGTTTTGCCCAGAACATGTTGGTATTCCCTTCAAACATTGATACAATGTTTTCGTCATCAATGCCGGGACATACCCATTCCTTTTTCCCCCATACGCCGCTTCCGTGGGGCCAGATGTTTTTTCCGATCCTGCTGTCGAACAGCGTTTTCCATTCTGCTGCGCTCTTTGTTTTCAGGCGGTCGATATCGTGGTGTACCTCAAGGAGTTCGCCGCACTTTTTACAGCGGTATACAATTTCATCCAGGGGATATTCTTCGTCGCATCCTGCGATGCAGCGGAACGATGCCCGGTATTGCTGGTTACTCATGTTTATCTCCCCAATCGATAGAATCTTCGACTCTGATGAATATTACAGTCTCAACGAAATCGAAAGCCCTGATTTCATCAAGGGCTGCAAGCATGTCGTGCTCGTATGCCGCGTATGTCATGATTATCAGCGGCACAAAGTCGCAATCCATTTCCTGCTGGATGACGGAAGCGATGGAAATTTTGTATTCTCCGAGGACCCCGGATATCTTTGAGAGTATTCCTGGTTCGTCAAGGGTGTGGACCCTCAGGTAATACCGGGAAAGGCGTTTGTCCGCGGGGAGATAGTTCGCTGTTTCCGTGATAATCGGATACCCTTCAATGTTCTGAATTGACTGTACGATCTGCACGATATCGCTGACCACCGCAGATGCGGTTGGGCGGCTCCCGGCCCCTTTCCCCGTGAGCGTTACGGGCCCCGCCATGTCGCCGATGTACATGATAGCATTGAATTCATTCCGCACCGAAGCAAGAGGGTGGGTGCTGTGGATCATGGTGGGGTGGACCCGGATGTCAATTTCATCATCCACCATCTTGCTGATGCCGAGGAGCTTGATCACATAACCCATCTCCTGGGCGTAGCGGATGTCTACGCTGCTGATGCTGGTGATGCCCTCTTTGCCGATTTTATCATATTCAATTTTTCTGTTAAACGCAAGCATTGAAATGATTGCGATTTTATGGGCAGCATCGTATCCTTCGACGTCGAAGGTGGGATCAGCTTCGGCGAAGCCTTTTTCCTGGGCTTCCTTCAGGGCTTCCCCGAAGGAAAGATCGCACTCCTCCATCATGGTGAGGATGAAGTTCGTGGTGCCGTTAAGGATGCCGTTAATTGACTCGATCCTGTTTCCCACAAGGCCGCCCTTCAGCGCCTGAACGCAGGGGATGCCGCCTCCCACCGCGGCCTCGAAGCCGATTTTACCCCGCAGGCGCCGGGCTGTTTCGAAAATCTCCGTTCCTTCTTCCGCGAGGAGCTTTTTGTTGGCGGTGACTATATTTTTCCCGCAGTTCAGCGACTCCAGGAGGATCGATTTCGCCGGTTCAATGCCCCCTATCAACTCCACCACGATGTCGATGTCCCGGTCCCCGGTAATGTCTTTCCAGTCGGATGATACGGTCACGCCGGTAAGGTTCTTTTTAATATCGTCGGCCCGAAGGTCGCATATTTTTTTCAGTCTGAGATCAATTCCTGTTTTCTGGAGGATAATGTCATGGTTTTCACGGAGCAGCTGATAGACGCCTTCTCCAACAGTCCCGAAACCCACGAGACCGATATTTACAACTGTATCCATAGGTTCCTCGTTATTATGTATTCGCACCCGATGAGTAATGTGATGCCGCGTTGATTATACTGCCGTTCCTCTTCATGGATCGAACAATACACTCCCAAGTTGGTATAGTGTCAGGCTTTTTGTCAATAACAGTTTCAGCGTTTCTCCGCAAAATCATGCCGCAACGATGCGCGGGACACAGGGCATGGATTATTTTGACTTCAGACGGTACACACCGTCCCAGTTTTTTGACGGGGGATTTTTGCTGAATTCCGTGCACCGTTCAATGTAGGTTTTACAGGGTCCGTCATCTTCGACAATACGCAGTCCCGCGCGGAATGATGCTTTCGCTCTGTCCCAATCACGCTGCATAAAAAGTTCGAGGCCGTGATCGTATTTTTCCAGAAGCTCCTGCGTCTGGTCTGACAGCTCTCCTTTTTTCGCCAGGACCTCGTACACGGTAATGGGCTCCTCTTTCCCTACTACCCGAATCATGTCAAGCTTTCTTACTTCGATGTAGTCGCGGGCCTCCCGGTATGTGTTTTCGCTTATCATCACGCTTGTGCTGTAGTATTTGTTGGCCCCTTCAAGGCGTGAGGCGAGGTTGACGGAATCTCCCATCACAGTATAGTCCATTCTTGTTCGAGAGCCCATGTTTCCAACAACGGCCTCTCCCGTGTTCATGCCGATACGCACATAAAGCTGATCACGGCCCTGTTTGCGCCAGGTCGTGCGCATGTCCGCGAGGGTCTTCTGCATCTCTATGGCGGTATGGCAGGCCTTCACGGCATGGTCCTTTAAAAAATGCGGTGCGCCGAAAAACGCCATAATGGCATCGCCCTCGTATTTATCAATCGTTCCGTCGTGCTGCAGCAGTATATCAGTCATCGCGGAAAGGTATTCATTGAGAAGACTCACCAGTTCTGTCGGGGCAAGCTTTTCTGATATGGTGGAAAATTTCGCGATATCGGAAAAGAAGGTCGTTATCGTCCGGCTTTCCCCGCCAAGTTTAAATGAATCGGGATCTTTGATGATGTTCTCGATAACTTTCGGCGAGAGGTAGTGCGAGAAGGCAAGCTTTATGAAACGCCGCTGGCTTTCCTCTTTTATGAATTTCATTCCGCCGATTGTCAGGGAGGGCAGCAGCAGCGCGAGTGATGTTCCAAGCTGGTCGATGAGGATGTTGGAAAACGCAAAAATTAAAATATTCACCATGTTGATAGCGAGAAAGGAGCTCCCGATCGCAATAAGGGACTTTCTCGCATCCAGGCGCTGGACGATGGTTCCGATCCCCACCGCGAGAATCAGCATGAGCAGGAGGTTGAAGATTTTCCCGGTTTTTCTGATGAATTCCCCGTGAAGGACGGTGTTGATTATGTTGTGATATGTCCCCACCATCATATAGTTTGACGAGAGAGGTGTAACCCCGATATCCTGTGATGCTGTTGCGGTGTATCCCACGATGGCGATGTGGTTTTTGATGTTGTCAACATCAAGGACAAGACGCACCGCTTTCAGATAGTTTTCAAGACCCTGCGCGGCGTCGATAAGCTGCGGATTGCTGCTGTCAGCGGCAAGTTTTTTCTTCACGTCAGCAAGCTGTTTTCTGAGGGGTTCCGAATATCCTGATTCAATGGTGCGTATTTTTTTCCGCAGCGTGGCGATGGCGCCCGATGCTGTCCGTTTTGCGTCCGGTGCTGATGCGTTTTCCAGAAGCAGGTTCTGCCGGTTGAGTTCTCCGTAAAGCTTACTTCGTTCCCCTGATCCGCTCTGGAGTTCCCGGGCGTCAAAAAAGTCGTAAATTTCATCCTTCACCATCGGGTATTCAATCAGGTGAAAAAAAGATATATGGTTGAACGATGTTTCCAGGTCCCCGGACCAGTTTATGTACATCATGCCGTTGTCGTCAATCGGTATGGCGATATCACCTTTCCTGAATGTCATGGGGTTTGTCGCATTTTTCAGGACAAGATTTTTTCCCGGATTGATTTCGACATTATCCATTTTTACATCGCAGATATTCATGAGCATCACAAGTCCCATGTGAAAATACAGCCGGTTGTTGTAATTTCTCACAAGACGGATTTTGCGTGACGTGCCGTCAATGTCGAAATCGCTGTCAACAAATCCGAACTTGTCCGTTGCCATGATTATTTCCGGAATGGGATACAGTATGCCGATCCGGCCATGATCGATAAGCCCGGCGAAATTTTTTTCGCTTCCACGTGGGATCGGTACGGAGGCAAGGCGGGTAAACTGTGCACGGGCGTCGCGTATTTCTTTGCGGCGTTCTGGTGTCGCGGATGCTTCCGTTGTTGAATCCTTCTGGAAGGAGTATGGCAGTACGGCGTTTTTCGCTGCTTTGAGGGATTCCCCGAACACCCTGTCATTGTTGATGACAGCTTCTGATAATTCTTCAGATGATATAGGCCTCCGTGCAAGGGCCTTTTTCTGCAGGTCGCGGTATTTTGCCCGATCGATGATACGGGGTGATTCGTCGGGAAACTGGATGTCAAATGCCGTCTGGCGTATGCCACCCTGCTTCAGCACCATAAGGCCCGACGCATAGACATTGCGAGGCCAGGGAAATTCACCCACTCCGTTTATGCTGTTGTCGTCAATATTGACAAACGTGAGGTGGTCCCATTGGTTAATTTCAGGCTTGATGATGAAGCGCAGGTCGTACAGCTTGAGTTCAAAGATGGTATATGGCCCGGTGAAACTGAAGAGGGCGATGAGAATGAAAAACACAATGCCGATGATGATCCCCGCGGAATTGCTGTCGGAAATTTTTTTCTGAACGGAACTGATTATTTTAGTAATCATCGCATTACTCCGTGGGCCGGTGATGGTGTTCCTCAGTGGCTGAACATGTATGCATAAAACACTAAAATAAATCAAAAGTCAATTATTATGATAAAAATTTATCGAACAGGAAAGGCGGGAAGTTAATAAAAAATTTCAGGTCGAGAGATGCGGTTGCCGTCGCGAATTACTGCATGACATCTTTCAGCGAGCTCAGCTCAAGGAGCCCCGCTACATTGTGGGAAGCGTTGCGAACAATGAATCCCCTGCTGTCCTGCTTCTGCTTCTTGTACAGCATGATGAGAATGCTGATGCCCGTGGAGTCGATATATCCCACACCGGAGAGGTCAATTTCGATATCGCGTTTTTCGGAAAAATCCATTTCATCAAGGTATGTACGGAACTCCTTTATTGTCTGAAGTTCTATGGCCCCTTCAAGGATAATTTTTATTGTAGAATCTGTTTCAATTATTTCAAATTTCATTCCTGCATCCCGGTTGGAAAGCTGTTTTTATTAGACTCATTTTATTGCATCTTTCAGTTTTATTTATGTATACTGTGTATGTCGCTATGATCAGGATAATGTTACCTCACCGTCAGGACAAACAACATATTTTAACCGATACTATATTATTCTTTACATAAAAGGAAGGGGGAGTAAAATTTCAACAAAAATATTGTATAAAAAAAATTTTCTTGACCAATAATTCGCTGTACGTTGTGTAATTATTATAATAAAACCCCTTTAATGTTCAGGTTGTTCCCTGCGGGAGCCGGTGTGCAGTCTATGCGGTGAATAAAAAGTGCAATTGTTGCAGCTGATTATGCGCCTCTTTTTATTACGATATAACAAATTCTTCCGGGATTATGCAGATGACGAAAACCCACAAGGCGGAAGTCCGCAAAAAGGAAATACTTGACGCCCTGAAGCGCTGCCTTGATAAGTACGCCTACTCGTACATATCGATACAGCTTGTGGCGGACGAGGCCGGTGTTTCCAAGGGAGGACTCCGGTATCATTTCCCCACAAAAGAATCACTCTTTATTGAACTTCTGAAAGATTTTTTTACCCAGATCGAAGAAGACCACCTGCGTATAGTGGGGAGCCCTGATCTGGACCAGGACAGGGTCTTTCTTTCAACGCTTTTCGGGATTGAACGGTTTGTGCTGAATGAGGCGAATATCAAGATATTCCTCAATTTGCTGCTGTACGCACTCCAGGATGAAATAATCCGTGTTCCGGTACAGGCGTTCTTCCGGAATCACCTGAACAATTACAAGAAGATAATAACCCAGGCAAAATCAAAACTCCCTGCAATTGATAAAAGCGAGTTCGATCTTGAATTCCTGGCGCGGATAACCCAGGTGATTTTTCTGAGCACCGGTCTTTTAGAGGCAGTTGATCCTATCGGCATGAATCCCTCGAAGCTCGCCAGGTATGTGATTTCCCTCTTCGAAGAGTAGTATCGCCCGGAACGCCGTTCCGCCGCTTTCTCAATAATAGGAATAAAAAAAGAGGGCACCTTTCGGTCACCCTCTGTACCCTTTGGGATTCACTTTATGAGTTATTCATCAGCGGCCTTTACAGCCGCCGATGCAGTAAAGTCATTTTAATTTTCTACTACCTTAACTTTAATCCCAGAAGTAGAAGTTATATCTTCTCCATCCTTCATTACGCGAAGTTCAAAGTAGGTTGCAGCAAAGGAATAATCATGCATGTTGTCATCGAGAGTACTATCCTCCTGATTGACAGAAATTCCAAATCCACCCCATATGAAATCTTTTACAGGATAATTTTTTTCAATTCCAAGATCGCTATTGCTGTCTCCCCAGCGTTGATAATACACTTCGTTTTCTTGTCCTTCAATATCATATATCCCATAAGCTGTGAGATAAACGGTTGCACCTTCTTCTGCATTGCTGAAACTGATTGTGAATGAATTCCCGAACTGCCATCCGAATATCGCTTTCCCGTTCACAATGAGATCAGTTATCGCGTATGTTCCCGCGTTCCTGTATGGCACGCCGGCGAACATCGATTCTTCTTCGTCAGTTTCATCGACTGCCACAATCACTGTCGCCGTGTATTCGTTTCCGTTTACCGTGACGGTAATAGTATAGGTTTCACTGACATCGAGGGGACTGTCGGGCCGGAATGTAATGACGCCGGTATCCGGATCAACATATACTGTCCCGGCAACTGTTCCTCCGCTGTTGTTCGTCACCGTGATGGTGATTCCGTCAACAAGGGTCCACGTTGTCCCGTTTTGTTCGGTGAGGGTGACGTTGTCGCCGTTTATGGTAATCTTTCCGTCAACAACATTAACGATTATATTCCCGTTCGCAACGGTGATGTTGTCATTGTTGGAAACGCCGGAACCGTCATTGTTGCCGCCGCTGGGATTAACGATGTCCTGTGCCGCTACGGGCGCATCGCTGCCGCCGCCCCCGCCACCACCGGAACATCCTATCACGCCGAACAATCCGAACATCGCTATTGTTGTTGCCGCTATTGTTATTTTTATTTTCTTCATTTCTCCACCTCCCTGTGTTAATTTTTTCCAGGTTTTAACATTCAGGGTAATCATCCTTGTATTACCCATATACTTATAATCGGCATATATGTCAAATAAAAAAGCCCGTACGGGCTTTTTTATTTGAAAAAAAATAATTTTTTTTAAATGTTATGTCGCATGGGGTGAAATATATATACATATTTCTATATATGTCCGTTAATCGTGATCTGGTTTCCGGCTGGAGGTTATTCATGTCCGGAGAGGCGAAGCCTCTCCGGACATGAAGGTTTACAGTGCAAGGGTCATGCCGGCCATCATGAAATGACGGGTTTCCTCGTCAGAGGCATAAGCTTTTCCCGGAAAAAATACCGCATAATTGGCAAACAGCGAAAGGTCGTTGAATATCCTCCACCTGAGGGCCGCGTCAATTCCCTGCCCCACATCGCTGTTGTCAAAGGGCGCCTCGCCGTAATTGATGTATGCTTCGGAATCATATTTTCTGTAGTAGGTGTATTTCCCGAGGAGCGTGATTCTCCGCAGTGTCCTGTACCGTGAAAATGAGAAGGGGGACAGCCCAAGGCCTCCACGGAACACATGCAGGTTTGCCAGTACCGGGCGCAGGGCGTATCCTCCCGTGAAGGTGCCGAAATAGAGAAATCCCGTATCGTCGCCGACGGTGTTTCCTGTGGGGGAGCGGTGGTCGCTGCGGTCCGCGTCTCCGGTGCCGTAGGCGTACTGCAGTATCAGGACGGGATTCAATACTGTATGGATGAAGAGGTTGATACCGGCCTGTCCGGCATGTGCCTTGATATCGCCCTGGGTGTCGGTGCCGCTGAGATAGCTTGTACCCGTTTCGTACGCGAACTCGCCATAATAGCGCAGGTTGCTGAATATCACCCCGTTGAGCCCCCCGCCGTAATACTGTGACTGGTAGCGGACCTTGCGGGTGTCCTCTTCATCGGCGAGGTCGATCTGCCCGAGTCCGAACACGTAGAGCGTCTGGTTGTAGAAGGAGCGTGATATTGTGCCTCCCGCGAAGACCCGTTTTGCCCCATCGGCATAATCGGCTTCGCTGAGATTATAGGGGTTGTTGTCCTTGTTCAGGAGGCCTGTGTAGGAGCCTAAAATTTTAATGTCCGCGATGGAGGTGTAAATTTCCAGCTCTCCGCCGTCCCCTCTGCCGTTCAGTATCAGGCCTGTCCCGATGATAAAAAACTTTCTTCCCAGGGACAGCTGTACGGAACCGCTTGTGTTCGACAGGTGGAGATAGCCCACGTCAAGATCCACAATGTGATCGTTGTCCTCCGCAGTCATGTTTTCTTCAACAAGCACCGTCTGATACTGGTGTTTGCCTCGGATGTAAAGGTAGCTTGTGCCCCAGAGGGAGGCGCGGACCCAGAGCCTCGTCGTGGTGACGGAGGTGGCAAGTTCATTTGATCCGTACCGCTCATCAATTATAACCGGTGTTACCCAGGCGCCGTAACTGATGGTGAAGGGCCTTGAGGGGGCCTGTGTTATCCGCATATCCTCGTCCATTATATATGATGAGAACGATTCGTCTGCAGGGGTTGCTCCATAGAGGGTGGAAATCCATGCCGGAAGCAGTATCGTCACGAGCAGGAGAACGGTACATTTATTTTGTTTTCCCATTATCGTTCCCCCGCGCGTTCAATGGTTTTGTTCATGATCTCAATAAGCTCGCCGCCGCTCAGGATGTCCCATTCGCTTCCCTCGTGATCCATGATGCCTTCCGCGACACAGGCGCGGTACGCGTAGCGCCCGGTGCCGAACACCATGTAAAGGAGAGAATCAGAAAGGTCGAGGTGCCGTGCGATCATGAGAGAAAGTGCACCCCTGCGGAGAGGGGCCGCCGCGTGATAGTCCATTCCGCGGGCGATTTTTCTGTTTTTCAGGACCTGCAGGTTAAAGTTGAAATCTTTCGGCTGCATCCCCGCGGCGATCGTCATAAACGTCACCGCATCGCTGAATGATGCTGCCGGTTTGTCTGCGAGGATGTGAATAAACTGCATCTGCTGCATGTCCTGTGCCGGAAGCGGCAACAGAAACAGGAGTATCATTATGCCTGCTGCAAGTATATGTTTCATTATATGCCTTCCTTGTTCAGGGAAAAATTATCTGGAGATTGACCTTTGCCTTTGCACGGGAATTCGAGGTGAACTGGGGATCCTCGAAATTGAGCCA
>ENA-UPTA01004561-UPTA01004561.1-activated-sludge-metagenome-genome-assembly--contig:-NODE-4561-length-13068-cov-5.961193_pt1 | contig 13068 bp, 13 predicted proteins | sample MGYA00238184_ERZ773361 | MGnify/ENA primary metagenome ERZ773361 (study PRJEB29100, sample SAMN05720205) | activated sludge metagenome | isolation source: anaerobic digester from wastewater...
AAAGGGGGTACGTTGACACCAAACAGCGTTTCAAGAGCCAACCCCTCCGAGAGATCATTATTTTCCGTTCCTGTGCCGTGGGCGTTTATATAATCAACGTCGGAAGGATTTATCCCCGCCATTTTCAAAGCTTTTCGCATCGCTTTGAGGGCGCCCGCTCCTTCCGGGGAAGAGGCGGTTTGGTGGAACGCATCATTGAAGTTGGCGTAACCGGTCAGCTCGGCAATCGCTTTTTTCCCGTAACGTTTCAGCGATTCTTCGGCTTCGAGGACAAGGTAGGCGGCGCCTTCCCCAAGATTGAGGCCGCAGCGGTTCTGGTCAAAAGGTTTGCAATGTTCGCGGTCCAGAATCATGAGGGCATTGAAGCCGTTGATGGTGATCTTGGCTAAAGCCTCGGCACCTCCACAGATCATGCAATCCGCCAAACCTGTTTTAATGAGCCGGGCGCCGAAAAGCAGAGCATTGGCCGATGAGGAACAGGCTGTGCTGACCGTGGCAAGGTACCTTTTCATTCCCAGGATGTCCGCCAGACGCTCCATATGTTCCCCGGGGTCCACCGTGTCCAGAAAAGTAATGAAATCACCGCTGCTCTGCAGATCCTGTCTTTCAAAGAAATGTTTTTCCAGTTCGCGGATACCGCCGGCGGTTGTGGCTGAAACCAATCCCGCGTTTCTTACCTCCTGTTCGGTCAACCCGGCGGAGGCGATGGCCTCACGAATCGCGATCAATCCGAGAAGCGTGGTGCGGGTAAAACCGCAGCCGGTTGAAACACCGGCTCGGCGACACAATGCCTCGTCCGACAATTTGATTTCACAGCAGTAAATATCATCCTGATACCGGGTTTCCAGAAACTCCAGCCGGCCGTAACCGCATTTCCGATCCCGGAGTGAGGCGAAGTTTTCCGGTCCGTTTCCGCCGATGGCCGTGATAACGCCGTAGCCGGTAATGAAAACACGCCGGTTCATATTTCCCGGTGCTCGTAAACGTATTCGGCAATGGTGCGTACGGTCATGAGAATCTTTCGCGCCACCTTGGCGTCGGTAATCTTGATGCCGTAGCACTTTTCCAGCATGACGACCAGTTCCAGGGCGTCGATCGAATCCAGGCCGGTCACTTCACCGAACAGAGGCATATCTTCATCAAGTTCTTCGGGGTCCATGCCCTCGATAACCAGGCGCTCAAGTATCTGGTCTTTCAGTTGGGGAATCAGTTCTTCAATGGTTTGGGTTTGCATCGTTTCTCATCTGTTAAAAGGTTACGGGTTAAGAAACGGTCCTGGATTTATAAATCAGGACACTGGCCGCTAAAGTAACAAGGGAAAAACATACCAGCTTGACCAGATCGGGAAGAATAACCGACGTGGATGCGTTGCGCAGGAAGAGATCGTTAAAAGCCTCCAGCCCCCAGTTCAGTGGAGAGTAGGGGCTGATACTCTGCATGATCTGAGGCATGGCAAATGTCGGCACCCAGACACCGCCCAGGGCGGCCAGGATCACGACGGAAATGGAGCCGAAGGACAGGGCCTGCTGGGGGGTCCGGAAGTAAACGGCGATGAGCAGGCCGTAACCCGTCGCGGCCATGGCAACGGCCAGCCCTGTCAGGACGACACCCAAACCGTTCGTGCCCAGGACCAGTTTGCTGAGGCCGATTACCGGCATGACGTAAAGACCGACGCCGATCATTGACACCAGTTGCAGCAGGCAGACGAACAGGTAAAAGATAAATTTCCCGGAGATGACGGGGAACTGAGAACCCGAAATCAGGCGGAGGCGCAGCATGCTTCCCTCTTCCCGTTCCTTGATGAAGTTGCCCGCCAAAGGGAACAGGATGAAGAACATGGCAAACATCGACCATGCGGGAACGTTGTGCTGAACGGCGTTAATCGCCAGGCCTGACTGAGTATTTTCTGCGGCAATCATCTGGTTCACATGGATCATCCGGGAAAAATCAATTTTGATCTTCTTTTTGGGTTCCGTTCCGCCGAATTGTTCCTGAATTGTATCGGTCAGCCATTCGGCCTGCACGCCGGTCACCATCTTTTCGACAGCACTGGTCAGGGCCTGCTTATAGTTTGCTTTGATGGCCGGGTCGAAGAGAAGCTGCAATTCCACTGCCGGACTGTCGTTTGCCGGTATCGCGGGGCCGAAGCCATAGTAGGCAAATAACTCATCCACCGCCTGCTTGGTTTTTTTCCGCAGGGTGACCGTGGCCTGGGCAGGAATAATTATTGCCGCCTGGTAATCGCCGCGCTGAACGAGTTGCCGCGCCGCCTCACTGGTTAGAGGTTTTCCGGATTCCGTCTTGATAAGATGAATGTTGGGCGACGCTTGAAACGAACCCTCGATATTTCCGCTCAGGGCGTTACGATCCTCATCGACAAAAAGGACGTCGATACGGGTTTCCTGGAACTCGCGGAACGTGTTGTTCTGGATGAGGGCCATGACAATGACCAGGGCCACGGGCATGATAAAAATCAAAGCCAGTCCCCCCGGATCACGGATCAGAAGGAGAAACTCTTTCCAGATGGTCGCCAGGACTTTCAATCGCGGATCCCCTTCCCTGTGAGATGAAGAAAAAGTTGCTCCAGGTTTTCGCCGCCGCCGTTTGCGGCCAGCATTTCGGCCAGTGTTCCGGCGGCGATCAGACGGCCTTCGTCGATAATGGCAAAACGTGAACAGAGCTTCTCCGCTTCTTCGAGCAGGTGCGACGAGTATAGAATGGTCACGCCTTCCATGCGCAATTTTTTCATATAATCCAGAATCATATTTCGGGATTGAACATCCACCCCCGTCGTCGGTTCGTCAAGCACCAGAAGGCGTGGATGGTGCAGCAGGGCTGCAATCAGGTTGAGACGCCTTTTCATGCCCCCCGAAAAATGCGAAACACGCATGTTCGCCTTGTCGAGCAGCCCGAACGCCTCCAGGTAATGATGTACAACACCATGGATGACGTGGCGCTTCAGACCGTACATCCGGCAGAAATAGATGAGGTTTTCACGGGCCGTCAGATTTGGGAAGAGGGCGATGTCCTGGGGGGCCACGCCGATCTGCCGGCGGATTTCGGCGCCTTCCCTGTTGACATCAAGCCCAAAAACCTGGATGGTGCCCGCGCCGATTTTTAAAAGTCCGCAGAGCATCATGAGGGTTGTCGATTTCCCCGCACCGTTCGGTCCCAGGAGACCGAAAATTTCCCCTTCCAGTACACTGAAGCTCAACTGATCGACGGCGGGTTTCAATGAACCTTGATAAACCTTCGTTAATCCGGATACGTGTATAATCGGAGCGGTGCTCATGAGACGGCTTTTTTCAGTTCGGAGAAAAGATGCTGTTCCCGGTCCGCGATTTCCATCAGGATGACGGACATGGCCGTGTAGGTTTCCTGGTCATTGTTCCGTTTTTTGATGATCCGTCCGCCGATGGCGGCGAATTCCCGCCAGCGGTCGCCGATGCCGGTCATATCCTGCGAGAGTTCCCGGAGACGCGGCTTGCTCAATAGCTTTGCGGCTTCCTGCAGAAAGGCGCCATAAATGAAACGGAAACCACCGCCGCCTGTTCCGATTTCCTCCTGCATCCGGATGAAATTCCCCAGGTAAAGGGAGGCCTGTTTTTCTCCCAGTTTTTCCGGCCATTTTTTCATCTGCCCGGCGACATACCGGATACCCCGGATTCCGAAAAAGGGCAGCGGGATTGACAGCATTTCACGGCAGTTCCGGCGGATGCCCTTGATGACGGCGGCTGGCAAATCGATCTGCGCGGGTATTTTAACAGGATAGTACATGTGTCCCCGGGGTTCGAACATGCCCCGGGCCCAGCGAACCCGCATCAGTTCATCGTAACTGAGCGACACTGCCGTTTCCATGACGGGATCGCTGATCAGATATCGCCCGTCTTCCTTGCCGTAGACGACCAGATTGTGGGCGTTGAAATGGAACCGGTACGGCCGGGGAAAATACGTCAGATGAAACACGCCGACCTGAAGTCCCACGGGGATGTTTTGAGCCAGGACGGCATCAAGGGCCGCCATGGACGCAATCTTATCGCGGAATTTCTTTTGAAAGATCTTGACGCCGAGGGTTTTGGCGGTGCGCTTGAAGATCATGCCGGGCATCGGCCGAAAAGACGTCACCGGAATGTGGTTGATGCGAATAAACGGCAGGTAGGCGAAAAACAAACCGGAACCGATCCCGAACGCCAGGGATTCATTGATGTCCACGCCGTAATAACGGAGCAGGTTTGCCGTGGAACCGTTTTCGCAGTGGGCGGACTGGCTGTGCTGGAAATGGATGGTCATGCATCACCGTTATGGCGTGAATTATCCTGGATGGATTTGCGCTGTTTCTCCCCGGGAAAAGCATCGGTCGTCTTCGGTCCGTTGACCAGTTCTTCTATGGATATGCTGAACACTTCCGCATATTTGGCAAGAGTTGTTTCATCCAGGTGCCGAAAAGTTTCCGGATCCAGATGGGCCTTGATTTTTCGTTTCGGGATATCGGTATAGTCGGAGAGCAGGGCGACGTCGAACATGCCCTGGGCCATGTAAAAGGCCAGGGGACTGACCTTTCCCGCCTTGATCCGTTCCAGGGCTTCCTTCGCCTCGTCGTTGATCTGTTCCCATGCTTGCAGCAGGGCCGCGTTTTTGGGTTCCCATCCTGAACTCAGGACCTGGATGTAGTCACCTTTTTCGTCCACAGCGTAGCAGACTTCCCGCGTCCGTCCTTCCATGAGATTTTCATCGTCCTGAGGAACCTGTTCCCGCTTCATGTCAGCATACCGTCATGAGCATAAAAGCATAGGAAAAACGTGCACTTTCCGGAACCATGGTCAGGATTTTCATCCCTTTGTCGAGCTTGCCGGAATAGAACAACTCTTCCAGCATCAGATAAATGGACGCGCTGCCGATGTTTCCCACCCGGGACAGATTGGTAAACCACTTTTCCTGCGGAATTGGCAGCCCCTGCTTTTTCATTTCATGGTCCAGGGGTTTACGGAAGTACTCCGAAGAGATATGGGGCAGAAAATAATTGATTTCTGTGGCTTGCACGCCGTGTTTTTTAAGAGACGCGCCAAGGGTTTCCGTGGCCAGCCGGACGATGTGTTTGTCCAAAAGTCCCACATCCTGTTTGATGGCAAAGACCGAATTGATGAGCCACTGCTCGGGAGAAAACGATTTCCAGCTCACCATGCCGCCGGTTGTACTCCGGTCTATCCCGGCGTACATGCAGGTATCGATCTTGCCGGCAAAGGAATAGGTGTCGATCCAGTCGATCCGCAGGGAAATGTCGCTTCCGCCGTTGGGTGTGTTTTTAAGCAGGGCGGCGCCGGCGCCGTCGGAGAGCATCCAGCGGAGAAAGTCTTTTTCAAACGCCAGGATCGGATTTTCCTCCAGTCGGTCGGGATGGGCCATCTCGCCTTCAAAATGACGCGCATGCAAAATCGGTGATACCAGTTCGGATCCGGTACAGACGGCATTTTGGCTGTTGCGGCCCATGATCGACAGCATGCCGTACTTCATGGCGTGCATACCGGAGCAGCAGACGCCGGCTGTTGAGATGATTTCAACACTCGCACATCCCAGACAACCCTGCACCATGGATGCATGAGAGGGGAGCAACTGATCCGGTATGGATGTACCGCAGCACAACACTTCGATGTCATCGGTGCCGAAGGAAGGGCTCAATAGATTTCTGACGGCCGCCGCGGTTAACTCTGCGTTGGTATGGGTCAGGTTCCCCTTGCCGTCAATGGCGTAATGCCTGTTTTTGATCCCGTTCTGCCTTAAAACGATCCGTCGGCTGCGCGATGGTTTGCCGTTGATCATGCCAAGGATTGTCTCCATGCCGTCGTTCGGGACCGGTTCATTCGGTAAGAACTTCGCTAATTTTGTGATAAACGCTTTTTCTGCCATCAATGCCTGTTTCGTCGTTTATGAAATTGATTGAACAAAAGTCCCAGCAGGGAATTCACCGGGGAAACGATCGCCAGGGCCAGAATCAGCTCCACGAAAAAGATGTTCAGCAGCCGTTTCCTGATCCGGGGACGTTTTGTAATCGCATTTGCCCAGAGAAAAAAAACCTTCTTAGCACGATTTTCCAGCCTCGCCAATGAAACATTTATATCGGTCACGCCAAGTTTTTGCAGGGTTTCATCAAGCTCGTCCATACGATCATGCTCAAGTAAAGAACCGATGGCCTCTCCGAATTTTCCGGCGGCGGCGATATCGGCATTGGATACCCCCGGGGGGGGGAAAACGCCCAGGCAGCGGTCTTTCTTCCCCGTGAACATCCAGTAACAGATCGTCACGACACTGACAAGGTTAGGCGCCCGGTCGACCAGGACGATATTGCCGCGAAGGCGGCCGCCGAGGTTTTCCAGCCGCTCTTTCACCCGCTCAAAGGCCTTGACCCACATGTTGCGCGCCCCGATCACGGTCAGGACGTCGGCGCCCCGGATGATTTTCTCCGCCTCCGGACTCTGGAGAAACGCCGTCACCGGCAGCGACGGCGACAGGTACCAGGGCTGAAACGCCAGAATCACCAGATCGTGCTCGCCGGGATTTTCAGTTGTCCAGGGTTTTAATCCGATCGGTTTCTCCAGCACGGATTCGGGAAAGACCTCCAGAAATTCGCTTCTCGTCCACGGGAAGGGGTAAGCCGCGGCCGGTTCAAGTTCCAGGTATTCAACCGAGAACGCCGGACTGTCGGTCAGCGGACGCAGCAGGCTATCCAATATCCGTTTTAACTGTCCCGTCTGGCTGTAATAGATCACCAATATTTTCTTCATAAAGGGAAATCACACCTTCCGCGAGATCCCGAACGAGAAGTGAAAATCTGCAAATCGACATGCGGGTTTCGGGCGCGGAATATATAGCAAGCACGGCCGGTTATGTCAAAAAAAAAACTGGCAGGCATGTGTGAAGAAAAGGGCGTTGTTTTTGTTTACTCCCCGTTTTTTTTCTGAAACAAGTCTTGGATGTTTTGCCGGTGACTGCAATAGATAAAAAGTGCAGTTGCCATAACACCGATTGTGGCGATCGCCTGATATGCAAAGGCGATGATCGTGCCTGCGGCAAGCATGGCAATCATCAAAAAAGAGGCCATAAAGGGAAGTCGGGTCAGACCGTAGATTACCGCCCAGGCCAGGGCTGAAAGCGCCGCCGCAAGGGGGGCAATGGGGATGGTAAAACCGAGATAGGCGGCCACGCCTTTGCCGCCCCGAAAACTGTGGAAACAGGGGTAGCGGTTGCCCAGCACCAGGGCCAGCCCCACCCAGGGAACCTGGGCTTCGGGCAGAAAACGCAAGGCGATCAACGCGAGGCCCATCGCCCGGATCAAATCCAGCAGGAGAACCAGGGCGGCCCAGCCGAGGCCGGTCTGGCGCCAGACGTTGGTTGCCCCGGCGTTGCCGCTGAAACGGGAGCGGGGGTCCCCTTTTCCCAGAGCAGTGAAAAGGAGGATGGAGAAATTGACGGAACCTGCCAGGTAAGCCCCCGTCAAAATCACAATCAGCATGCTCATTTCTCTTTATTCCTTCCCCGGTGTGGCTTCAATCTTATGATACTCTTTTTACGAGCGTGAAGACGTGATCATCCACCGTATCATGAAAAGCCCAAAATTTTTGATCATCGACGGTCAGGCGGCTTTCATGGAGACCAATATCCGTAACATGGACCTTTTTCCAGGACTCTCCGATGGGCATGTTGACGGCCTTGGTTACGCCTTCCTTGATGGACCAGATTCGGAGCGCGGCGGGAAGACGGCCCAGGGGAGAGGCATCGGACAGGGAGCGTTCCTCTTCGTTCATGTACAGATGCCGGGCTTTGAGGGCCCTCTCGGAGAGCATTTCCACATCGACGCCGATTTCCTCATCGCTTCCGACAGCCACGGCGAAACGCCGGTCATGGGAAAGAGAACAGAAAACAGGTGTTTTTCCGGTCAGATCGGGACAGAAGGGCCGAACCCGATCTTCCATCATGGTATGAATGTTCTCCGCCAGGGTCAAACAGTCATTATCCGTCAGTTTTCGCGCCAGGGCCTTGAGGGCCAGGCGGCCTGTGAGAAAACCTCTTTGCCGCCGTTTACCCATTTTAGCAAAACGCGTCGCTTCCACCGGCGTCAGAGCCCGGTCGGCAAAGTCTAAAACGGCGGCATCTTCCACCACCGTTAGGGCGCGGCAGTGGCGCCGCAACGTCGCCAGGGGATCGCCGCCGTCATGGCGCACCCATTGCGGCGGCTTGATCCTCCCGCCCGACACATCCCTCATCTTGACACCCCGGATGCACTCCCGCAAATTTCCCGCCTGGTCATAAATCGCCATGTTGAACGACAGGACGTCCTTTTCCGCCGAAACCGGCGTGACCCGGCAGAAATACGTTTCCCCCGGCACGGTCGGTACCAGGACCCTCCGTTCATCAAATCCGACTGGGAAGGCGACGATGCCGTGAAAACGCTGGCTCCAGGCGCAGGCGATATGCATCATCCCATCGAAGGGGAAGGTGGAACCCAGAGGGCTTGTCGGCGCGGGATATGTTGCGGCCAGAACCGGGGCGATCCCGCCGTTTTCGGTCAGGATCACCTCACCCTGAAGACTCCGGAAGGCATGTCCGAAGGGGACCAGCTCGTCGTAGAGCCTTTGGGCGAGAATCCGGAAGCCCACGCCTTCCAGGGACGCCGCCATGTCGTAAGGAAATCCCGGTGCCGAGTTTACCGGTCCGGCGAAATCAGCAACGGCGTGGATCTTCTCCCGTCTGATTCCGGATTTCCCCGACGGGGTAACGGTCACCAGCCGAACCGACATCCGGCCGTTTTCCCCTGCTTTCAGGTCATGAAAGACCTCGATTTCACGGTCGTCCGGCCCGATTTCCAGAAACCGGTCGAAAGCCGCATTTTGCATCACTTTGACACCTGCTTTCGGCTGCCTCTCCAAAACGGTTGCCCCCAGGCGCTGAAGAATTTCAACCGCGGGCAAAATCGTTTTTCCGGCGAAATGATGATCCCGCAGATAGGGCAAAACGGAGATCTTTTGCGGGTAACGAAGCCACGGTTCTTTGTTTTCTGTTCCTGGGGGAGAAGGTATTTTGGTCATGCGCCGGCCCCTTTTCCCATCAGGCTGTGCGCCTGGGCCATGACTTTTGACAGGGAAAACATGTCGCTGCCATATTCCGGATTCAGGGTGCCCGCCAGTTCGACGGATATGGTGAAACGCTCCCGGGTGTTGAATAAAAATCGTCCGGGGATGAACAAACGCCCCGTATTGCGGATCACCACCACCTGAAGGGGAGAACCGCAGAGCTTGGCGATACGGAACGCTCCCCGGTCGAGCGCACTGATCCGGCCGTCACGACTCCGGGTTCCCTCAGGGAACATGAAGAGAATCCCTCCGTCCGCCAGGTAGGTCTTCATCCTGCCGATCTGCTCCAGGAGGATGTCTGATCCGGAATCCCCCGCCAGGGCAGGGATATAACCGGAGGTTTTTAGAATCCAGCCGAACACGGGAACACGGAAGTAGCGTTTCTTGACGACGGTCTTTTGTCTGGCAAAGAGTGAAACAAAAAGGATCGGGTCCAGGAAGGACTGGTGGTTAGCGATGATCACGGATGAGCCGATGGCCCGAACTTCGGGCGAAACCTGCCAGGTGACTTGAGGGACCAGGGTCCGCAAAAGGGCGAAAAAGCTCCTGTGCAGCGTATAATTTAATTTTTGGAAAGCGGCTTCCCGGTTTGGCGAAAAAAAGAAAACAAAAAGATAGAAAGGGGAAAAAATCAGGAGAAAGCCCGCGATATAGTAAACCCAAAGGGTCAGGGTGATGGCGAAATCCGCCAGAATTTTCATGATACCGACTCCCGCACGCCCTTGTGACGCCATGGTCGTCAATCCGGTTTTTTGATGAAGAGGTTCGTGTTCACCCCGCCGAAAGCGAAATTCTGCACCACGGCAATCCGGACCGGATAGTCCCGTACCTCCCGGCTGTGGCGGATCATGGCGCAGCGCTCATCGATGTCCTCCAGGTTCAGGGTCGGAACAATGTACCCTTCCCGCATCAGGTGGAGCAGGATGATCGTTTCAATGGCTCCGCAGGACCCCATGGTGTGGCCCATGTAACTCTTGAGGCCGACAATGGGGGGGCGATCGCCGTAAACGTCGAAAATGGCCTGGGCCTCGATGACGTCCCCCATCTTGGTTCCCGTGGCGTGGGCGCTGATAAAATCGACCTGATCGGCGGCCAGGTGTGCATCCCGCAGGCCGATCCGGATCGTTTCGCTAATGCCCTGGAGATTCGGCAGGATCAGATCGCCGCCGTTGTTGTTGCAGGAAAAACCGATAACTTCTCCCAAAATTTCCGCGCCGCGCTTTCGGGCATGGTCGTACTCTTCCAGCAGAACCGCCCCGGCCCCTTCACCGACGACAAGACCGTCCCGCTTCACGTCAAAGGGACGGGGCGTCAGATGCGGCGTTGCGTTGAATGCCGTGGAACAGGCCAGGAGATTGTCGAAAACGGCGACGGTCGTCGTGTCGTACTCATCGGCGCCGCCGCAGAGCATGGCGTCCTGCATGCCGAATTTGACCATTTCGTAGCCGAAGCCGATGGACTGGCTGCTCGTCGTGCAGGCCGTGGAGGAAGAAATAACGCGACCGGTGATGCCGAACATCTTGGTAATGTTCACCGCCGTCGTATGCACCATGGATTTCAGGTAATCGACGGCGCCGATGGAACGCACGTCGTCCCGGGTTCCGCCGAAAAACGTTTTGTAGATTTCGCGCTGTACCGTGGGGCTGCCGTGGGTCGAGCCGAAGGCGACGCCCAGACGGCCGGAAGTGATGAAGGCCTGATCAAGACCTGAGCTTTCGAGCGTTTCCTTTGCCACCTGACAGGCGTAGTAGGCAACGGGTCCCATGGTTTTCCGGAACGTACGCTTGAAATCATAGGTGATGGGATAATCGACGGCGCCGAAGACCTTGGAGTGGATATGTCCGGATAGCAGGCCGTCTTCCTTCAGCGGCTTGATTCCTGAAACGCCGTTCCGAAGCGCATGGAGGATTTCCGCTTTGGTTCGCCCGATGGGGGTGATGGCGGAACAGGCTGTGATGACGACTCTTCTTTCCATGAAACGTACGATATTCCTCGGCTTTTTAGTCTAAGAGCGTCTGCCTCGCCCGGGCCAGGCGTTCAATATAGTCGACAATCTGATTGATGGTTCGGATATCCATAGCCTGTTTCTTCTCCTCCTGGGTCAGCTCCGAGCCCAGCATTTTCTCGATCTGCAGGAGCAGCTCCACGGCGTCGATGCTGTCAAACTCGTGCTCCTCCCGGAGATCGTCGTCCAGCCCCGGATTTTCGATTTCAAATTCCTTCTGGAAGATATGTAGAATATGATTGATGATTTCATCACGTGTCATGTCGGTTCCAATCCCCCCGAGGTTTTATGAAACAGCATCCAGAATTCAGGAGCCAGAATAATTACTTCGGAAACGTTTTCCAAAGTTGCACCGTTTTTGCATCGACTGCTACCGGCCGTCCGTGGGCGTTCAAAGCGCAGTGTTTCGTGAAACCCTGGCAGACAATCTTTCCTGATTCCGCGTGGGTAATTGTATAATCAAAGCGCAGTTTTACCCGTTCCAGTTCCGCCGGACGGGTGTGGACATACATGGGATCGTCATAACGCAGAGGTTCGCAGAAGGTAATCCCCAGTTCAATGATCGGGTAAACAAAACCGCTTTCCTCGATTTCCCGGTAAGGGTAAGCCGCATCTCGCATGAGTGAGGCCCGTCCGAACTCGAAATAGCGGAGATAATTTGCGTGATAGACCACGGCGGAGCGGTCCGTGTCGGCGTAGAGAGTCCGCTGGGAGCAGCGATGCCAGACCAGATCTGTTTCCAGATCACGGACATAACGATGATCATCAGCCAGGATTTCCGGACGGAACGGTTTGGGTCTCATGTGCACCCCCGAAAAACAATGCAGCAGTTGGTCCCGCCAAAGCCGAAGGCGTTCGACAGGGCGATTTCGTGATGCTGTCGGCGGGCGGTGTCGGGTACGAAATCCAGGCCGTCGAACTGTGGGTCCGGCAGGTAGTTGATTGTCGGCAGGATCCGGCCCTGTTGCATCCCTTCAATGGTCAGGGCGTCTTCAATTGCAGCAGCGGCCCCCAAAGCATGGCCGACCTGAGACTTGTTGGATGAAATCGGGATGCTGGTCAGAACATCGCCGAACACGTCCCGGAGACAGTCTATTTCTGCACTGTCTCCGGCCATGGTGGATGTGCCGTGGGCGTTGATGTAGTCGATATCGTTTGCGGCAAGGCCCGCGTCGTCAATCGCATCACTGATGGCGCGAATAACCGTCTGTTTGTGGGGCCGCGTAAAATGGTGGGCGTCGGCGCTCCACCCGATACCCATGACTTCCGCCCTGGCCTTGAGGCCATGCGCGAGCAGGGAGTCCTCGGCGGCCAGGACCAGGACTCCCGCCCCCTCGGCCACGACAAAACCCTTCCGGTCCACACTGAAGGGCCGGGATGCCTGGGACGGGTCGTCGTGGGCCCGGTCGTAGGGGTGAATCTTGATGGTGGCATTCATATTGGCAAAACCATGAATGATTTCAGGAATAATCGGCATATCAACCCCGCCGGCCAGGGCGAAGTCGCAGTCGCCGTCGCGGATCATGCGCGCTCCCAGTGCGAGGGCGTAATTCGCGGAGGCGCACGCCCCCTGGGGCGAAAAAATGGGCCCCGTGAATCCGAGCGCCATCGCGGCCTTCCCGGCAGGCAGATTGGCGCAGATGTTCGGCAGCAGATAGGGACTGACCTTGAGGGGGCCCTTGTCCCGCAGATTTTCCACGGCGCATCGGAACGCGTCGCTGCCGTTGATGGCGGAACCGATCAGGCAGGCTGTTTGGGGCGCCGTATGGCGGTCCATGACAAGCCCCGCATGCTCCATGGCTTCCCGGCAGACCGCCGTGGTCAGGATGACAAAGGCGGCATTCCAGTTGTAAACCTCCTTTTCATCGGCCAGGCCGAGCGCCAAGGGATCCCAGTCCGGAATCTCACCTACGACGTGGCTTAAGGTTTTGACCTGGC
>ENA-UPTA01004562-UPTA01004562.1-activated-sludge-metagenome-genome-assembly--contig:-NODE-4562-length-13064-cov-13.858175_pt1 | contig 13064 bp, 12 predicted proteins | sample MGYA00238184_ERZ773361 | MGnify/ENA primary metagenome ERZ773361 (study PRJEB29100, sample SAMN05720205) | activated sludge metagenome | isolation source: anaerobic digester from wastewater...
ATGACTCCGTCAGGTGAATGGAGCCCTGCATTGAGGAACATCCCGGGATTATTGCCGGGCAGGTAGAGTCGTGAGAACCGGAATCTGTCACGGGATGAACCATACAGGTTTTCCTCATTCATTTCAGGAATGAAACTCCTGGTAGTGTTTGTCAGGGCTTTTACAGCTGCCTCTATCCTTGCCGCTATAACAAAGGGGAGGGCCCCTGAATCATTCAATGAGAGCCTGGCATTTTCTATTCCAAAGTATTGGAGGAGGCTGCGGCACTGCTCTTCGATGGCTTTGCCATACATGGTCTTAACCTTTGACCTGATGTTGAGTTCAATGCCTCCTGAATCAGTGAGTTCCAGCGTCACTTCAATGTCAGACCTCACCCTGGGTCCGGCATTGCCGGTAATAGCCTGTTTCATCTTCCTCTCCATGAAATTAAGTTCATGTCAAACATAAGAATATTATCCCAGATAGCTTAGCAGTATCCCCGCCGCAATGGCTGAACCAATCACACCTGCTACATTCGGACCCATGGCATGCATCAGCAGATGGTTTGTCTTATCGGCCTTGAGGCCTTCCACCTCAGATACCCGTGCACTGTCAGGCACGGCTGAGACTCCCGAGTTGCCGATAAGAGGGTTGATCTTGTTTCCTTCTGGCAGGAAAAGGTTCATCGTCTTGGCAAACAGTACTCCCGAGGAGGTTGCTATGGCGAATGCCGTTGCACCCAGTGCAAATATCAGGATTGACTCCTTTGTCAGGAATACGTCAGCCTGGGTTGAAGCGCCAACAGTAAGGCCAATCATTATTGTAACTATGTCTATCAAGGATGTGCGTGCTGTCTCTGCCAGTCTCTTTGTGACGCCCGACTCCTTTAGTATGTTTCCGAAGAAGAGCATACCGAGAAGAGGCAACGCGCTTGGTGAGATAAAGCAGGTCAGCAGCAGTCCGAAAATAGGAAACAGGATCTTTTCTGTCTTGGTGACGGCGCGGGGCGGTTTCATACGGATCAGCCTCTCCTTCTTGTTGGTGAGCAGTCTCATGATAGGAGGCTGAATGACGGGCACGAGAGCCATGTAGGAGTAAGCCGCGATGGCGATGGGGCCTATAAGGTTCTTCACCGGAGTGCCGTCAGCCAGCAGGTTCATGCCATTGGCCAGCCTGGATGAGATGAAGATGGCTGTTGGGCCGTCAGCTCCTCCGATTATACCTATTGCTCCTGCTTCAGGAGGTGCGAATCCCAGGAGAAGAGCTCCGATGAATGTAATGAATATCCCCACCTGTGCCGCAGCGCCCAGCAGAAGCAGCCTGGGGTTGGATATGAGTGAGGAAAAGTCGGTCATTGCTCCTATACCCAGAAAGATAAGTGGTGGATATACCCCCTTGAGCACGCCGAAATAGAGGTAGTTCAGTACGCTTCCCTGCTGGTAGATGCCCACCTGGAGGTTCATCCCGCCATCAGTAAAGAGGGGGATATTTCCGATAAGAATTCCTGTGCCTATGGGTATCAGCAGCAAAGGTTCATATTCATATCTTATGGCCAGGAAGATAAAGATCAGACCTACCATGATCATTATCAGGTGACCTGAGGTCACATTACGGAACCCGGTGAAAGCCCAGAACTGCTTCAGACCTTCCAGAAATCCCTCTTCCGGCTGGTTATCAGGCTGATACTGGGGAAGTGCAGCACTGATTTCAATTCCTGATTCTGCCTGTGCCTTCTGCCTGTCATGTTCAGGCTTGACGAATGCCAGCCATGCCAGCGAGGTTATCACCAGCAGAGCCAGCATGGTCCATGTCTTTCTCTTTGCCATCACTAACCGATTACAATTAGAACCTCATCCTGAAGGACAGACTGTCCGGGGGTGATATTTACAGCTGTGATCTTTCCCGCACTCTCTGCCTTAATGGCATTTTCCATTTTCATTGTCTCGAGGGTACAGACTGTCTGGCCGGCATTCACCTCGTCGCCCGGCCTGACAAGGACCTGGATAATGACACCCGGCAGCGGTGCCCTGACATCGGAAGGCTTGCCTGAAGGAGCCTTTGCAGGGGCAGGCCTGGTTTCCCTTACCGGTCTTGCCTGGGCAGGTGTTGCAGTGACCACGGTCTTTACCTTGGGTATCTCGCGCTGCATCTCAACATCATATACGGTGCCGTTCACCTCTATCTTAGCCACGTTACCGTCGACTTCGAGAACTTCAACCTCGTACTGGTTTCCGTTTATCCTGAATTTGTAGCTTTTCATTCGGTTATCAATATTGATTTTTTTGGTCGGATGTAACTTGCATGATACTGATATTCGCTTTTATAATATTATTGATCATGCAGGTTTAATTTCACCACCAGATTATTCTGTTCTTACAGGTTGTTCATGTTGTACAGTTTGGAGCTCCATGGTGAGTAGTGCCTGGAGACACGCTTGATTGTGATAACGCCGCTTTCCACGTCATGAAGCTCATTGAAGTACTGGTAGAGTGCCATGGCTATTGCTGCGTTAACCTCTCCTGACTGGATTGTCTTTGCTGTAAGTGCTTCGGCCGGATCAATTCCTTTTTTGCGGGCAAAGCTCTTCAGCTTAAAATTCAGTATGAACGTCAGGATATACCTGAAGAAGATATAGACAACCAGCAGAGACAGGAATACTATACCTACGCCCACCACGACAATGGTCCAGGCGAGCGGATCGAGGCTTTCTGCAGCCCCGGCAAGTAACAGTGAGTGCATCATTGTCATTTATTATCAGAGTGGAATGTTACCATGTTTCTTCATTGGACCCGGGTCCTTCTTGGTAGCGAGAGTCCTGAGAGCCCTGATAACCCTGAACCGTGTATTCCGGGGTTCAATCACATCATCTAGATAGCCATACCTGGCTGCCTCGTAAGGATTTGCGAACTTATCGCGGTATTCCTGTTCCTTTTTGGCTATGTACTCCTTGCGTTCGGCAGGGTCAGCTATCTCGCTGATTGTTCTCCCCTCCAGCACCTCAATGGCTCCCTGCGGGCCCATTACTGCAATCTCTGCTGTGGGCCATGCATAGTTAATATCGCCCCTGAGTTGCTTTGATGACATGACGCAGTGAGCACCACCGTAGGATTTGCGGAGGGTGACAGTCACCTTTGGCACATTGGCTTCGCCGTAGGCAAACATCAGTTTGGCACCGTGAATGATTATACCGCCGTACTCCTGTGTTGATCCGGGAAGGAACCCGGGAACGTCAACTAAGGTAACAATCGGGATATTGAATGCATCGCAGAAGCGAATGAACCGGGCAGCTTTTCGTGAAGCTTCTATGTCAAGCACTCCCGCGAGGTATGCAGGCTGGTTGGCCACTATCCCGACTGGCATACCGTCAAATCTGGCGAATCCCACCACAATATTCTTCGCATAGGCCTCATGAACCTCCAGGAAATCATGGTAGTCAACCACCCTTACTATGACATCCTTGACATCATAGGGCTGGTTGGGGCTTTCCGGGATAATGTCATTGAGTTCATCCTCCAGCCTGTCTATCGGGTCAGCACAATCCACCTGCGGCGGCTCCTCGAGGTTATTCTGGGGCATGAACCCCAACAGTTTCCTGATAAGGTCAAGACCCTCTTTCTCCTCATCAACGGCAAAGTGTGCCACTCCTGACTTGGTTGTATGGACTCCTGCTCCGCCGAGATCATCAATGGTTATATCTTCGCCGGTGACTGCCTTTGCCACTTTGGGACCGGTAACGAACATGTAGCTGCTCTTGCGGCTCATGATGATATAGTCAGTCAGTGCAGGTGAGTAGACAGCTCCTCCGGCGCAGGGTCCGAAGATGGCTGATATCTGGGGTATCACACCTGAGGCAAGGATATTGCGTTCAAAAATTTCAGCATATCCGGCAAGGCTCCTCACTCCCTCCTGGATTCGGGCTCCACCGGAGTCATTGATGCCTATGACCGGGGCTCCGGCCTTCATGGCCTGATCCATGATCTTGCAGATCTTCTGTGCAAATGTTTCTGACAGAGAACCGCCAAATACTGTAAAATCCTGAGCGAAGACGTAGACCACCCTGCCGTCAATTGTGCCATGACCCGTAATCACTCCGTCAGAGAGGTATTTCTTGTCGGCCAGGCCGAAGTCCTCCGTCCTGTGCGTGACAAACATGTCATACTCTTCAAAGCTGCCCTCGTCAAGCAACAGTGTTATGCGTTCCCTTGCCGTCAGTTTGCCCTTGGCGTGCTGGTCGTCAATCCGTTTTTCACCACCACCCTTGCGTGCTTTCTCCCTGTAATCAAGGAGCTGTTTAATTCTTTCCTGACTGTTCATTTAGCCTAATTATTTTTTGTTTTCGCTATTCTTATCCTCGCATAGTTCGGTAAGCACCCCGAAAGTTGACCTGGGATGGATGAACGCTATGCTCAGTCCTTCGGCGCCCTTCCTGGGAGTTGAGTCTATAAGACGTATCCCGGCAGCTTCGGCCTCTTGCAGTCTCTCCTCAAGGTTATCCACTGCAAAAGCAATATGGTGTATGCCTTCTCCCCTCTTTTCTATGAACTTGCCCACCGGTCCTTCAGGATCCGTTGACTCCAGCAATTCGATCTTGGTCTGACCGATCATAAAAAATGCGGTCTTAACCTTCTGGTCAGGCACCTCCTCAATATTGTAGCACTTCAGGCCCAGGACCTTTTCATAGAAGGGCAGTGCTTCGGCTATTGAATTAACCGCAATACCAATATGTTCAATATGTGTAGGTTTCATAAAACGAAAATTTATCCGGGCACAAAAATTTGAGCATGCAAGTTAACCTTATTTAACTCTGCCTCACACGACAAAAATCATGTTTTTCAATACTCAGAACGGGAAATCGGAGGGTACTGCATCCAGCTCTTCTGTCTCTGGTTTAGCGGCTGCCTCATGAATGGGATTACCGTCAACGAAGATTGCTTTGTAGGGCTTTGTGGGGCATGCATACTCACATGCACCGCAACCGATGCATATCTCGTCCCTTACTTCAGGGATGAGAAGCCCGTTTTCATAGGGAACCATGTGGCATGCTTTGGTGGGGCAATGTTCCGAGCAGGCTCCGCAGGCAGTCTTTTCGGTATGGACAATGCAGTTCTCCCGAATGAAGACTGCCTTACCTATCTGGGTAAGTTTTTTAGCCTCGATCAGCAGGGGCATGATGGCGCCTGTCGGGCACACATCGGTGCACCGGGTGCAGTCATAATTGCAGAAACCGCTGTGGAAATCCATCCGGGGCTGCATGATACCCGCGAATCCGTACTCACTCACCGATGGTTGAAGAACGTTTGTTGGGCATGCGCTGACGCATAGTGTGCATGCAGTGCACCTGGAGATGAAGGACTCTATGCTTACTGACCCCGGAGGGGTCACAGGATAGAGCCTGTCTTCCTTTACAGTTGACTCAATTGTGGGTGCGGGCGTTGTACCCTGGGCTCGCAGCAGCCGGGACCCTCCGGCAAGAAGTGCCAGTGAGCCGGCAATGAATCCACGGCGCGAGGAATCTGCGTCATCATTTCTGAGCTGCTTTTGCTTCAGCCTGACAAGACCATAAGACATTGCATTCTCCTTGCAGGCATCAATACAGTTAAAACAGCTGACACACCGGCTGAGGTCAACATTCTTGTTAAGAAAGTCTATGCAGGAAGATTTGCATGCCATGGCACACCTGCCGCAGCGGGTGCACTTGTCTTCATCAAACCTGATGCGGAAGAGTGACACCTTGCTCAACAGACCAAGGAGAGTTCCCACGGGGCATACAGTGTTACAATAGAGCCTGCCGTGACTTAAGGAGAGTACTCCCACCAGCAGCAGAAAAGCTGAAGGTACTATATAAGCTGCAAGCTGAAAAGGCTTGATATCAACATGGTAGATAGAATAGATGTCAAACCTGCCGAGAAGGGCTGCCAGCAGGTTATTCAGGAGGAGAACCACCGGCTGTACAAAGTATGACATGAACCTGCCGAAGATGCTGTATGGATCAAGAATGGTTAGGACATATATGCCTCCAAGGGCAAGAATGCCGGCTGTCACCACAAGAATGAAATAACGGAGTATGGTGTAAGGTTTCTTATAGCCATACCTGCGAAAGCGTCTCTTGACAAATCCGCCGATTCTGCTGATGACATCCTGAAGAATTCCCAGAGGGCAGAGGAATGAACAATAGGTCCTGCCGGTAAGAACAGTCAGTACCAGTACCACAATGAAGCCCGTTGCGGCAGTGGCTCCTGCGATGATGAATTTTACCAGGGAAGGCAGGAACTGCAGGTAGGTTATGGGACCAAAGGCCTCCTCCCCGAGCAAGCCCCTGAAGTCTAGGAACAGAAATGCAAAAAGAATAAGGATGAGGAGTGCAAAAACGGTCCTTATATGTCTCAGGGCAGAAGATTTCATTAACTATTACATTTTCAACCTGTGAATGTTCAGGCTGGAGAGGTCCATTTTACCTATTCCCATTCCGGCGGCCAGAGCTATATGTTCAATTGACTCCGGCTCCCGGCCCATCATCTTTGCCCCTGCAGCATCAATGGCTACCCAGTCAGTGGAGATCATCAGTGATTTCATGTTGGAGAGGTCGGCCACGGAGACGCCGCGCGGACCATTACGCATCATCACGTTATAGGCATCCATGACGTTTAGCTGCGGTTTTTTTGAAAAGAGCGCATAATCGGCAATGCACTGGTTGAGGTTGTTCCTGTGCCAGTAACCCCTGTCCCATACAACCCCCATCATATTCTTGAGCGCCCCGGTCATCCTCGCAGAACTGTGATGCTTCAGAATGGGCACATTAATGAAAACATCGCTCTCAAGCACCAGCTCGTGCACCTTGGTTTTTGTCAGTTTCTTGCCGTTGGGTATGGTAACCTCCTGGTAGTAGCTCTCGGAACTCCCCGGAACAATCTTTGCACCGGCGTCCTTTACTGCCTGCTCAATGCCTGAATTCTTGTAGCACTTTATCCAGTTATCACATGTATTGTCAAAGACATAAACCTCTTTTGCCCCCGCCCTGTAGCAGTGTTCTATAATCCTTTTGACGAGTGCCGGATTGGTATTGCCACCCTTCTCGGGCGCAACATCCCATCCTATATTGGGTTTTACCAGAACCTTCTGTCCTTTTCTGACAAAGGTGCCCATACCTCCCATTGCCTGTATTCCCATGTCAAACATTGCAGCAGGCTCACCGCCCATTACTGCTATAAGATCATAATTGGCTGCAGCGGGGAGAGGTTTGCCTGCAAATGCTTTTTCAAACCTGCCAAAACTCATGAATGCTCCTGCCGCCAACCCGGCACCAAGCGAATTCCTTAAGAAAAGTCTTCTTTTCATTCCCTTCTGTTATATATTACCCCTGAAACGAGAAGGTGCAAAGTAAACATTTTTTTTAATATATCGGCCTCGTATTCTTATATTAGCAGCCTGAGAATGCGAGCCTGAGAGATTATGCGGGAGGCATACCGAGTGTTAAAAAAAACTAAAAAGAGATGAAGATACTTTACTATGACTGTTTCTCCGGTATCAGTGGCGATATGAACCTCGGAGCACTGCTGGACCTGGGGGTAAGTCCTGATACACTTATCAGCGGTCTTGAAAAGCTCAAAACTGATGGTTGGCGACTGGAGATAACGCGTGACCAGCGCCATGGCATTACCGGAACAAAGGCCACGGTAATAACTGACGAGGAACAATTCCACGCACCTGATACCAATCATCATCATGAGCATGATCACGGGCATGATCATGATCACATCCATGAGCATGATCACGGGCATACCCATAATCAGGAACATGGTCATTCACATCATCATCCTCACCGTAACATCGCTGATATTGAAAAGATTATAAATGAGAGTGCTCTTCCTGAACCTGTCAGGGATCTCTCAATGAAGATATTCAGTCATATTGCCGCCGCTGAGGCTGCCGTACATAACAAACCGATTGACGAGATTCATTTTCATGAAGTGGGAGCCCTGGATTCAATTGTTGACATAGTTGGAGCTGCCATCTGTCTTCATGATCTTGGCGTTGACAGGGTATATGCCTCAACTATTGAACTTGGTGGCGGCATGGTAAGATGCCAGCATGGTCTGCTACCCGTTCCGGCCCCGGCTACGGCACGAATAATCAGCGGTTTCCCGGTCCACACCGGCGGAGTTGATTTTGAGGCAACCACTCCCACCGGAGCTGCAATAATAGCTGCCACGGCTGAGCCTCTGCCACCTGAAATGAGGTTTATCATCAGGAAAAGCGGCTATGGCATAGGACAGAAGAACAATCCTGCACGGCCCAACATGCTGAGGGTATACCTGGCTGAGATACCCGGGGAGCCTGAACATGGCCACGAGGCACGGCTCATAGAATGCAATATGGATGACATGAATCCGGAACTGTCGGAGTATCTTACCATGAAACTCTTTGAGGCAGGTGCCGGCGACGTCTGGATTACTCCTGTCATCATGAAGAAAGGAAGGCCGGCCCTGACCCTGAGTATCATATGTGAGGCAGAGCAGGTGGATGCCATAAGAAAGATTCTGTTCACTGAGTCAACAACTATCGGACTGAGGGTTATTTCCTGTGCCAAGGAGACCCTGCACCGTGAGTTCGAGGAGATTGACACCCGTTTGGGGAAGGTGATGGTGAAAAAGTCATACTTCAATGACCGACTGGTCTCTGTTAAACCGGAGGCTGACAGATGTGCTGCTATTGCGGCAGCCACAGGACTGCCCATGAAGCAGGTAATTCAGGAGATAACAGCACAGATCAGCGGGACAAAATGAATACTGCGAAGAAGCTGGAAGATCTGAAGGCCATCCTCGCGGAGTCAGGATCAGCAGTCATTGCCCTTTCAGGCGGCACTGACAGCACGTATCTGGTGAGTGTAGCCGCATCACGGCCGGGTCTGCATCTGCTGGCTGTTACCGTAAGTACTCCATACATGTTCTCCTCGGAAGTAAGGGATGCCGCCAGCTTCTGCAGTGAGATCGGAGTTAAGCATAAGGAATTAATTGCAGGCATCCCCTTGTCTGTTATGTCCAATCCTCCTGACCGCTGCTATCTCTGCAAGAGAGAGATAATGAATCTCATAACCTCCGAAGCCCGGAAAGGAGGTTACAAGGTTATCTTTGACGGCACAAATGCCGACGATCTGAAGGAACATCGTCCCGGCCTCAGGGCACTGGGTGAGTCAGGTGTCAGGAGTCCGCTGGCAGAGGCAGGCCTGACAAAAGAAGAGATAAGGTATCTGGCCCGCGAGGCAGGCCTGGAGGTGAGTGACAGGCCTTCAAACTCCTGCCTGCTGACACGTTTTCCGCATGACATGGCAATCACTCCGGAGAACCTCCACATGATTGAAGAGGCTGAACGCCTGGTAACAGAAGCCGGGTTTGCCGGGGCACGGGTGAGGGTCCATGGTGACCTGGCAAGGATTGAGATAAGGAACGAACAGTTTGAACGGATAGCTCACGGTGTTTTCAGGATGAAACTGACAAAAGCCCTGCGGGGGCTGGGATTCCAATATGTTACAATTGATGCTGAGGGGTACCGCACCGGAAGCATGAATAAAACAGAATAGGCATGAATTCATCAGAGCTTGAGAAGATACTTAACGGTATCAGGAACGGATCAGTAAGTGTGGATGAGGCTATGGAGAAGCTTCGCGACTTTCCCTATACTGATCTCGGTTTTGCCCGGATAGACCATCATCGTGAACTGAGAACAGGCTATCCTGAGATAGTATATTGTGCAGGCAAGACGCCCGGGCAGGTACTGGCAATATTCAAGGCCATGGAGAAAAATGGCAACAATATACTAGGTACCAGGGCGCGGGAAGAGGTGTTCAGCTTCATTGCCCCCTCTTTCCCTGATGCCGTCTACTATGAAACGGCACGGATCGTAAGCATCAAAAAGAAGGAGATACCGACGCCGGTCACAAAGATAGCGGTCATAACGGCAGGCACCTCAGATATCCCCGTTGCCGAGGAGGCGGCCGTCACTGCCGAACTGCTGGGCAACGATGTGGTCAGGATATATGATGCCGGGGTGGCCGGGATACACCGGCTGGTTGACAAGCTGCCCGAGATACGTGCCTGCCGGATCTCAATTGTGATTGCCGGCATGGAGGGCGCTCTGGCCAGCGTGGTGGGCGGTCTTGTCAATATGCCGGTAATTGCCGTTCCTACCAGCGTTGGTTACGGTGCATCATTTGAAGGCATCTCAGCCCTGCTGGCAATGATGACCAGCTGCGCCGCGGGAGTGACCGTGGTAAACATAGACAACGGATTCGGAGCAGGCTTTGCCGCAAGCAGGATTAACAGGCTCTGATTTTCATGACCGGAAAAGTCCTTCTCTCAACCGCCTACTTTCCTCCGGCTGAATATTTCAGCCTGATAGCGCACACTGAAGAGGTTCTTATTGAACGGCATGAGAACTATCACAGGCAAACCTACCGCAACAGGTGCATTATCATGGGAGCAAACGGTATACTGCCGCTCATAGTGCCTGTGCTCAGGGGGTCATTCCACAAGACAGCCATCAGTGAGCTGAGAACAGATGAGACCAAACGGTGGCGCGATCTTCACCTCCGTGGTATCACCGCTGCATATGCCACAGCACCTTACTTTGAGTACTACTATGATCTTATCAGGGATGTCATCACTGCACCATACACCTTTCTTATCGATCTGAACAGTGCAGCTCTTGCTGCCATGTGTGAAGCCATCGGACTTACTGCACGGATAAAATTCACTGACAGGTTTGAAGCGGAAGGCTCCCGGGACAATGACTACAGGTATGCGATAATCCCCAAGAAGCCCTCAGGCTTAACAGGACATGCTGATCAGCCCTATACCCAGGTCTTTGGTGAAAGACATGGATTCATCCCCAGGCTGAGCATCATTGACATGCTTCTCAATAACGGACCAGGGACCCGGGCATTGCTGCGGGGGTCCCTGGAAGCAGACAACTGTTAACCAACCTTAGAATTTCAGTCCAACCGTGACTGACAGGTACTTATCCTTTGTATTCAGATTAACCGGATCACTGGTATACTCGCGGAATGACCTCGGGTCATCAGGGAACATCATATATTGTTCCGAGCTGCTGAGCCATACCATAGCCACATCAATGTAGAACCTGCTCTGTCTGTAACCCAGGCCTGCACTGTAACTGCTTGATGATGCCTCCTCGTTCAGAGTGCCGTCAGCAAATGACGAGCCGTGATAACCATATCCGCCGCGAAGATAGAGAGGCCCTGTCCGCACTTCTGCCCCCAGCCTCAGGATATTGCTCCTTTCCAGCTCAGCAGCCAGATCCTCGTTCTCCTGGGCAAAGTCATAGCCGTCGGCTCCCTTGCTGAGCTTCGCGCTCCCGTAATCAACCATTTCATAATCTGCGCTTATCAGCGCGAAGTTACCTACCTGGTACGCGATACCGGCATTGAGATGATACGGGGTAGTCACCCGGTAACTGTAGGTCATGTCACCCTGATCGATGGTGGGATTTGCATCATCGGATGGATCCGAAGGAGTATCATTGTCAAGTTTTGCCGAAAGACTGTTGTAGAAGATCTCGTCAATTTTGTAGATGGTCGGTGTGGTGAATCCCAGACCAAGACGAAGTGACTCAAATGGTCTGACGATAGCCCCGAGCTTAAAGTTCCATCCTGATCCGACCGCTTCGAAGTGGTCAGTAAAGGTGAAATTCACAAAATCAAAAGTCCTCTGTGCCTCATCCATCTCCCTGTGATCATAATGACCGGTATAGGAAATGCCCGTTATTCCGAATCCGGCGCCAATGTATACCTTGTCCCCGAGATTGGCCCCCAGAACCAGGGAATGTTCATTGCTGTAGCCGGCATTGTCAATGGTCCTTTTCATCTGCTGGCCGTATTGCGGATCCGTCTCCCCGTAGTATGAAAATATTGAGGCATATTCATCGAGGTAGTTCGGTAGCGTATCAATGAGGTAAGTATCATAAGCCATCCATGCTGTTCCTCCCAGTTCACCGGTACGGTATCCGGTAGCCTGCAAAGCCCAGAAGTCTGCCATCGATCCGTTGTTGCTGATACCGTCGATCACCGCATTCCTGAAGTAATTATTGGTTCTGTTGAAGGAATAGGCAAATGAAAGGTTTGTCAGCCCTGATCTGCTGCCCGTTTTTATTGATGAGACTACTCCTGCCTGCCCCAGGTTCAGTCCTGAATAGCTGTCGTCACTTCCAAATCCGTTGAAGTCAGTTGACATATCACGGAAGAATACCAGGGGGGTTATTGTCACCTCAGTTGAGCGAAACACTCCTGCTGCGGCAGGGTTAAGGCTGATGGCTGAAATATCTCCGCCCAGTGCCGTAAATGCACCGCTCATCCCGTTGAACCTGGCAGTACCCTGGTAGAACAGTCTCGAATACCTGAGGGCGTCATCCATGTTCTGTCCGGCAACCCATAAGGGGAACATCAGGACTATTGCTGACATCAGTAATATTTTTCTTTTCATTTTCCTGGTTTTTAGATATACACTTCCTGTTGCTCCTGCATAAGGTGCGGAACATGGATCAATCATCACAATAATTCTTGTTTATCGTCTTCCGCCTGATGAGCTTCTGCCGCCCGAGGAGGAGGAAGATGAGGATGAGGAGGAAGACCCGGATGAGGATGAGCCTGAGCTACGACTTCCGCCTGATGAGTATGAACCGCCTGAGCTGTAGCTGCTCCTGCTGCCCGAGGAGTAGGATGAGCTGCTGCTCCTGCTGCCCGAGGAGTAGGATGAACCGCTGTTGCTGCGTGAAGGAGCTGAATACTGAACCCGGGTTGATGACGAGGACCTTGAAGGTGTGTATGCCGGTGATGAACTGCTCCTTGATGTTGATGTGGCAGGTCGGTTGTAGTTTGTTGTTCCGTTACCAGTTGTGGTGGTGCCTGTGCTTCGGGTAGTGTTATATGCAGGCCTGCTGCTCACCCTGGGGTTATTGTAACTTGGGGTGTATGTTCTATCAACAGTCTGATACTGCGGCCTGTTCACGTTCTGGGTCCTGGTTGTGGCAGGAGCCAGCGTCTGTGTGCGGGTCTGGGTAGAGGTTTCGGTCCT
>ENA-UPTA01004563-UPTA01004563.1-activated-sludge-metagenome-genome-assembly--contig:-NODE-4563-length-13063-cov-7.141067_pt1 | contig 13063 bp, 8 predicted proteins | sample MGYA00238184_ERZ773361 | MGnify/ENA primary metagenome ERZ773361 (study PRJEB29100, sample SAMN05720205) | activated sludge metagenome | isolation source: anaerobic digester from wastewater...
TAGATGCTCTCAATGTGTCCGAACATCATGGTAGCGGAAGTGGTAATATGCAGCTGGTGGGCGGCACGCATCACATTCAGCCATTCCTCACCGCTGCATTTGCCCTTGGCGAGCAGGCGGCGGACGCGGTCATTCAGTATCTCCGCGCCGGCACCCGGCAGAGAGTCCATACCTGCCTCCTTCAGCGCGCGGAGCACTTCGGTGTGAGACAACCCTTCGAGCTTGCAGATATGCGCAATCTCGGGCGGTCCGAGCGCGTGGAGTTTTATTTCGGGATATAATTTCTTCAGCGAAGCAAACAAATCCGTATAAAAAGCGAGTCCGAGCTCCGGATGGTGGCCGCCCTGCAACAACAACTGATCGCCGCCATAGCGGATGGTTTCCTCTATCTTGATTTTATAAGTCTCTATATCGGTGATATAGGTCTCTGCATGCCCGGGCTTGCGGTAAAAGTTGCAGAACTTACAGTTGGCCACACACACGTTGGTCGTGTTTACATTGCGATCTATCTGCCAGGTGACGATATTATCGGGCTTGTGCAGCATCCGCAACTGGTGACCGATGGACATCAGTTCGGGGGTTGGAGCATGTTCGAAGAGAAAAACGGCTTCTTCAATGGACAGAAATTCCAGGTGAAGCGCTTTTTGGTATAATTCAGCTAAGGTCATTGTGGTATGTCTAAATGTGTTGAACAAAGGTAAAAGTAAAATGTAATAATAGCGATAAGAGAAAGGGAATATTCTGCCGCTGGGCAGGATAGCCTGTTCTCTGCATCTGTTCCATAACAAGACTGCTGTTCACATGTTTCGGACAACGCTGTTATATTGTTGCATTATTTCATCTACATTTGCACCATGATTCAATACACGAAGATTCCTGTAGAAAACGGACTGACACTTATTCATCATTACGACCCGACCACGCCCTTTGCGGTGGTGAACACCTTATATAAGGTAGGCGCCAAACATGAAAATGAAGACCGAACCGGCTTCGCGCACCTGTTTGAGCACCTGATGTTCAGCGGCAGCAAGCATTTCCCGGACTTTGACACGCCGCTGCAGAAGGCGAGCGGTGAGAACAATGCCTTTACCAATAACGATTATACCGATTACTACGATTCACTGCCGGCTTTTAATATTGAAATGGCGCTGGCGCTGGAAGCTGACCGCATGACGCACCTGAACATCAATAAGAAATCGCTGGAAGTGCAGCGCAAGGTGGTGTGCGAAGAATTTAAGGAAAACTATATCAATCAGCCTTACGGCAACGTATGGCATATCCTGCGGGAAATGGTGTATGAAAAGCATCCGTACAAATGGCCGACTATCGGCAAGGAGCTGCGACATATAGAAGAAGCTACGCTGGAAGATGTGAAGGCTTTTTATAACACCTACTATCAGCCGAACAATGCCATTCTTGTGCTGGCGGGCAATATCGAACTGGAAAAAGCGGTGCAGCTGACCCATCAGTATTTCGGGCATATTCCCGGAAAACCACTGCCGGCGGTACAGCTTTCTGAACCGGAACAGACAAGCGCCAAAGAAAAGACTGTATATGATGAAGTGCCCATCGATATGATTTATATCGCGTTTAAAATGTGCGACCGAATGCATCCGGATTACTATACTGCCGATTTGATTTCAGATATATTGTCGAATGGCAATTCCTCGCGCCTGCACCAGCGGCTGGTGAAAACAGAAAAAGCATTTACCGCCATTGACGCCTACATCACGGGCAGCAACGACACCGGTATGTTCTGCATCGAAGGCAAAGTGGCGGATGGCTGTGACCTGCAGAAAGCTACCGATTTGATATGGCAGGAGCTGGAGCTGATGTACAACGGCAAAATTGAAGAAATGGAGCTGACCAAATGCAAAAACAAGATGCTGACGTCCAACCATTTTTCGGAATCGAGTCTGCTGAGCCGCGCCATCAGTCTGGCTTATTTCGATTTGCTCGGTGATATCGATTTGATAAATCAGGAAGACAAAAGATATGAAGCGGTGACTGCCGAAGATATCCGTCGCTACGCGCGCTATCTGTTTGCCAGAGAACGCAGCAACACATTGTATTACCTCAGAAAAAACAAGCAGTAAAAACTCCATTACCCGACACCTATCCTCATGAAAATACCACCGATATATCCGATAGCAGCAGTGCGATTTCCGCGACCGGAAGAACTGACCCTCAAAAACGGCATCCGTGTCTTCGGATTCAATGGCGTGCAGAATGAAATTGTTCGACTGGATCTGGTGTTTGATGCCGGCAGCTGGACGGAATCTTATCCTATGCAGGCGGAATTTACGGCACACCTGCTGAAGAGCGGCACGGCCCTGCTCAACTCCTTTGAAATCGAAGAAAAGATTGATTCATTCGGCAGCACCGTGAAATGCACGGCCGGTTACAACACCATCACCGTATCGGTATATTGCATGACCAAATATCTGCAGCAGACACTGGCCTACGTTATCCTTTCGCTGAACGAATGTATCTTCAAAGAAAGCGAGCTGAACAGTCTGAAACAACGCAAAAAAGCAGGCCTGTCGGTCGCACAGGAAAAAAATGACTACATCGCTGATATCACGTTCCGCAAACTGCTGTTCGGTCCGTCACATCCGTACGGGTACGAAAAAACACAGGCGGCCATCGATGGCATCACTTCAGAAATGCTGCTGGATTACTACCGGACTTTCCTGAAGCCGGACAACTGCACCGTTTTTATGGCGGGCAATTACGGCAAAAAAGAAATTGACCTGCTGGACACTTTTATTGGAGAATGGGATAAGCCCGGAACACTGGTAGCTAAGCCTGCCATTATTCCTGATTTGCCACCGTTTGAGCATCCGAAAGTGCACATTCAGAAAGAAAAATCGGTGCAGTCTTCCATTGTTATCGGCAATTTATCGATTCACCGCATGCATCCGGATTTTCCGGCGTTCTTCTTGCTCAACACCATCTTCGGCGGTTACTTCGGCTCCCGACTGATGAGCAATATCCGCGAGGAAAAGGGACTTACCTACGGCATCCATTCTTCGATGAGTCTGCTGAAACACCAGGCTTCTTTCCATATCTCCACCGATACCAATCTGGAAAATACCACCTTGTGTCTGAACGAAATATATGCGGAAATGCGGCGTTTAAGAGAAGAAGAAATTCCGGAAGAAGAAATCAATGTAGCCAGAAATTATATCCTTGGAAAATTCCTGAGCAGAACGGACGGCGCTTTCAACCAGATGGAATCTTTCAAAAGCTATTTTATTGAAAACAGTCCTATCGCACGGTTTGAAGAAATTACGGATAGCATCCGAACATTAAACGGATTATCTTTGCAGCAGACCGCACAAAAATACCTGCAGGAAGACAACATGTATGAAGTAGTGGTAGGATAATATTTTATTTGTAGAATTGCATTATCATAAAATTGGAAAAGCACAGCCAACAGCGTATGTATCTTAAAACAGCATCCAACATATCCCGAACTGCCCGTCTGCGCAGCAGCATATTGGCCACTGTTTGCTGTCTGTTTTTTGCGATTCCTGCTTTTTCACAAACTATTTATGAAGCCCCGGTGCTGACCTGTGTGCGCAACCTGACGACAGCGCCTGCGAGTACGGAACTGAACTGGACCGTGCCCTCCACCGTAAGTCCATGTTTCAGTGCCTATGAGATTTACGGCAGCACGGGCAGCGCGGACGGACCGTACACCCTGCTGGCCACCATCAACAATCCTCTGCAAACCTCTGCCCAGATTTTTCCGCCGGCAGTTCCCATTTACAACGGTAGCACCGCCACCATTACGCATTTTTATATGTTGCAGCGCGGTTCCTGCGTGAATCCTGCTGCTCCGCTGAAGGCTACTTCAGATACCCTGAATAATGAAAAACCTCAGCCATTTGTCGCCATTGAACGCGCCAGCATCATCGGTAATCAGGTGCACCTGAGCTGGTATCCATCCAAAAGCACGGAGGTGATTGGTTATCTGATTTACAATGACAAGGACGGATTTACCACACCGGATACTGTATTGGGCAGACTGAACAACAGCTATATTGACATCGAAAACGATCCGAGTCTGTTTACCATTCGCTATAAAATCCGGGCCTATGAATTCTGCGAAAACGGTGTCGGGTTGCAAGGCAGTCAGACACCCGACTCAGCTGACCACAGAACCATGCTGGCACAGGTAGCAGAACCGGATAAATGTACGCAGACAGCCACCGTTTCCTGGCAGCCTTATAAAATCGGGAGCGCCAGTGTGGTGACTTATGAAATCCAACGCAGTATCAATGGCGGCGCATTTTCGGTAGATGGCGTAACAGATGCCGCCACCACCAACTTTCTGCTGCGTGATCTGCCTTTCCGCGACACGGTGTGTATCCGCATCAAAGCCAATCTGCCGAACGGCAGTTTCGCCTACTCCAACGAGCGGTGTTTCAGCGCGGATGTGATTAAAAAACCGGTGAGTGATTATATCCGCAATATCTCTGTGATGAATGGAGAAATTGTGATTGAATACAAGGTCGATACCTCGGCAGCCCCTGCAAAGACTATCATTCTGCAACGAAGCAATGATGGTATTGTTTTTACACCGGTCATCAACACGCCGGATTTCCCGGATGCGAATACGATGATATTCACAGAGCCGGGATTGCGCACAGACGCGCAGACTTACACCTACCGGGTGAATCTGCTGGACAGTTGCAATATCACACATTCTTCAGATACGGCCACCACTATTCGCTTAGGTATTAAGGTAAAAAGCAACAACAAGGCGGATATTCTCTGGAGCGGATTCGCCATTGAAAACAGCACATTCCAGTATTTCCAGCTGGAAAAAATATCCGGAACGGACACGACGGTAGTAGGCAATTTCAACCGCAATCAGACCTCCTATGCGGAAACAGCATTGTTTGATTACAGCAAGGATTCGCTGGATATTGTATGTTATCGGGTAACCGCTTATTTCATCAACAATAATGACAAGGCACCGAGAGCGACGCTGCAAAGTTATTCCAACATCGTGTGTGTGACGCCGGAGCCGAAGGCCTTTGCACCACAAGCATTTGCGCCCAACGGATATAACAAGACATTCCGTCCGTTTTTGTTGTATGCATTATCCGATTTCTACGATTTTAAAATCTATGACAGATGGCATCAGCTGGTATTCTCCACCAATGATGTGAACAGCAGTTGGGACGGACAATTCAACGGTGAGCCTGCACCTTCGGATGCCTATACCTATATCATTAAATTCCGCGGAAAAAACAACCAGGATTATACGCAAACCGGCACGGTGATGCTGTTAAGATAATCAGGCGGGGATTTTTACTTCGTATTTTTTCTTTGCCTTGTTGGTCAGCGTAAAAGTTCTGATCCATGGATTGTAGATGCGCAGCATCTTGTAGCTGATATTGTTTTCTTTTGCGAAGGCAATCCAGTTGACGGCACTATCCACTTCCATGGTCGTGTATTTCAATTCCGGATAGAGGTCTTCTTTTTCCAGATAGAATCCGAAATCGCGCTGATTCTGATGAATGATTTTCAACGCGACAATACGTTGTACATAGCGGCTGGTTTCTGTGTTGAGCAGCAGGTGATAATAGGCCGTTTCACCCTGTGATTGCTGCTGTTTGAGCACGCCGGTAAGTCCCATGTTATAGGCTGCCGCGGCGGCTGTCCAGGAGCCTGTTTTCTCTTTCGCATCCCGCAGATAATTGCAGGCGGCCAGCGTCGCTTTTTCCAGGTGATATCGCTCGTCCACTTCGCTGTCCAGCTGCAAGCCGTATTGTGTGGCGGCAGGTTTCATAAACTGCCAGAAACCCGAAGCGCCGGAAGGCGATACCACATAATCCAGGCCGCTTTCCGCCAGCGCGAGGTATTTGAAATCTTCCGGAATACCGGCTTCTTTCAGCAGGCGTTCTATCGTCGGGAAATAGCGGTTCGCGCGTTTCAGCATCAGTATGGTGGCAGATTGCCAGTAAGAATTGACCAGCAACTCACGGTCGAGGCGCTCCCGCACTTCTATATCTTCGAGCGGCACTGTTTCGCCGGCAAAGTCAATATTTTCAGGTAGTTTGACGGCATGTGTGACATTCACCGGCAACGCCATCGTTTCCTGTTTGGCCGTATTTTTTATAAAAGGAAAGTAGCGGACAGTGGTGTCCTTGGTAGCAAAAACAAATAATCCCATGGCTGCCGCGGCTACCATAATTCCTCCGAAAAATGCCTTTCTGTTCTTCATCATCCGCATATTTTTTGTTTTAAAATCAGGCTTTCCGTTTGTAGACCGGCACCGTAGAACAAGGTTCGCCAAACATCAGCGATTTCACTACAGGCTGCAGCTTTTTGGTAATCTCCATATACGCCTCACCGGTCAGTTGTTTAGTGCCGCAACCTTTAATCACAAGGCGCTCCTCCTGATAAGGTGTCACATCCAGTTGCTTTATCTGATGAAGGAACAAATCGTATGCCACCTTTTCCGCATTTCCGAAATGAAAAGAAGCCGCCACCGGCTGCAGATAAGTAGCCACCAACATGTATGCCCACTGTGGAATAATGGCGTCTGTGGAACAATAGACGGCCACTGTTTTATCCTTATACATGGACCAGTCATAAGTTTTCAGTGCGTTGCGAAAATCTATTTCCTTCAAAATCAGTTCTCTTAATAAAAACTGCTTGATATCCAATTCCACAACGGACAAAACATCGGGATAAAACTGTTCCAAATCCAAGGTAATGATACCGCTCTCCGCTACTTTATTTCTCAGTAATTCAGTCATAACGTAATATACTATTTCCTGAAAACAAAGAAACAATTTTTTTGGTTCCGGGGACAATTTTTTCCTCGTGAATAAATGTTTCCCTCTGTTTTGAAGTTATGTAAATGTTAATTTGAATAAAAAATAAACCGCTAAATAGTTGATTATCAAACTTGTTTTAATTTATTCTATACTTAATCTACATACAAGGTAGACTATATATAGAGTTTATTTTTACTTTTGTCCTGCTAATGACATTTCACTAAAAATTGTAACTAAACACCAACCTATGAAGAAAACATTTTTACTAAGTATGCTGAGCCTGCTCTTGCTGCAACAGCTGCAGGCGCAAACCTACCTCACAGGCAGCATTAAAGACAACAAGGGAGAGGCGCTGGCAGGCGCTTCGGTAGAAGTGAAAGGACAAACACTGTATGCTATCGCGGATACCAGCGGCAAATTTCAACTGGAAGCACCTGCAAAAGTGCCATTCACCATCACCATCAGTTTTGTGGGCTACACCTCTAAGGACGTAAAGGTTAACAGTTTGCAGCAGCCCGATCTCGACATCGTCTTGTTTGAAAGTCAGGAATTGTCGGAAGTGGTGGTGACCGCACGCCGACGCTCGGAAAGCATTCAGGAGATACCGCTTTCTATCACCGCCGTGAGCGGCGACCTGGTGGCAGAAACCGGCTCTTTCAACGTCAACAGACTAAAAGAAATCGTACCGAATGTGCAATTGTACAGTTCCAATCCCAGAAACACGACATTGAATATCCGCGGACTGGGGAGCACATTTGGACTCACCAATGATGGTATCGATGCGGGTGTCGGATTTTATGTGGATGGCGTATATTATTCGCGTCCTGCTGCCACTACGCTCGATTTTATCGATGTAGAACGCATTGAAGTACTGCGCGGGCCACAGGGAACGCTGTTCGGCAAAAACACTACCGCGGGCGCGTTTAACATTACTTCCAAAAAACCAAGTTTTACGACGGGTGCCAACGTGGAACTGAGCTACGGCAATTTCCAGTTTGTGCAGGCGAAAGCTTCTATCACCGGGCCATTGACCAAAAAAGTGGCCGCCAGATTATCGTTTTCCGGCACACATCGGGATGGATTGATCAAAAATATTTCTACGGGCAATGCGACCAACACCCTGAGCAACATCGGGCTGAAAGGGCAAGTGCTCTACAACCCGACCAACAAAGTAGCCATTACATTTGCCGCCGATTACACGCGTCAGCGACCGGATGGCTATGCGCAGGTGATTGCCGGCGTTGTGCCGACGCTGCGGGCACCTTACCGTCAGTTCAATCAGATTATCGCGGATCTGGGATATACCCTGCCGAGTGAAAATCCATTTGACAGAGTGATTGACCACGACACGCCTTGGCGTTCCGAGCAAGATATGGCGGGCGGTTCCGTGAATGTGGATGTGAAATTAGGTCCCGGAACGCTGACCTCCACCACTGCTTACCGCTACTGGAGATGGGGGCCTTCCAACGACCGCGACTTCACCGGTCTGCCGGTTTTATCTTTATCGCAGGCACCATCGAAGCACCACCAATGGTCACAGGAAGTGCGCTATGCGGGTGAATTGGCTAAAAAATTATCCGGTGTATTCGGTGTCTTTGTCTTCGGGCAAGATTTGAGAACCAGTCCCTACCACACGGAAGAATCCGGCGCGGCACAGTGGCGCTTTTCACAAAGTTCCACCAGTAGTTTATGGCAAACTCCCGGCTTGCTCGACGGCTACGGCATCCGCACCAAAAGCAAGTTGAATACCGTGAGCGCGGCCATCTTCGCGCAGGTGGACTGGGAATTTGTGAAGAACCTGCACCTCCTGCCGGGTATCCGCTTCAACTACGACTTTAAAGGCGTTGACTACAACCGCGAAGCATACGGCGGACTGGAAACCGATGATCCGGCTTTGCTCGCGATAAAACGCGGCGTATACAGCAGTCAGGTGTTTGATACCACCGCAAAAAGAGCCAACGTATCCGGTCAGTTGACGATTGCATACAAACCACTGAAACAAATACATATTTACACGACTTACTCCAACAGTTTCAAATCATTCGGAGTGAACCTGGGTGGATTGCCGACCGACAAAGGCCGAATTATGACGGAACTTGCTGTGATTAAGCCCGAACTGGTGCACCATGTGGAAGTAGGCGTGAAAACGAATCCGGTGCGCAATCTGAGCCTGAACCTGACCTTCTTTAATACGACTACGAAAAACTATCAGGCGCAGGTGCAAACGGCGGAAGTGGGCGTGAACCGTGGTTATTTATCGAATGCGGAGAAAGTGCGCGTGCTGGGTGTGGAATTCGAAGGCAGCTACAGCTTTAAAGAATACTTCAGCATCTACGGAAATGTGAGTTACACCGATGGCAAATACCTGAAATTTACGAATGCGCCTGTGCCACTGGAAGAAACCGGCGGCGAGAAAGCGTTCAAAGATATCTCCGGTGCAAGACTGCCGGGCATCTCCAAATGGTCCGGCGCTGTGGGTGGTGAAGTGGCCTATCCCGCGAAGTTTTTCGGACAATCCAACGGCAAATACTTTGTGGCGGTTGATGGCACTTTCCGCACGGAATTTTCGTCCAGTTCATCGCCGTCCAAATACCTGAATATTGACGGATACGGATTGATGAATCTGCGGGCAGGATACAAATCGCCGAAAGGGTTTTCATTTTATGTATGGTCGAGAAACCTGCTGAACAAAAACTATTTTGAGCAATTGCTGCCAGCGGCGGGCAATGCCGGCCACTACGCTGCGGTATTGGGCGACCAACGAACATTCGGATTAACGCTGCGATATAATTACTAAACTGTCGGGAGACAGCGGATACGTTCAGAGATTTTGAGTACAGCACCGTGCATGCACGGTGCTGTTTTTGTTTATTTAGACAACAAATTGCTTGTATTAAGTCAACTCAAATGATGAGTAAAAATGGTGGTTCATCAGTATCTCACTATATGCTAATTACTCGTAATACGTAAACTTATAGCGCATAAAATTACCCGTACCATCCGGATTGGAGACATCCATTTCTGTCAACTGATTTTTTGCATTGAATCTGTAACTGAAGTTGGTCTGATATCCCCGATTCACAGAAGTAACGGACTGAATGAGGTGCTTATTTCTATTAAAAAAAGTATATCCGTTAATTTCCAACAAAATAGAATTAAAAACATCTTCAATAGGCATACCGGTTAATATAAATCCTGATGATTGGAATGGCCTTTGCAGCGGAACATAGTTATTATAGACATGTGGTGAGTATCCATATTGTACCGTATCCGTGAGTCTTCGTGTACCATAAAAAAAATCCATTTGGGTCCATGATACTGCATGAGATAAATAATTAAAGCCGTCTGTTACAAAGTCATAATTCTGTATATCAGAGATGAATATACTTCCTGCTTCTGTTATTGTATCGATTTTAGCAGAATCATATTTTGCAGCATAAATACGGGTTAATGTTGAAGTAAGTGTATCAAGTACGTCAACAGACTCAATATTTTTATTAGGCAAAACATTGACAATAAGATGTTCTGATAATAAATAATTTCTAATGACTATCTGATGATTACTTTCTGGTTCGATTGTAAGAGCAATTCTCAAGCTGTCATCTGTTACTCTAATCAGATTCTTTGATATTTCATCATACTCAAGATACATCTTAAATCCACTGCTATCCTCGGATCGGTATTCAATCGATTTCAACTTGCCAGATAGAATATTTTCTTGCTGTTCTTTTTTACACGCAACAAAAAACAGAATGATTATTACCAGATATTTCTTCATTTCAGATTATTTATGACCATTAAACCATGTTACTACATTGGAGCGGAGATTATCTAAATCACTGTATGTCAGATTTTCAAAAAAATATTTAATAACACAGAAAATAGATATGTATTTACTAAAGCAAATATAGAATCATATTTAGAAAAAACAAGGAATAAAATAAATATTAACAAAAAAGGCTAAACTTTTTAAGTTTAGCCTTTTGATATGTTGTGATAGTGGTAATTAATAGAACTTATATCTGGTGTCTTCTACTTTTGCTTTTTTGGAGATGCTTTCGAAGATAGACTGGAAGTTGAGACGACTGATGAACATCTGCTGCATTTGTTTTTTATACAGTTCGATATCACCTTCCATTTCCGGTACATTTTCTTCCACAGATTTTGGTTGTACCATAAATACTACGCGCTCACCGGCCATTGCCTTGGAGGTTTTGCCCACCGGCACGCCGAAGCTCGCACCTACCAGTTTCGGCTCATTGCCCACACCTTGTACAAACGCGGAAGAGAAGCGAATCAGCACGGTATCCGTAACCATAGCGTCTTTCACTTTTGCTGCGATAGCAGCCAAATCGGTAGTGCCCGCGCCGGCTTTATTCAGTTGCTCGATCAGGTCTTTTGCTTTGAGTTCATTGCGCACCAATGCAGTCACTTCTTCGCGCACATCGTCCGCTTTTGGCAAGCCTTTTTCAACGATTTTACTCAGCTTGGCTACCAGATAAGTATTTTCGGTATCAAAGAAATCTACCACGCCTGCTTTTTCCTGCTGGAAAGCCCACTGTACCAGTTTTCTCGCACTGCCGAGTTGCGGCACCTGCGACATATTCTTAGACAATACCACATTTTTAATCAGTCGCTGAGATTTGGCTGATTTGTCAAAATCCGCTGCTGTCTGATTTTTCTGCTGGAAATCCACGGCCTGATCATACGCCAGTTTTTCTGTCTCATTACCCGGCACCAGTTCCACTACGAAATCCGCAAACTTCGTTACTGCTTTCGGCGCTTTCGCGTCAATCAGCAGGATTATATGCAGGCCATAACCAGTTTCCACCTTCGCGATTTGTCCCGGCGCCATACCTTTGTAAAACACCTGATCGTTGAATTCAGGCACCATTTGTCCGCGGGAGAAATAGCCTAAATCGCCGCCTTTATTTTTAGAACCTTCGTCCAGTGAGTTTTCTACCGCCACTTGTCCGAATGTTTTCTGATTGGAGTTAATCACACGAATGAGACTATCTGCAAGCGTGTTCGCTGCTTTTTTGTCCGCTTCTGTTCCTTGTCCCAGTGACAGCAGGATATGCGCGGCACGCACGGTATCCGGCGCGATTTTGCGGTCGATGATTTTAGTGAACAGATAGTAATTGCCTTCTGTATACACGTTGGTCAGCGTACCTACCGGCAGAGAGAATAAGGTATCCGCATTGCGCACTGTTTGTGCCAGTTCTTCTTTGGAGTAATACGCCAATTGTGCACCCTGCTGAGAGTTGCGCGCGATAAAGGCGGAATCGTTTGGTAGAGACGCCAGATAATCATTGCGCAGCGTATTGATTTTCTGCAATACTTCCGCCGTATCATCTGCAGATGGCACTACATCAAAAGCCACTACATCCACCACACGGGCAGCTTCCTGTTCGAACAGCGCCGCGTGATTTTTGATATACTCGTTGATTTGCGCATCTGTTACTTTGTATTTGTCATCCGGCAGAGAAGTGTAGGGAACACTCACCACGCCGACTTTGGCAGCTCTTCCGGAGTTCACCACTTCCTTCGCCATGAAAGTTGGCATATAGAAAGATTGTGAAACGAGCGACGCGTATTTTTGTTTTACCTGATCATCCTGAATCAGCTTTTCGATAGCTGACAGCATCTGACGGAAGTTGGTTTTATTTTGCTGGTCAATCTGGTCGATATTGGAGATAAACTCGCGGATTTTTCCCTGATTGATCTGACCTGTTTGCTGATCGATGATGTCCGGCTTCACCTGACGCACATTCATCAGGAAACGCTGTGCCAGCGGATGCGGCATGTCGCCCCACATCAGTTCGCCCATCTCGGAAGTGGAAACGGACAAACCCAAAGACTGGATAGCGCCTTCGAGCAATCTTTTGGCCAGTATGGAACTCCACACTTCATCCTGAATCTGCGTGCGCACTTCATCTGTGATCTGCATGGATGGGTTGATCATTTTAAGACCTTCTTCATATTCCGCGATATTATCGCTGTATTCTTTGGCCGGAATTTCCGCGCCGTCCACTTCGCCAACGGTAGAATCGCCGCCTCCGCTGAAGAGCGAGTTGCGGTCGAGGGCCGCCTCGAGAATAAATATAAATAGCGCCAAAGCGATGAATCCCACTAAAATCCAGGAACGTTGTCTGATTTTTCCAATAATTGCCATGTTCTAACTACAGTTTTAAAGTCTGCAAAGATACAAGATTATTTGATAATTAGCGAATTAGTAAATGTGAAAATGAAAAAAGGCGGTG
>ENA-UPTA01004564-UPTA01004564.1-activated-sludge-metagenome-genome-assembly--contig:-NODE-4564-length-13063-cov-5.594480_pt1 | contig 13063 bp, 11 predicted proteins | sample MGYA00238184_ERZ773361 | MGnify/ENA primary metagenome ERZ773361 (study PRJEB29100, sample SAMN05720205) | activated sludge metagenome | isolation source: anaerobic digester from wastewater...
TGGCCTTGGCCAGCAGGGTCTTGCCGCAGCCCGGCGGGCCGATCAGCAGCACGCCACGCGGGATACGGCCGCCGAGTCGCTGGAACTTCCGCGGATTCTTGAGGAACTCGATGATCTCGCCCACTTCGTCTTTCGCCTCGTCGATTCCCGCGACGTCCTTGAACGTGACCTTGACGCGGTCCTTGCCGTGGACGCGGTGCTTGCTGCGGCCAAACGACATGAGCATGCCGCCGGCGCCGCCTCGCAGGTTGCGAGCGAAGAAGAAGTAGAAGAAGCCCACGAGCAGCAGGATCGGCAGCACCCAGTTGAGCAACATGAGCATCCAGATCTGCGTCTTGGTGTACTCGTTGGCTACGACCTTGTACTTCGGGTCTTCCTTTGCACGTGTCTCGAGGGCTGCGAGTTTTTCGTTGAGTCGCTCCTTGGCGCCGGACTCCGGCTTGTAGTTCACCTTGAAGGACAGGCCTTTCTGTCCCGAGGGTTCCGAGCCCTCGCGGAACTTGCCCGAAATCTCGGTGTCTCCGATCTCGATCTCCTCGATCTGGCCTGCGTCCAGGTACTGGGCGAACTCATCCCATCGCAGCTCATTGGTCACGAGTCCCTGCTGGAGCATCAGCATGGCCGTGAAGACGACGATGGCCACGATCAGCCAACTGAACGGGCCTCGCCGATAGCCGGGCAATTGCGGCTTCTTGCTTGGACGCTTGCCGGGGTCCCGGGGCGAATCGTTTTGCGCATTATCTGAATCGTTTCTCATAATCAATCATGGTTCCAGTCAAAAGTTGTGGCATGCACGTTCATGCGATCGATCCGCATATACGTACATTGGTTCACCACGGATTCTCCATAAGTTGTACGACTTTCTGGGCCAGCTTGTTTGCCGCCACAGCGGACGCATAGGTGAAGTCCTGGCCCTGGAACTCGGAATAGCTGGCTGCGGCGGTGACCGTCTGGTTGTTGATCATGAGCTTGCCGCTCTTGAGGCTCTTCCAGTTCACCACGGCGGTCAGCACCACCTCTTTTTCGAGCGCCCGGCCCAGGTCCCGCTCCAGCGTCAGGATCGATTCGCTGACTGTGACGAGCTGTCCGCTCATGACGCTGTCGGCGCGGTCCCGGCTCGACACGACCTTGCAGGGGGTCTGCGTCTCGATCTGCTTCGCCAGGGCGTTCGAGAACGTGAACTCGGTCCCGCGGCGGAAGCTGCGGTTGTCGAACATCTCCACGTAGACGCTTTCGATTTCGCTTGGAAACAGCGATTCGTTCGAGTAGCCGGTCGAACTGCCGCAACCGCCCAAGACCAACCCGAATCCCCAAACCATCGAGACGGCGGAAATCCGAAACAAATCCCAAGCACGAAGTCCCAATGACGGAAACGCTGTCGCGCTTCGGATGTTCGATCGTTTTGAATTTCGAATTTCGGTCATTGGCGCTTGTTTCGAATTTCGTCCTTCGGAGTTCGAATTTTCTTCCTTACTTGCCACGGGTCTGTTCCTCGTTCTCTTCCAGAGCTTCCTTGGCCAAGGTCGCAGCCTCCGTCTTGGGCCAGTTCTGCACGACCATGTCGAAGTACAGGTTCGCGGCCCGCTTTTCGCCCGTCCGTCGGTAGTACTGCCCGATGGTGTACTGTTTCTGGGCCATCTGCTCGTCGATCTGCTCGATCTTCTGCGGAACCTCGTTCTGTTTCGCCTCCTCGGGATACAGCAGGAGGAACTTCTGGTAATACGTCTTGGCTGTGGTCAGCTTCGATGCGTCGTAGTTCGCACGCAACTCTTCCGGCGGGTAGTTGTACGCGGCCAGGTTGTCCTCCGCCATGCGGTAGAGGGCCCGTTTGCCGATCGGACCGGTCTCCCAGTAGGAGGCGATTTCGGACCATTTCAGGTAGGCCTCGATGTATTTCTCCTGGGCCTCGTAATACTCGGCGACGCGGATGGCGGCGCGAAGACCAACGCCGTTGGGCTCATCAAGACCGGCGCGGTCGCTGACCTTCTCCATGAGCTCGATGCCTTCGGCCGAGCCGGAAAGCGGGATGAACCCCAGAACGACCTTCCTGCGGCCTTCGAGGTACTCCTGGGCCATGTCGAACTCCCGTTGCAGGGCCAGTCCGGCGTATTCGCTTCCCGGGTAGTTCTTCAGCAACTTCTCGTACTTGACTAAGGCCTTGCCGTAGCGGTCCTGCCAATACCGCGTCTCCCCAACTGCGAACAACTCAAGGTCCGGGCCGACGCGGTCGGGGAATTCGTCCTTGATCTGCTTGAGCGCGTCTTTGACCTCTGAGACATCGCCTTCCTTCACGAGCGTTTTGAGCTCGGCAATGGCGTGCAGATACTGGTCTTGGGGATTGTCGGCTACCATTTCGAGCGTCTCCCCCCCCTTGAGTCGCCAGGTCTCCGCCGCGACGCGCTGGCAACACGAAACCGCAATACACAGGATCATACCCAGAACAGGAGCCCAGGCGCGATCCATCGCGTTTGGAAGGCCAAACCACATCCGGCGTTTCCTCATTCTCTCTGCTCGTCAAAACATTGACAATGATGGCTCGGAACTCATTTCCGACGCCTCGCCATTATACAGCCCGCCGGGGGGATTTCAACTTCGCAGGAATTCTCATGCAAATATCGCACATAGTCCGGGTGTCGGGTGGTGTTTTTGCTTTACCCGTCGGGCCGGTGGCGATATAAGGGCCCTCGGCGGCTTTCGGGCTGTGAGGCCGGCTGGGTGCGTCTTCGTCGTGCGCGTGTTCAGTCTTTGTACACACGGAGTGAAGGAGGTTCGTCATGAGTCGTAGTCTCTTCCTGAGCGTTGTCCTGCTGGCGGTCCTGGTCGAATGCGGCGGTTGCCAACGGTTGCGCGAGAATGGCCCGCGGATAGGGAAAGCCCGGGATCGCCAGATCCGCGTCGAAGTGTACGTCGACAAGATGAAGGCCGGCTGGGTCGGTCAGATGGCCGGCGTCGGCTGGGGAGCCCCCACCGAGTTCAAGTACCAGAGCGTCATCATGCCGCAGGACAAGATGCCGCAGTGGGAACCGCAGATGGTCAACCAGTTCGAGCAGGACGACATCTACGTCGAGATGACCTTCGTCCGGACGCTGGAAGTGCACGGTTTCGACGTGTCCATCCGCCAGGCCGGCATCGATTTTGCCAACAGCGGCTACCCGCTCTGGCACGCCAACAAGGCCGGACGGGACAACCTGCGGGCCGGCATCGCGCCGCCGGATTCGGGGCATCCGAAGTTCAACTCCCATGCCGACGACATCGACTACCAGATTGAAGCCGACTATGCCGGCCTGATCGCGCCGGGCATGCCCAACGTCGCCATCCAATTGGGTGAGATCTTCGGCCGGCTTATGAACTACGGCGACGGCCTCTACGGCGGCCAGTTCGTCGGAGGTATGTATGCCGAGGCCTTCTTCGAAGACGACATCGTCAAGATCGTGGAGGCCGGGCTCCACTGCATTCCGCAAGACAGCATGTACCACGAGTGCATCAGCGACCTGCTCAAGTGGCACAAGCAGTATCCCGACGACTGGGCCAAGGCTTGGCAGTTGACCAACGAAAAATACCAGCTCAATCCGCTATATCGACGGTTCTGCTGCTCCGGACCCGGTGCGGATTTCAACATCGATGCCAAAATCAACGGCGCGTACATTGTGATGGGCCTGCTCTACGGCGACGGCGATCCCGACAAGACCATCGAGATCTCGACCCGCTGCGGTCAGGATTCCGACTGCAATCCGTCCAGTGCGGCGGGCATTTTGTTCACGACGATGGGATTCAAGAACCTGCCCGACAGATTCAAGATCGCCCTGGACCCGACGGCCAAGTTCAGTCATACGCCGTACAACTTCCCGACGCTTGTCAGCGTCTGTGAGAAGCTGGCACGTCAGGCGGTCGTCAACTGCGGCGGCAAGATCGCTGTGGACAAGCAGGGCAGCGAATTGTTCATGATTCCGCGACAGAAGGTCAACCCGACGCCGTTGGAACAGTGCTGGGAGCCTGGGCCCGTCGCGGGGAGCCGGTACACCGAAGAGGAGATGGCCCGGATCACCGCCGAGAGCGGCAAGGACCTGTCCAAGGCAATCGAGCAGTTCGCGCCGGCGTGGAAGATCGCCAAGTGCGGCGAGGACATGGACCCCGGCCTGAAAGAAGAAGTGCGAGGTCGAAAGAACGTCCTGGTGACGCATCCGCTGAGCCCGACGGTCGGTTGCGTGATCACGAGGACGTTGACGCTGCCGGCCGACAAAAAGAGCGTTCTGAAGCTCGAAGTGGGTCACGATGCCCGGGGCGATTGGGACCTGATCGTTCGGGCCAACGGCGAGCAACTGCTGCGAAAGACCATCGGTCCGGACACGACGACGATGGGTTGGACCGAAGTGAGCGTGGACCTGTCGCAGTTCGCAGGAAAGAGCGTCCAGCTCGAACTAGTGAACGAGCCTACGGATTGGCGGTTCGAAGCCGGGTTCTGGTCCAGGATCGCGATTGTAAGCGAGTAACGCATATTCGGCCGGGACGAATGGCTATTGTGTTGGCCGTCACGGCGGAACCCGCAGCCGCGGGCAAACGTGGCGTTCCTACTCATCTTGTAGGTCGGCCGTGACGGGTTTGAGGACCGTCAGTTGCAGCACGACAGCCAGGGCGACCGGGATTGCCAGGAGTGCGATGTCCCGCCCGAGATGTCCACTGTCCGCGGATTTGCCCAGCAGGCTGGTGACGAGCGCGCCGGCCGTGACGCCCGTCATGTTCATCAGCCCGTAGCCGGCCGCCCGGTGGCGGGGCGATACGAACTGGCAGAGAATTGGCATGTTGTTCGCATCGAACATGCCGAAGCCGATCCCGAACAGAATGGCGCCTCCCAGTACGGTCGGCGTCTGCCCGCCGAGTCCCAGAAGCACGATGGCGGGAACTGTCAGACTCAGGCCGATGGCGCCCGTGTAGATTCGGCCGCGGAGGTTCTTCTGAATCCAGCGGTCGGCGACGATCCCGCCGAGGAAGACCCCTGCGAACGCGGACGCCGCGATGACGATGGTCGCGAGGGGGCCTGCTTGGGTCATGTCCAGACCGAGGCTCTTCGAAAACAGCGTGGGCAGCCAGTTCTTCGTGGCCCAGCCGGGAAAGCTCGGCGCTGCGAAGTAGAACAGGATCACCCAGAAGCTCAACGTGCCCAACAGCAGGCTGAGACTGCGTGCAATGGAGCCGATACCGTCCTGGGACGTATCGAGTTTCGGTCGGCTGCCTTCGTGCCGCATCGAGTGTTCTCGCAGGAGTAACGCCAGGACGAGGGCGTAGAGAATACCGACCAGCCCGAAGCCCTGGAAGGTCCTCTGCCAGGAGAGGTCGCGGGCGATCGTGGCGCCGAATCCGCCGAGCGCCTGGCCGACGTAGAGACCCGTCATGTGGATGCCGACCGCCAGCGACCGGGTCGGACCGCGATGGTAATCGGCGATGAGCGCCAGGCCGGCGGGGATGTAGAGGGCCTCGCTGACGCCCATGAAGGCGCGCAGAAGGTAAAGCTGGCCGAAGGAGGTCGCGAAGCCCATCGCCAGCGTGACGGCCGACCAGACGAGCAGGCTGCCGGTGATGAGCCACTTGCGGCTCATTCGATCGGCGATCAGGCCCGTCACCGGGCTCATCAGGGCATAGACCCAGAGGAAGACCGCCATCAGGCGTCCGAAATTCTCGGCGTCCTGAAGCTGGACGATGTCGGCCTTCATGGGGCCCTGGAGGGTGGACAGCATCTGGCGGTCGAGGTAGTTGAGCAGGGCGACGCCCCACAGCAACGCGACGACGAGCCAGGCGTATCCCTTCGATGTTGTGGAGACGGCGGTCATGGGCCGAGGATCTCTTTCAAACTTGCCACGATGTCTTTTTTCTCCGCCGCGGTCAAGGCCCTCAGCGGCAGGCGGACGTCGCCGACGTCGATGCCGTGGATCGCCATCATGGCCTTGCCTGCTGCGACGCCGCCGTAGCGGACGAGGAGATCCACGATCCGGCAGACCTTGGTCATTCCCTCCCTCGCGAAGTCGAGGTCGCCTGTTTCGACATCCTTCCAGATCTGGAGATAGAGCGGCGCCGCGTAGTTATAGGTCGATCCGATGGCCGCCCGGGCGCCGAGGACAATCGCTCCGGCGAGGAACTCATCGACGCCCCAGACGATGTCGTACTTGCCGCCGCAGACGCGGAGACAATTCTGGTACTCGTAGAGGTCGGGACTGTTGAACTTGATGCCGGCTAGGTTCGGGATACGACCGTCGGCCGCCTCCAGGAACTTCGGCATCGGCAGAGTCACGCCGGACATGGTCGTGTGGTAGTAGTAGAAGGGAAGTTCGGGCGAGCGCGAAGCGACCGCGGCAATGTACTCCACGAGCGAATCGACCGAGCCGGGCTTGAAGAAGTTGGGAGGGACGACCGACGTCGCGTCCGCGCCGATCTTCTGGGCATGGGCCGCGAGTTCCTGGGCGTCCCGGATGCTCAGGGCCCCGACGTGCACGATGAGAAAGAGCCGGCCTTGGGCCTGTCTGACCCATTCTTCCATGACCGCCTTGCGTTCCGCGACGGAGCAGGAGACGCCCTCGCCGGTCGTGCCGCTGACGTAGACGCCGCGGACGCCGTGCTTGACGAGCAGGGCGGCTTGCTTCCCGATCTCCTTCAGATTGATGTCGCCGTTCTTGTCGAAGGGCGTGTGCGGCGCCGCGATAAGGCCTTCGAGCTTCTTGAATTTCAGGGACTTGGTCATGGTATTCTCCATTCCAACCGTACTAAAGGCGACGACACTTGCGGACCTGGGCGGCCTTGTCAAAGATCTCTTCCCGTGTGATGCCCGCCTCGTCGTACATGGCGAAAATATTCTCGTCCGGCGTCTCCGGCGGCACCGTGTGGGAAGCGGCCAGGATGTAACCTCCACCATCGGCGGTCATTCCTTCGAGTAATTCAGCGGTCGCCCTATGCACTTGGTCGGCGGTTCCGTTGGGCAGGACACCCTGCGTGTCCACCCCGCCCATGAAGGCGAGTTCTTTGCCGAATTCCTTCTTCAACTCCAGCGGGTTCATGCCGGGACAGTTGCATTGGATAGGATTCAGCACGTCGATCCCGATTTCGATCAGGTCGTCGATGATCGGCCGGATGGCGCCGCAGGAGTGGAACGCCACGTAAAGGCCGCGCCGCTTGCCCACATCTGCATTCAGCTTCAGCAGGGGCTTGACCATTTCTCGCCAGGTCTTGGGGCTCATCAGTATGGACCGTTGGCCGCCGGCGTCGTCGCCGAGCCACAACCAATCCAGGTCGAATCGCTGGCACGCCACCTCGGAGAGCGTGATCGAGAACTCCGTGCATCGTCTCATCATCTCTTGCGTCAGGCCGGGATTCAGCACGATCTCCATCAAGGTCTTTTCCATCCCGCGCAGACGCCAGTACATCTCGAAGACACAGGGTGAGACATCGCAGCCCACGAAGTAGTCCTTTGCGGACTCCATGGCGGGCTTCATCAGGTCTACGAGAGGAGCGACCCGGTCGAACGGGAATCGGTACTGGAGAATCTGCTCCTCGTCGGCGTTCGCGAGAGGGTACCCGGAGATCTGGTTGAAGCCGTCGATGCGAGTCCATTCGACTCCCCAGTCATCGACGTGTGACTGGCCGTCGCGCTCGTGCACGATGCCCTCCATGGCGTGGTTGTTGCTCACCCAGGCCTGGCGGATGTCGTCGCCCATCACGGACGGGACGCACTCGGGGGGAATCTCCAGCAGCCGGCCGAGTCTCCGCCTGGTTTGAGGATGATACCACATGAAGATCGGAACGCGGTCCACAGGTTTCCTCTGTAGGGCCAGGTGCACACGTTCTTTCGAAGTCATCATCACTGTCCCCTGTGTCAAGGCTTCTGATCCGGCTTGGCGGTCTTGGCTTCGGCCTCCCGCCTTTTCTGGTGTGCGGCTGCGATCATGTCGTTGATGTCGTAACCCAATAGCCTGCCTGCGTCGTACTTCTGCCGGGCCGAGACAATCGCCTCCTCGACTCCGGGCGGCAGGGCGTTGTCCCCACCCGCCCTCTCCGGCGGCAGCCACCAGTTCATTCGTTCGCTGTAGCACCAGACGTACTCGTCCGACGTGGCCATGGCGTAATAGACGTTGTGCTCGAAGAACCTGAGCTGCTGTTCCGCCGTGAGATGGTGACTGGTGGTCGGGGTCGTGCGTTTTGCGAGAGTCTGGTCGATGTACAGAGCCATACCCGCCTGGACCTGGGCATTGTACTTCGGCCGCAGAGCTTCCGGGACCATCGCCTGGACACGCTGGCGGATCAGGTGGTAGGCACGGTAATACGCATCGGGGCTCTCGTAGTAGTAGGCGGCTTCGTTGCCGTCGATGAAGACGACGTCCGGCGACGCTCCGTCGAGCATGCCCATGTAGAACGCCGGAAGCAGCGGCATCCACAGCTTTTGCAGTCTCTGCTTTCTCACGGTTGGGTCGGGCTCATCGACGATGTCCTGGTACAGGGCCAGTTCGAAGAAGCTCAGGACCTTCAGTTTCGGCATATGCTCCTGCAGGGCTGCGATGAATGCCCGGCCCCGACGATACACCTGCTCGCTGACCTCGTCAAACGATCGGTTTGCGTACGGACCGGGATACACCCACGGATCGTCCCCATACGGCTCCGGATCGAAGCACACTCCCACGCACCGGCCACGCGAGACTGCCACAGAGAACAGCTTCATGTTCTCCACGATGACTTTCCACTGGTCGTCGTTGAACCAGTCCATTTTGCCCTTGTTGGCGGCGTAAAGGGTCAGGAAGTTGTCCGAGAACTTCTGCCACCGGATGTCGGCCAGCGTCGCGAACTGGGGCTCCAGATCGCCCCGATTCCACGGCTGCACGTCAAATGCGTGGTCGAAGCCTTCTGTGCGGAAGATGATGCCGTCGAACGGACGCTTTTCCATCTCGCGTATGTTGTCTCGAACGAAGGCCGGGTATGGCACATCCCAACCGTACTCGACGATCTTCTTCTGGGGACGCGGTTGGGCACTCAGGCACTCCGCCAGCAGAAGCGACAAAACAGCCAGCGGCAGAATCGAACGCAGACGACGTGTTTTGAGCATGGGCAGACTCCTTGTCTGAGATTGTCCGTCGCCGGAGGCTCTCTGCTCTGCGGCCTCCATCACAGCACACAACGTGAGTTCAGGATTGGGCCCACAAGGATTCGAACCTTGGACCAAGGGATTATGAGTCCCCTGCTCTACCGCTGAGCTATGGGCCCCTGTGCGTAGACGTACTCTACACTCTCCTCGCCCATGCTGCAAGGAGATTGGCAGAGCGGACCTTGCCGGGCGCCGTGTGGGGCAGGTCCGTGCTCACTTGGAACTTCGGCGTTCGGGGAAGAGGTTGGAATCCCAGCCGTAGGTGTATTGCCTCTCCAGGCGTCCTTCGCGGTCGTGGACCGCGAGCAGGCTGTATTCATGGCTCTGGGCCAGTTCCCGCCCACGAAGGATCGCTTCGATTTTCGACCGGTGGCTGCTGACGATCTGGCCGGTATTCACCAGCCGAACACTCCAGCCGCCACCCTCACCCGGCAGCACGTGATAGGTTACACGCTCCGCCATGCCCGAACCTCCATTCCTATGTTTATCAGCGATCTGTGTCGCTGGGAATTGCCCGTCAACGTCGCATTCGCCAGTCGAGGCCTCACGGGTGCTCGCACCGGCGTTCTGAGATGCCCATTTTGCCAACCGATTCGCGGGCGTCAATAGGTCCGTCCGTGTTGTGCAGGAGAATCTTGCGGGTGTGGTCTGTTCCGCAACGATGTCATCGCCGTCGAGCCGACACATTCTATGGCTCGGCAGTCGCGGCCACCTCCGAGCCGTCGAGGACTGCGCCGTAGATGTCCCAGTTGCCGTTGCGGTCGTCCTGCCAGACGACGAGGGCCTTCATGGCCTCGGTATCCACGTAGACCGCCGGGTTCATCTGGTGGGACATCTTCGTGTCCGTGATCGCGAACTCCCGGCCGGTGGCGAGGTTGTACGCGCGGATGTCCCAGGTCCCGTTGCGGCCATCCTGCCAGACGACGATGTGCTTGTGGATCCTCGGGCAGGCGGTCAGGCCGGAGCTGCTGATGCCCTCCGGGTTGAAGGGGTCGAAGAGGTTGTCGACCATGACCTTGCCCACGTCGTCCGTCTCCCGGCCGACGAGCCAGCCGTCGGAGAGGCTGGGGATCTCGTACTTGCCGAGGGCCATGTTCGTATAGAAGGTCCGCGGGGCGTTGGGGTCGGAGATGTCGGCGCCGTGCACGAAGGGTTGCAGCAGGGCGGATGAACTGTTGTTCCAGACGACCAAGCTGCCCGAGATGCAGGGGAAGACCTCGTTGATGTCGATCTCGGCCGAGACGAAGAACGCCTCGGGATTGTCCTCGCCGGTCAGGGGCGCTCCGAGGATGTCCCAATCCGGGGCCCCGGCGAATCCATGCTGCCAAACCGCGACGCCGTCGGAGACCCAGGGCAGGACCTCATCGTCTTCCGATGCGGAGATTGCGAATCGGGTCACGGACAAGTCGGGTTCGATCCGGGCGCCGTGGACATCGCCGTCGCTGTCGGCGCTGCGCTGGTTTTGCCAGACGACGTCGTTGCCGTCGATGACGGGAAACCGGTCGTCGCCGGAGAAATTCGCGATGGTGAAACTCGCCAGAACCTCGTCGTCCGACACCAAGGCCCCCTCGACGTCCCAGTCCCCATAGCGGCTGTTGTAGTATTGCCAGACCACGGTATTCCCGGACACCATCGGGTATGCCTCGTCCTCCTCGGTCGCCATCACGGGGAATATGGTGATCGCACCGGCCTTGGTGCAGACGACCAGCAGCGTCAGCAGGCTCGCGGCCAACGGCATCTTGTACAGTGATTCGCTTCGCATGGCTCTGTCCTCGAATCCTGGGACTACGAAACTCACTTCCGGATATCCGCCAATACTCGCATTGCGGAGCCCGACTCCGACTTGGATCGATTATAGGCGATTTCCAAGGTGGACACAAGTTCCCTGGCGTTGAGGACTATGTCAGGTCGAAGGCCATGATGAGTCGGTCCTTCGCTTTTCCGATGGGAATCCCGAGCGATTTGGCCTGCTCTTCGAGCCTGACGACAAATTCATCGTGTCCCTGGAGGTCCGGGTGTGGGCGGCGGTCGGCTAAGTGAAAGCCGAGCTTTTCCCAGAACGTGTGCCCGGCGCTGCCGGTGATCTCGTAGACGATGGGGAGGTCCTCGAAGGAGTCGGCCTCGATGCGACGCCAGCCGTTTGTCCGCGCCCATTCGATCAGGGCCTTGGCCATTCGCGTGCCGATTCCCTTTCGCTGGTAGAGGTTTTCCTTGCACAGGACGGACCCGGTCATCAGGCAGTGGACCACAAGGGTCTTGTCCTCGATCTGCGACAGCGCTGGGAAATCCGCGTCGGCGAAATCCTCGGTCGGGCCGGCGGGGTAGTCCTGCTGGAGGCACAGGCAACCGGCGCCCGCCATGCCGCAGACGGCCTTCGGGTAGAACCGCAGATGTCCCACGATCTGCCTGCCGTCGCGGGCGACGATGGCACAGGCGCCGTAGGCGTGCGTCAGTTTCGCCAGCAGAGGGAGATTTCGCGTGCGACACCGTTCCCACGGGACCTCGCTACTGGAGGGTTGCTGGTCGATTGTCTCCTGCGACAGCGGCCCATGGTGCAGGCATCGCCACAGCGGGAAATCGCTCGTCATCGGTTCGATCACGACGTCGTCAACCATGATGCGCCTCCAAACCGCTACTTGCGGAGGAACAGCCAGACCCAGCCGTGAGTCTCGTACTCGCGAGGCAGTTGCGACCGCAGAAATCGTGTCCGCTCGTTGATTTCAGCCAGCTCTTTCTCGATCTTATCGCGTTCCTCTTTGTCCTGTACGCGTGACGATCCGTAGATCTTCTCCTGCAGCTCGCTGGAACGTGAATTGAGCGACTCCAGTTCCGTTCGGATTCGCTCATATTCCGCTTTTTCCTCGGCGGTGGGTTCCGGCCGGTCCGGCCGCTGGGTGGCGCGGTCTCCCACGAGCAGATCAGGCCGGCCGTCGGCGTTCCAATCGGCGACACAGAGTTTCGAACGAATGCCTCGCTGCGGGTCTTTCGGCGCACCGGCCCCGTAGACGATCTTGCCGGGGGGCACGAGTTGCACCGCCGCAGCCAGTTCAGGAGACTTTGCAGAACCTGTGTTGCGAAAGAGCGAGACGCTGCCGTCTTCGGCGCCGACCAGCAGATCGAGGTCCCCGTCGCTGTCCCAGTCGGCAACGCACGGTCCGGCCCGGCTTTCGACCTTCAGCGGTTGGCCGCCGGTCTGGAGTTGCTTCTCCTTGCCGAAGGCGTGAGATGTCGCTGTCCCTTCGTTGGGGATCAGATAGACGTTGCCTTTGATGTCGCCGACGATCAGGTCGTAGTCGCCATCGCCGTCCCAGTCGGCCGGGGCGACGGTGGAGGCGGTGCCCGTGGTGGCGAGTGGCTTCTCGGGCGTGCTCTTGATTCGCTGGCCGCGGTAGATGACGAATGTGCCTTCGTCTGTGGTCTGCCAGTCAGCAGTGCCGGTGATCAGGATCATGGTCTTGGCTCGGTCTGCGTCTCCGAACATGTTCTGTTCCTCTCGGATGCCGCCGCCGATGTTGATGAGTTCGCCGCTTTTGTCCTTGAGCATTTCCGGAGGGGCGAACGTCCGATCCGCCAATCCCTTGAAGAAGAACAGTTCGCCCGGCCAGGAACCCGAGAGGAGGTCCATGTATCCATCGCCGTTGAGGTCCACAACATGTGGACCGAATCCGATGCATCAGCCATGCGGGACGGTGCCGTCCTTCGCGCCGTCTTTGAACTTCACGCCCGCCGCGAGCTTCGGCTCGGCGTTCGTGCCCTCGTTGCGGTAGATCCAGAGCAGGCCGTCGCCGAACTGGCCGACGAGCAGGTCCTGGACCTCATCGCCGTCGAAGTCGCAGACCCAAGGAGCCGCGTGGCCGACATCCGTGTCGATCGCCTTGCCAGCCGCCTCCAGTCGAATCGGCGGTGCCAGTTCATCGCTCATTGCCGCACTCGCGGAGGCGGCCA
>ENA-UPTA01004565-UPTA01004565.1-activated-sludge-metagenome-genome-assembly--contig:-NODE-4565-length-13063-cov-4.353321_pt1 | contig 13063 bp, 8 predicted proteins | sample MGYA00238184_ERZ773361 | MGnify/ENA primary metagenome ERZ773361 (study PRJEB29100, sample SAMN05720205) | activated sludge metagenome | isolation source: anaerobic digester from wastewater...
CGCGTCTGCTCGCCGCCCTCGACGGCGGCGGGCCGATCGAGAAGATCCCCGGAGTGGGGAGCAAGGTCGGCGGCGTGCTCGTGGTGAATCCGCCCTCCCCCGAGTCGCGCGTGGACTTCGATGCGTTCCCCTGGCCGGCCCGTCACCTGCTGCAGAACGACCTGTATTACTCCTTCATCTCGCAACGAAGAAACTTCACCATCGCGCTCACCACCCTGGGCTGCTCCTACGACTGCAACTTCTGCGCGATCGCTCCGCTCCCGCGAGGCGCCCGATCGCCCGACAACGTGATCGCCGAGGTGCGTGAAGCGCGCGAGCGATTCCAGATCAGGGAGGTCGACTTCTTCGACGCCAACTTCCTGACCCCCGGGGCCAGAACCGGGCAGCTCCTCGAGGGGCTGGCTGCCGCCCCCGACGATATGGAGTTCTCCTGCCGCGCCCGCGTCGACAACATCGATGCTCACGTCGCCTCCGCACTCCGCCGCGCCCGCGTGCGCCAGGTCTACCTCGGCATCGAATCGTCGGACCCAGCGATCCTCGAGCTGCTGCGCAAAAGGGTGAAGCCCTCCAGCGCCCGGACTGCGGTCGATCTGCTCCGACGAGAAGGGATACGCGCGCTCGGGTTCTTCATGATCGGGAGCCCGGGGGAGACGCTCACGACGGCGCTGCGCACCATCCTGTTCGCGATGAGCCTGGGGCTCGACTACGCCCAGTTCTCGCGCACGATCGCCAAGCCGAACACTCCGCTCCACGACCGGATCGTGGCGGTGTCCGGTGAGGACTACTGGCGAGATTGGGTGAGCGGAGCGGCGCCCGAACGGCGGATGCCCAGTCCCTGGACAGAGCTGTCCGAAGCGCAGATCGAGCTGCTGACCAAGCTGGCGTACTTCATGTTCTACTACCGGCCCGGCTACCTCACGCGAGCGATCGGACGGGTGCGCAGCGGCGACGAGCTCACGCGTTCCGCGCGAACCGCCGCCCGGATGCTGCTCAAGTCGCTCTACTTCGATTGAGCCCGGCCATGGATTCGACGAGAGACAATCCAAGTGTGCTGCTCATCGAGCCCGGCAAGAGCCGCGACCTGACCTACCCGCTGGGGCTCGCGTATCTCGCTGGACATCTGCGACGAGCTGGCGCGACGGTGCACGGCATCGATCTGCGAATCGAGTCCGATGCGGCCCTGGAGCGACTCCTGAAGACGCAGCCCTTCGCGATCGCAGGCATTCGGGTCATGTCGACCGAGGTCCGGCGGGCGGCGTCGATTGCAGCGCTGGTGCGGCGCCTGCAACCGCGTGCGCTGATCGTGGCGGGAGGCCCGCACGCCACCCTCGCACCCCACGAAGTGTTGGCGCGTGTCGGTGCCGACGCGGCGGTTCGCGGGGACGGCGAGCTGCCGATCGCGAAGCTGTGGAGCGGCGACGCGGCGCCGCCCGGGGTGGTGCGAAGAGACGGCAGGAGCGCAGAAGTGTATGTGCACGACGATCTGGGTGCGCTCGACTTCCCGGATCGGACGACGTTTCCGATGCATCGGTATTACCGGCAGGGGAGCTACGGCGGAATCGCCAGGACGGCGATGATCGCCACCCGCGGGTGCGTGAAGCGGTGCGGCTACTGCTCGGCCCATGCCCTGTGCCGCGGGGACTTCCGCAAGCGTGAGCCCGACGCCGTGGTCGAGGAGATCCGGCGGCTCCGCGCAGAGCACGGCGTGCGAGGCGTCGTCTTCGAGGACGACGCCCTGGTGATCGATCCGAGCTGGGCGAAGGGCCTGTTCGAGAGAATCGCGCTGCGGGCGCCGGGCACCACGATCGATCTCCCCAACGGGGTGAATCCGGACCTGCTGGACGAAGACCTGCTGGATGCGATGGCCGGCGCCGGCGTGCGGTCCCTCGCCTTCGGTCTCGAGAGCCTCTGCGGGGACAATCAGCGGGCCATCGACAGGACCTTCGATCTCGACCACCTCGAGCGGGTGGCGCGGCACGCTCGGCGGCGAGGAATCTCCACCACCGGCTACTTCCTGATCGGTCTCCCCCACGACACGCCTCTTGGCCTGCTGTCCCAGGCCGCGGCAATTCGCCGTCTGCCCCTCGACCTGGCCCATGTCTCCGTCTACCGTCGATTGCCCGGACAGCCCCTCCAGCAGGCGCATCGACCCATGGCGTGGACCGCACTCCGCGCATTCCGCGCGGGGTTCTACCTCCAATACTACGGAGAGCCCGCGCGCCTCGGAGCGCTGGTAGACCGTGCCGGAGGCGGCCTGCCGGGAATGGCCACCATCGCCCGTCGAGCGGCGCAATGGCTGCGTTGGTGACGGGTCACCGACGCATCAGGAACGATGCGCTGAGCTTCAGGAACGGCAGGAACTTGTCGGCGTTGATCAGCGCGGGCAACCACTCGGAGCGCGCGTACTCCCGCACGAACCCGGTCCTCGTCAGGAAGTCGAGGTAGAATCTGCGCTGCAGCCGCTGCAACCGATCGGTGGGAATCGCGGAGAGGTTGACGACTGCGTTGTAGTGCGAGAAGGAGGTCGGATCGTGGGAAGCCGACAGGCTCGCGTCCCACGCGGCCGATCCCGGGTAGGGCGTGAAGAACGCCACCTGGATCATGCTGGGCTCGATCTCCCGCATGAGCTGCCACGTCTCGGAGACATCGGCCTCCGTCTCTCCCGGGCTGCCGAGGATGAAGAACGCCACCGTGCGCAGGCCGGCCGCCCTCGCCCAACGGAAGGCATTGCGTACGTCGTCGAGCCGGTTGCCCTTGCGCAGTTGTTGGACCATGCGCGCGCTCCCGGTCTCGACACCCATGCCGAGCGTGCGGCATCCCGCGCGCTTCATCGCCCGGAGAAGCGGCTCGTCCACCGCATCCGGACGGGTCTGCGCCGTCCACGGGAGCCGCAGGCCCGCGGAGAGGATCGCGTCGCAGAGCTCGTGAATCCGCTCCTTGTGCAGGGTGAACAGGTCGTCCTTGAAGTGCGCGAGCGTGAATCCGAGGTCCTGCAGGTGTCGCAGCTCGGCGACGACATTCCCGCAGGAGCGCGTGCGATAGCGGGATCCGAAGGAGTTGCGCAGGGTCGGCGAGCAGTACACGCACGAGTGTGGGCACCCCCGACTCGAGAGGATGAATCCCCACCTCCAGCGGCGACGAACCCCCGTCGGATGAAAGACTCGATATCGCGGACTGCGAAACAGCTCGTGCGAAGGGAAGGGGAGCTCGTCGAGATTGTCGAGCTCCAACACGGTCTCGCTGACCTGCTGCGCCGTGGCCGTGCCGGTCGCGTCGAAGGTGGGCGCGGTGGCGACCTCGACGATCTTCCTTTCGAACTCACCTCGAATGCACACGTCGATGGGGGAAGCGGGACCGAGGACCGACGCGGGGAGAACGGAGGCGTGCTGGCCCACGAGAACGACCTTGCGGGTCGAAGGGATACGCTCCTTGACGAAGCGCGCCAGAGAAAGGGCGTCGGGAATGGCGGGGGTGATCGCGTGCAGCACGACGGTCTCTGGCGACTGATCGAGCAGTGCCCGGCGTACGGCATCGGGAGAAGCGTTCGTCGCCTCGATGTCGAGGAGGTGGGCCTGAACACCGCGGCGATCGAGAAGGGCGATCGCGTAGCCGATGTCGAGCGGGCTCATGACGTTCTCCGGATGGGCGGAACGACGATTCCACCAGGAAGGGATCCGGACGAACGTGACCATGGCGCCAGCGTAGCCCAGAACGCACGACGCGTCTTCGCCGACTTCGGATACGCACAGGCGTTGCCGATCCATCGCGCGAGCAGAATCTGGCGTCCCGCGGGTGTGAGGAACGGTCCGTTGCCCGTGGCGCGAGTCGATGCCGGATGGCGCAGTCGAGGAAGACCGACGACGTGGGCTGTCGGCAGAGAGCCGAGACCGTCGCCGAGACGGTGACCGTGGGAAAGGCAGGCGGGGAGTCAGCGGCAGACGGCAGCGCCGAGCTGGCCGGTAATCGCGTGGTCGGGGCAGTTGGTCTCGGACGAGTTCTGCGACTTGGTCACCGTGAAGCTGAAGGCGCCCGTGAGCCACTCCACCGCATCGGGCGCAGTGAACGGATCGAGCGTCAGCGTGCCCTGGCTCACCTCGTACAGGCAGTCCGATCCATCCTCGATGAAGGTCGCATACGCGATCGGATTGGCGCCCACCATCGGCGTCTCGACCGTGAAGTTCAGCGTCTGCGTCTGACCATAGAGCGCCATCGTGAGCCGGTCGTTCTCCCACGAGTACGACGCCGTGTTCATGAAAGCCGCGTCGGGGTCGACCATGACGGGCGTGCCGTCGACACTCGCCTGCACCGCGCCCTTCGGGGTGGTCATCAGCGGCGCCATCGCGGCCAGATCGTAGAGCGAGCAATACCAGGCCTTGAACTCGGGGGAGTTCGGATCGGTCACGCCGCTGGGGAACAGCGCGAGCTGCTCGCCAGCCTTGGTATTGAAGGTGCCGTGCAGGATTACCCTGGAGGACTTCGGCGCGCACTCCGGTCCCAGCTCCAGATCGAAGCGCCCGGTGATCGGGTCACCCGTCTTGCCGAAGCCCTGGTCGAACTTGACCGTTCCCTTGCCCAACGTCGAGCTGCCGGAATCTCCGAGGCCGTAGGTCGTGGTGCCGAGACCGATCACGCCTCCAGCGGTGGAGTACGCGTCGGCCCGGAACACGACCCCTTCGTCCGGCGCCTCGACGTCGTACACCGCAGGACCCGCGGGGGGAGTGTCCAGGTGCAGCGACACGCCGATCATCGGCTGTCCGCTGATGTTCTTGCTCTCCGCGCTCACGAGGTGCAGGTACATCGCCCACACGGGCTGCCCCTGCTCGTTGGTCTGCTGCGTGGGCGCGATCGAGACCCAGGCCTTGTCGAGCGTGGCAAACGACGGACTCGCACCGTCGATGACCACGGACTCGAGGGTGACGCCGCCCACGACCGTGGGGCACTCCGAGAAGTCGTATTCCTCGGTAGAAGAGCTGGAGACGTCGAGCACGAGATCCGAGGCCTGGTCGCACGACGGGCACGCACCCGCCTTGGTCGCGGAGAATGTCACCTGCCCGGTCGTGTTGCCGGGGCCGGTGGCGCTGATCGTGGTCATGGAGTCGAGACCTGCAGGCGCGCAATACGAGCCGTTGGCGTCGGTGATCACCGAGAAGGAGGTCAACCCCGTACCCACCTTCACGATGGCTTTCACGGGCGTGCCGTTCTTGTCGACGACGCGTCCCGTGACGCACGACTTGCACCCGGCGAAGTACGTGTCGTCGCAGTCGAGCGTCGACTCCGCGGGAGTGCAGGGAAGCGTGATGTCCGCCTGCACGCAGGGCCCCGCGGGGCACGAGGAGACGGTGTCCGGAGTGGTCACGTCGGTGTAGCCGACCAGACGATTTCCGCCGTAGTCCGCAGCTGCATACAGACGGACCTGGGAGTTCTTGCGGACGTTGAGGCAGAAGGAGCCCTGGGCGTCGCCATACGCGCTCGAGGCGCCGTCGTAGTCGATTCCCTGGCCCATCAGGTCTGCGCCGGAAGCCGGAGTCCCATCGCACTTCTTGACCACCCCCGTCACGCAGGTGGTCTCCATCTCCTTGTCACAGTTCCACGAAGAGAAGTGCGGAACGTCGGCGACCCAGGCGAGACGGGCGGGGTCCTGTGAGTACTTCGCGACAGTCCCGGTCCCCTGCTCGATCCACCGACCGGTCTGCTCGTCGAAGTGCCAGGCGGGGACGGTGTCGCCCTCGACCAGCTTGGTGTCCTCTGGCAGGAGCATCTCGATCGTGGCCTTCTCGCCGTCCTTGATCTTGAGCGGGTTGCCGTCGTCGTCGGTCAGCTTGAAGTCGGCCATGCCGAAGGTCTCGAGCAGCACGGTCTGGTTCGAGGCGTTGGTGGCGCTGAAGTCGCCGGGGGCGCTGCGCACGCCGTTTCCCTTGACGTCATAGGGGGTCATCTGCACGCGCACGCTCGAGGCGGGGTTGCCCTTGTCGTCGACGACGGCGCCGGAGGCGAACTGCACGCGTCCGTGTCCGAAGGTCGCCGCGCCGGAATCGAGAGCGACCGAGCCGCCGCGCGCGAGCAGCACCGCATTGGCCATCACGCGTCCGTCGTCGAACATGGTGGCGCTGCGGGTGGTGGTGACGAACCCTGGATGGGCGAAGGTGACGACGATCCGTTCGGACGCCGCGACATCGGCGATGAAGTACATGCCGTCGTAGTTCGTGGTGGCGGTCTTTCCGCCCGGGATGCTGACCGTGACGCCCTCGACGGGCTTGCCCGCCTTGGAGACGACCTGACCGATGATGACGTCCTTTTCGGGCGGGGTGAAGGCGGGGAGCGTGGGATTCCAGGTGCTCGAGCCGCCGTCGGGCGACGTGCCGGCGGAGCCTGCGGAGCCGCCCCAGCCGCCGTCAGAGCCCGCGGAGCCCGCGGCTCCGGGAGAGTCGGAGTCCGAACCGCAGGCCACAACCAGGCATGCGGTGGAGAGGATGGTGATCAGAGTGCCAGTACACGTGTTGACGTATTTCATGAGGTCCCTCTTGCCACAGGTCTGCTACGGAGAGGAACGGGGGATCTTCCCCAGGATATTCGCGGACGTTCGGACGAACGAACCGCTTGGCCGTGCCCCACGTGGGCAGGATTGCGTCCGCTACGGTTCGTGCGCGTCAGCGGGAACCGCATCGAAGTGGGGACCTGTCCGATGCGCTCGATCGTGAGGGCCTGGGGATCGAGCGACGGCAACACGGAGCGAGCACGGATGGGGGGACTGGTGTAGGCTGCAGGCGCGCACCAATCGAGCGAGAGGAGCGAAAGGATCGAGAATGACACGTTGGCACGGCCCGGCGAGCTTCACCCGCGACGAGTTCCTTCGCAGGGCTTTCGAGCTCACCGAGCTGATCAGGCAATGCCCCGATGTCCGGTCGGCCCGCGCAGCCATTTTCCGGCGCGTTTCGAAGTACCAGTTCGATTCCTCGTTGGAGGGCTGCACGCTGGGGCACGAAGACCAGATCGTGGTGCGGGACTGCGCCCGCGCCTGGCGCTCAATCCTGCGCAAGAGCTCGGACAAGCGAAGCGGCTTCAGTGTCATGGCCGCCCTGTGGGACATCGCACACGATCGGCCTCGACCGGATCTGGGCCCCGGATTCTACGCGGAGGTCATCCACCTCGCCGAAGGGGTTGCCGGGAGAGCCCGCAACACGACCCCGGCCGACGTCGACTTCGACGAGCGCCTCAAGGGGCGCGAGGCAGCCTTGCAGCGCTCACGCGTGCTCGACAGGATGTGGAGTCGCGCCGAGGCCCGGATGAGCAGGTATCCCGACGGGTTGAGCGACGAAGCACGCGAGCGCCGCCGAGCCCGCCGCGATCGCATCTTGGACTACTTCGGGGCCAACGCGTCCGACTGGACCGACTGGCATTGGCAGGTGCGTCACGTCATCAAGACCTCTGACATTCTCGAGAAGCTGGTGACGCTCGATGCACGCACTCTTGCCAGCGTGCGGAGCGCGGTGGAGGCGCGGTTGCCCTTCGGCGTCACACCCTACTACCTGTCGCTGATGGATGAGGATCCGGAAGCCGGACGGGACCGGGCCGTGCGGGCGCAGGTGCTCCCTCCGGACACGTACGTTCGGGAGATGGCAGCCCACCATGGCGAGCGCGGGCAGTCCTTCGACTTCATGCTCGAACACGACACTTCCCCGATCGATCTGGTGACTCGGCGCTACCCGGCGATCGCGATTCTGAAGCCGTACAACACGTGTCCGCAGATCTGCGTGTATTGCCAACGAAACTGGGAGATCGACGAGGCGATGAGCCCCGGCGCTCTCGCCTCCGCAGAGAAGGTGGAGGCGGCCTGCGCGTGGATCGAGCAACACCCGGCGATTCGCGAGGTGCTCGTCACCGGCGGAGACCCTCTGACGATGAGCGACACGCGCCTCGACCACCTCCTTGGCCGCCTCGCTCGCATCGAGAGCGTGGACCTGATTCGTATCGGCACCCGCATCCCGGTGACCGTGCCGATGCGCATCACGGAGCGACTGGCCGAAAAGCTCGGGGCGTTGCGCAAGCCGGGGCGTCGCGAGCTCTGCGTGGTCACGCACGTCGAACACCCCTACGAGGTGACTCCCGAGTTCGTCGCGGCAATCGACCGGCTGCGTCGTCAAGGCATCGCGGTCTACAACCAGCTCGTGTACACGTTCTTCGTCTCCCGACGCTTCGAGGCGGCACGCCTGCGCATGCTCCTCAAGCGCTGCGGCGTGGACCCGTACTACACGTTCGCCCCCAAGGGCAAGGAGGAGACCCGTCCGTATCGGGTGCCCCTGGCGCGAATGCTCCAGGAGCAGAAGGAGGAATCGCGTCTGCTGCCCGGACTGCGTCGCACGGACGAGGCGGTCTACAACGTGCCAGGGCTGGGCAAGAATCACCTGCGAGCGATTCAACACCGCGATCTGGTGTCCATCCTGCCCGATGGATCGCGCGTCTACGAGTTCCACCCCTGGGAGAAGCGTGTGCTGAAGAGGGCTCCGTATGTCGGCTCCGACGTGCCCATCTTCGAGTATCTGACTCGCCTGGCCGAGGCGGGGGAGAATCCCGAGGACTACGAGAGCATCTGGTACTACTTCTGACGGGACGTCCGGGAGCGGGGGGGGGGCCGCATTGTCCAGCCGCACCCTCGTGCGGCAGACGTGCCAGGAGCTCGGGCGTCACGTTCCAGGCCTGGCCATCGGGCGTTTCGACGGGGACGAGGTCCGCGTCGTTCGCAAGGGCGTGAACGTGACCACGTATTCGATGCTCCACTCCCGGACGCGTGAGCGGGCGCTGCCCAAGGCAATCCGGAGCGCTCCGCTCGTGTTCCTGGACGAAGCACACCACGCGATGACGGAGGCGCGAACGCGGATCCTGAGGGAGTCGTTCGATCCGGCATCGGTGAGAATCGGGCTCACCGCCACGCCGGACTACGACCAGCAACGCGCGCTGGAACGCTACTTTCCCGACCTGGTGCACAGGGTCGAGCTCGACGAGGCGATGCGGCTGGGGCTGCTCGCTCCGGCGCGCGTGTGGGTGGCGGACGTGGAAGAGGACGGCTCGCAAGTGAAGATGATCGGTGGGGACTTCGATGGCGATTTGCTCGGCAGGTTGCTGTCGTCGGCGCCGGCGTTCGAGGCGGTACGAGCGTTCCGGTACGCGGAGTCACGGCGCAGGAAAGGGGCGATGATCGCGTGCGCGAGCCGGCAGCAGGCCTTCGACCTGCTCCGATTCCTCGAGAAGCACCGGCCTCCCCGAGCCTTTCGTCCCCGCCTGTTGCTTGGCGAAACACCCCCATCGGAGCGCCAGCAGACGCTGGAAGCGTTCGAGCGCGGCCGATGTGACACGCTCATCCAGGTCGGTGTGCTGATCGAGGGATGGACCTCGCCCCTTCGATGTCCCGTGTGCGCGCCACGCAGAAGTACTTCCGGGCAATGACTCGCAGGGGGAGCGAGGAAGCGCACCTGTTCGTGGTGCTCCCGAAGGAGCTCCCGAGCCCGCCCTTGCTGCCGAACGAGATCATGGGCCTGACCGGCGAATACGCCTGTGGCGACCTGCTCGACAGGTCCGAGCCCGGCGCGCCGGCGCGCCCCGTTCGCCAGTATCCGGAGACCCCCGTCAGCGGAGTGCAACTGCGCCAACGGCTCGTCGTGTCGACGCGGCTGACCCGGCCGACGCTGCAACGGGGAGACTGGCCCGCCGTCAGGGAGGTGCTTCGGAGCAGCGGCGATTGGGACGAAAACCACCTGCCATCGGTCCGAGCGTTCCTGTGGATGGTATTCGACCATCCGTCGTTCTGCGGCCATGGCTCGTTCCTTCTGAGGTGGCTCGGATTGCCGTCCACCCGCGTCGGGTATGCAGCGTTGATCAGCTCGGCGTTTCCAGGCCCGGACATCCTCGACCTGGTGGGTCAGCGTTCCGACTCCGCGACGGCCGACTGGTGCGCAGAAGACGTCGCCGTGTTCCACCAGGGGCTTCCGGGCGAGCGAGCGTCGGAACGCGACGTCGAGTCCGCTGCGATCGCCCTGGCTGGCGGATCGGATGAGCCTCCGCCTCTGCAGGACGAACTGATCGAACTGCACGAGAGCATCGTTTGGATCTTGTTGACCACGGTGACGTGCCTCAGGCCAAACGAGCGATTCGCACTCATCGGAAGATACGGTGTGGGGGTCGAAGGCGAGTCGACCTACCGGGACCTGGTCACGGTCTTCGGCCGCAGCGTAGAGCGGATTCGACAGCTCGAGTACAAAGCACGCAGGAGAATGGAGTTCTTCAAGCACGCGTTCCGCTCGCGGGAGAACCGGTGGATTCTGCACGGCAGCGAGCACTCCGGCGACCTCAACGCAGTAGCCGCGGCGGCGCCCGTGAACACCCGATTCCTGGGCAGGGTGCTCCGGGAGCTGAGCCTTTTCGAGCTCCACGTTGGGGACCTGGATACGATCTGGGATGAGAAGGAGGAGCGCAAGCGGCGAGCGCGACGAGCGCACACCCCGCACGATCCGGACTCGTGGACGATCGAAATACGAGATGCACTCGACTACGCCATTCGGAGCGAGGACGAAGCCCGGAGGGAAGCCATCCTCGTGGCCGTCGTCGTGCGGGCATGCTTGTACCGGCAACGCCCGCGGCCGGACGCGGCCGGCCTCCTGACGGTGATCCGGAGCGTTCCGGATGGGCTCCGAGGGGACGGATGGAGGGAAGTGTTCGCACGTTGGTATCTCGAAGCGCACGGGCTGGCTGGCCGGATGCCCCTTGGCGCCGTGTGCGCGCGACTGAGAACGGACCTCAAGGGTACTTCCTCCGACGCTTCCCCCGGCTCCCGCCCACCCCCTCGGCTGTGATGCGGGGCGATCGCCCCCATCGTCACGAAATCTCGCCAGCCACCGTTCCGTATCCGGTCCCTCCGACTCGGGGAAGAAGTACAAGAAGTGCTGCTGGAAGAAGGCGATGGGCGCAGCGGGGTAGCGACAGGACCGTAGCCGCTCGTGTTGTATCGGATCGCTGGTCGCACGTGACGCGAAATGTGTTGCTGCCCGACGTGCCGGGTACGCTGGGGCACTTGAAGACGTTGGCGGCGTGAGCGTTCGTCGTTCGGCGCCGCTCGTACCCGTGCGTCTCGGTGCCGGTAGCCCAAGAATATCCCCGTGAGAAATATCTTGCGGGTATATGCCCAGGCGATATCCTAAGTGTATTCGTTCAACAGATAGGAATCCCCATGCGGCAAGTCGTCATCACCACGCCCCAACAGGTCGGCGAGATCCTTCGCGGGCGCCGCAAGGCGCGACGAATCTCCCAGCAGCAAGTCGCCGCCGGGCTCGGCATCAGCCAGGGTCGCCTGTCCACGCTCGAAGCCGACCCGGCCGCCATGCCACTGCACCGCCTGATCGTGGTCGCCAACATGCTTGGTCTCGAGCTGGTGTTGCAGGAGAAGCCCGACACGCCAACGTCGTCGAGCGAGTGGTGAGCCATGGGCCGACGTTCTCTTAGTCGGGCGTTGGGGGTTTGGGCCAACGGGCTCCGGGTGGGCCGATGGCTCATCCCGGCGAGTGGTCCGATGGAGTTCTGTTACGACTCGACCTGGGTCGAGTCGCCGGAAGCCCGCCCTCTATCGCTGTCGCTGCCCATGAACCTCGACGGACAGTCCATCAAGGGCGAGCGGGTTGGCTTCTACTTCGACAACCTCTTGCCCGACAGCGAGCCCATCCGACGACGGGTTCAGGACCGGTATCACACGCGCAGTGGGAGCGCCTTCGACCTGCTCGAAGCCGTGGGCCGCGATTGCGTGGGCGCCATCCAGCTACTGCCCGAAGGGCAGGCGCCCGAGAACGTCTTCACGATCCAAGCCGATCCGCTCGACGAGGCGGCAGTCGAAAGGCATCTCATCGCGTCGGCCACATCGCAGTACCCCGCGCAGCGCGGAGAGGATGGCGACGAGTTCCGCATCTCGATAGCGGGAGCGCAAGAGAAGTCCGCCTTGACGTGGCATGAGGGGCGTTGGTGCCGGCCGCGCAATGCGACGCCGACGACCCACATATTCAAGCTTCCCCTGGGCCTCGTGGGAGGTCGGCAAATGGACATGCGCGACTCCCTCGAGAACGAGTGGCTCTGCGCGCAGCTCCTCGCGGGATACGGACTCGCCGTTGCTTCGTGTGACCTGCAGCAGTTCGGGAGAACGAAGGCGCTGGTGGTGACGAGGTTCGATCGTCAACTCCATTCCTCCGGTGGCTACTGGCTGCGGCTGCCGCAAGAGGACTTCTGCCAGGCGACAGGCACGCCGAGCTCGCAGAAGTACGAGGCGGACGGCGGTCCGGGGATTGTCGAGATTGCCCGCGTGCTCAAGGGTTCGGTGTCGCGGGACGAAGATCTCTCCACCCTTCTGCGGGCGCAGCTTCTGTTCTGGATGCTGGCAGCGACCGACGGTCACGCGAAGAACTTCAGCATCCGTCTGCTTCCCCAAGGCAGGTATCGCCTTACGCCGCTGTATGACGTTCTGTCCGGCTGGCCCGTGACCGGCTCGCGCGGGAATCAACTGCACCCGAAGAAGATCAAGCTCGCGATGGCAATGCGGGGAGCGAACAAGCACTACCGAATCCTCGAGATCCAGCGTCGCCACTTCAACCGGACTGCCTTGCAGTGCGGCCTCGGAGCGAACATGGAGACCATCATCTCCGACGTGATCGCCAAGACGCCCTCGGTGATCGAGGGCGTCGCGGCCAGGCTGCCGGATGGCTTCCCGCCGCAGCTCTTCGAGTCGGTGACGCGCGGGCTCCGGAAGGCGGCCGACGAGATCGCAGCCATGCCGATCGAGTAGGGTACGAGCTCACAGGAGGGCTTCCTCGACGTCGCGTCCTGGAGGAGCGTCTGTCCCGCGTGCCGTCGCGGCTACTCCTCGATGGTGTCGCCGTCCTTGACCCGCCCGACACCAGGACCCGCGTCGGCGGTCGTTCCCTGGACGACGCATTCACACGAGCAGAACGCCCTGGGTCATCGGCTCGCCGTACGCTGCGCCCTGCGGCGGAGCCGTCGACCGGACAGGAGAAGAGCAGCCAGGAGCAGGGGA
>ENA-UPTA01004566-UPTA01004566.1-activated-sludge-metagenome-genome-assembly--contig:-NODE-4566-length-13062-cov-5.106635_pt1 | contig 13062 bp, 17 predicted proteins | sample MGYA00238184_ERZ773361 | MGnify/ENA primary metagenome ERZ773361 (study PRJEB29100, sample SAMN05720205) | activated sludge metagenome | isolation source: anaerobic digester from wastewater...
CATCGAATACCAACCTATTCCGGCATGGCTAATTCCTGAGCGTCCGACACTGCCGACAATTGCCGCTGACGAATTGCGCTGCTTGAGCGATGACGCTTATACCCGCTTAGCATTACGGGAACGCCTGCGAGCGCAAGAGACAGCAGAATTGAGGGCGCTCTTGGAGACCGGCCATGCACAATGACGACGATCAAAGCGAGCGGCGCATCAGCGCGTCGGATATCCGAGAAATTGCGCGTAATCAGCATGGGCAGGATACACGATTAGCCGTGCTGGAATCGCGGATGGATGGGCAGGAGCGACGTATGACCGGGATCGAGGCGCAAATCGGCGAGACGAGAAAAGGAGTGGATGAGCTAAAGGATATGCTTGTGAAGCATGCCACGGCAGAGACGGAGAAGCACAACCGAATCTTAGTGTGGGTGATCATGACGTTGCTGTCAGTCGTTGGCAGCGTGAGCCTGCTCTTGATCAATCACTGGTGGCGGTAGCAGTTTTGAACGACTTTGATTTAGTGCGCGGGGATTCGATTGATCTGCAAGTCGTCTTTGTAGATGACGCAGAGCCACCGCAGCCTATTGATATTAGTAATCGCACGCTCATATTCACCATTAAAAGCGACTACAACGACCCCGACACAGCAAAGCTAGGCCAGGCTCGCATTACCTTTCCAGCCAATACCGACAGCACGAATGGTATTGGCTATTTATTCGTACCGCACACAGAGACTGAAAACCTCACGATTGGTGAAAACGTGTGGTGCGACTTTCAGCAAACCTTTACCGATACTCGCGGCAACCTGCATGTCAACACCTTGGCCGTCTTTAAAAAGACCGTGCAGGAAGATGTAACCAAAGGGGTTACGTGATGCCTGAGCGTTTGGTGATTTATGCACCTAGTCCACGCCTGACCGTTACAGCAAAGACGCCAAAAATACAGGTGACTGCTACCACAAAAACTGTATTGCACGTGGTGGCGTCGGGACCGCCAGGGCCAGCGGGCGCAATAAACGCAGACGGCGCACTACTAACAGTAAATCGCCTTTCTGAATTTGATAGTGCGCAATCTCGCGTTGATGCACGCACTCACCTTGAGCTTGAACACATTGACTGTGGAGTCTTTCTCTAATGCCTACTGTACAGATAAAGCGCGGGCTTAATGCCAATCTGCCCACCTCGTCATTGTTAGCGGGCGAGCAGTTTTTCACAACTGACCGTAATACCCTGCACGTAGCGATAGACGCTACCACTACCAAGCCTGTAGTCCCGCCTATTGATGAGCTTGTGACGCTAGCCAGCATTGATGGCGTAGCAGACTTTTTAATGCTGCACGATGCCAGCGAAGCATCGGCCGCCAAAGAAAAAAAAATCGCTTTTAATAATTTTAAAGCGGCGCTCAATATCCCCGCGGGCAGCTCGGACGAAAAGGTAGCAGTAGTCTCAGGGGGCACCGGTGGCTATTTATGGGGAACCACGGGAGCGGACGGCGTTTTGCGTATGTCGGCCTCTATGGCCTGGGCCAAGGATGCCGGAAATGGATTTGTAACCTTGGCTGTCGGCGCTATCGACTGCGGCACGTTCTAGCTTATGCCGAGCGTTTTCATTAAGCGAGGGACGCGAGCGCAACTGAATACAGCAGCCGCTGCTGGCGGGCTTAATGCGGGCGAACTCTATCTAGTGACGGATGAGAGCAAGATTGCTGTCGGCGTCTCTACCACGGCCTATGCAGATATAGGCGGCGTGACGGATCATGGTGGATTATCCGGCCTTGCTGACGACGATCACCCGCAGTATCACAACGACGCGCGGGGTGATGATCGCTACTTAAAACTGACTGGCGGAGCGCTGTCTGGCAATATCAGTATTGCCAAAGACGGCAAGGCGGGATTTGATCTGTCGAGTTATGGCGATAGTTACTCTGCAATGCTGTTTCGCCGATATCGTGGCTCGCAATCCGCGCCCAGCGCTGTGTTAAGCGGTGATTTGCTAGGTGGCTGGATCGGCCAAGGTTATGACAGCAGCGGTGTGCTGCGTAATGGCGCGATTTTGAATATTCAAGCGGCTGACGATTTTTCACCATCGTCAGCGCCCAGCCGGGTTTTGTTGCGGACAACGCCCGTCGGTTCTGTTGTGCCGCAATCGCGATTACGGATTGAACCAGACGGCACCATATTAATTAACACCGGTGCCAGCGACGGCCTGAGCAAAGCCTACGTGGCCGGAGACATTGGCGTCTCTGCTGGCTCAACGTACCGTGTCAACGGCGTTGACGTGCTGACACCGTTGCAACTTTCAGCGCAGCGCCTGCTCTGTCCAATCCTCCCGATATCGGGCCGCTATTACGATCAAAGCAATATTGGTACGGCGCATACTACCCTCGCGGGTGCGGCGGGACGTATCGATTTGTCGCCTATTTGCTTTCCTACCAGCGTTGCGGTTGATCGGTTGAGCGTCAATGTCACAACCGGCGTTGCCAGCGCGGTAGGGCGCGTCGTGATTTATAGCGCTAATGCAGCGGGCCAGCCCGCCACGCGGGTGTTCTACGGCGCGTCCAACCTCGACTTATCAACAACCGGGGCCAAAGAGCATACCGCATCGTTTACCTTTCAATCTGGCGTGCTGTATTGGATCGGGTTTCATCACAGCAGCACAGCGACAATATCCGCGCTGCCTGCAACTAGCATTCCGTCCCTCGGACTGACGGCGGCTAATGCCACGTCTCAGGTCACATCTGTACGTCAAACCGTCACTTACGCCAGTGGTGCGCCGCTGTCATTTGGTTTCGTGGCGGGGCATCTCACGGCAGGCGGTACCGTTTCCAGCATACGCTTCAGAGTCGCTTAATCATGCCACAATACAATCAAACAACGGTTAGTGGGGATCGATACGAACGGCCACGTCGATACGTCATCGATGACCCGCTAGGCGCTGGGGCAACCATGCAGACCGCGAACGAGCGCGTTATAGCGCTAGCTGACGGCTCAAAAAGCATAGAGCCGTCAGGCAGTAGTCAGATGTCGTTCTCGGATGGCGCGTTGTCGGTACCGCTCTACAACCCGACAACAGGCGATGCGATTGCCGGGCAAAGCATCACGTTGGCGCAAGCGTATCGCGGGCTGTATAGCATCTGGCGCTATATCAAAGCCAATGGCGGGTAAAGACGACCAACTCTTGCCGCCGACGCAAGTCGCCGGGTTTCGCGGTCTCAACGACCGTATTGACCCGACGCGATTAGGGCTAGAGTGGCAGTTAGAGGCGCACAACGTCCTTTGTGACGCGGCGGGCTATTTAGTGCGCCGTCCTGGTTTCAGGGAGGCGCTTGTCGCTGACCTAATAGATATCTATGCCACCACGTCAGGACGTCTTTTAGCGATTGATGCCGCGAACCGTTTGATCGAGATGGACCGCGAACATCATGTGCATGTCTTGCATGAGGGGGTTCATGGAGCGCCCTTTCAATGGGCAGAGATCGGCTATGCGTTCTTTTTGCAGTCTCGTACTGCGCAATGGGCTATCTACCCAGATCGCGCGATCCCCTGGGGCAGCCTTGTTACACCCCCAATTCTAGACGCTGATACAGCACCGAATGCCCCGCAAGATGGCGGCTTGCTGTCGTTAGTCGCACCGGTTGCTGAAGCGACTTATTCGCCGCCGCCGCTGGGTGATGTGATTGGCGCGTGTCGCAATCATCTCGTCGTGGCGGTATGGGAACCTCATTTAGATCGCAGCGTACTGTATTACAGTCGCCCCGATTATCCACATCACTTTAATCTCTCGCAGGCGCAGATCGTACCAGGACAAGCGACCTATTTAGGGATGGCGGGCGCGCTGTTTCTGATTGCAACGGACCGTTCTATTTATGCAGAGACCCCCGGAAGCCCAGTTCAAAAACTGGCGTCATTTGGGATGTCGCTAGGCGGCGCACTGCGCGATCAAAACGGCGACATCATATTGTGGACACAACAAGGTTGGTATCGCGCCAACCCTTTTGAGCCATTAACTCAATCCCTTGTTTCCCCAATACAGCGCCAACAGGTCACGGCCAGCCTTTTGTTATGGCAAGGCAGCGCTTACGGCGTTGTGTCGCAAACAGGCGACGCTTCCTCCAGATGCCCTTATCAACCCCATCAACCGTTGCCCATTAGCGCCACTCACGCGAACGGCATTAACTGACAGAGGATTTAAGATGTTGCGTTTTTCGACAGGGCTAAAATGCCAGATATGGAACAGTGTACGCGGCGCGGTAGACCCCGTTCAAAGCCTAGAGCATGGCGTGATCTATGTGTTTACCGGCGCACAACCAGCCAGCGCAGATGCTGCCGCGATGGGTACACTGCTTGGCAAAATCACGGTCAATGGCGGGGCTTTTACGCATGGCGTTGCGACCAATGGCTTAGATTTTAAGGCATCGACCAATGGCGTTCTCTATAAAGAGCCGGCGGAAGTATGGCAATTACTTGGCGAAGCTGCGGGCACGGCTGGCTGGTTTCGCCATTGCGGCAATGCCGAGGACACGCTGGGGGTATCCACTACACTGCCGCGCATTGACGGACGTATCTCGCTACCCGATGGCGGCGGCGAAATGTGGCTCTCCAGTTTAGCGATTGCAGTGGGTGCGCTCTCCGGCGTAGATAGCTACGAGATAGCGTGGCCCGCTGGGTTTTAAAAGCGTATGCCAATTCGGGTGCTGTTTGAGGGCAGCTCATCGCGCGGAGCGCTTTATATTGGCCTTGCGAAAAAATTCGCCCGATACTGCATCGCCTACAAGATCAGCAACAAAACTTGGCTCATCCAAGGCGATGCGCAAATCCGCTGCGAATGGTATGGTGGCAACAACGCAAAAGCGTGGATTAAAGTGGGGGAAGAAACCGGCTTTGCGGGCCTCGCATGGGACTCTGCCACTGCTGCTGCCCCCGACTATGATACATGGCCAATCTATCATGGCTGCGGCTGGGTATTAGACGACAATAGGGATCGGGCGCCACACCCGCGTCCGCGCTCTTTTGATTTCGACGATGCTGATAACCTCTACGGAGTACCCGGCACTGCGATCCACCCGCAATACCTCCAGTGGAACTGGCCAGAACGTCAGCCCGGACTGGACGCTGCCGACCAGGAGAAACCTAGAACCTACGCAACCTTGCATTGCAACGCTGCAAAACTTAATAAGGGTAAGATCAAGCGGGATCGGTGGGTGTTGTGTGGTAACCAGGTAGCCTACAAGTGGCAGCAGAGCGGCGTGGATGACGATGGCAAGCCAGTCTACGAAGCGACTGACCCGGCGATCTCCTGGTGGCATAGTCCGTATGGTGATGGGCCGTTGCGCCACAGCCCTGAGAATGGGTTTACATTCGCCGAAGGGGATGGCGTTAGTGGCTATAACTTCCGATGGCCAATCCACGCGCCATACGCGCTGACCGCTAGTGACAACGGACGCGCAACGAGCTATGAAGTACATCAACCCAGTGGAAGCGGCCCGTGGTATTCCTACTACATCGCGGGGGCAATGGCGTACTGTGTGACGCAGGGAAGCTACAGACAAGGCGCTGTTGCTTGGTCTCATTTTGTTTTTCCTAACTTGTACAAAAACGGGCGCTTGGTACATCGGTTTCGCTTCAGCGAGTCAGCGCGAGTGCCAATGGCCCAGGTTGCCGGGGTTCATGTCCTCGATAGCCGACGCGCCTTAGTTGTTCTCACTGTGGACTTCGATAAAGCCTATCTTGTTGAGGCGCAGTTATCTTCAAAAGACCCTCTAATTCTGAGCATTGGTATGGGGGGGTTGGCCCGCTGTTTTACGAAGATCGTTTTGATCACGCGGAGTTGACTGCTGATTCCACAGTTGTCGATTACAAGGTAACGCAACACGCGCATCTTTTACATCCGTGGCGTTTCTCAGAGGACGGCACCAAGGTATCGACTATTGCCCGCGTCCACTGCTTTTATGACAAGCCCCCATCGTTCGATCAGTACGCCAAACATGCCTGGGTGCCACGCATCGTAACGGCACATATTGACCTTACGCAGCGCACGGTAACGTCCGTAGACACGCTCGACTATATCGACGACAACGCCGTAGGCGGCAAACTGATCGGCCTTAACTACCGCAACAATCAGTTGGCGCTCATAAAAGACGATGTGGTTCCGCCAGGGCCGTCTATAGCTGCTCCTTTCTCTGTGCTTCATGCTGATGCAAAACACGATGTCCTGGTTGCCGCACGGCAAGACTTAAGTACAGCAGGCTATCACGTCGCTATCCGCGAAGGGGAGACGCTGACCTGGGTGGAAGGTGGCGCGTGAGTTACTTCAGAGCAGGGAGTGACAAGCCGACGATCACTGAGTTTTTTTCCGACTACAAAGCCATCGGGGCGTTCGCTTTAGACGCCCGCCGCCAGCACAAAGACACAAAGCGCTACGCCTGGGTCTTTAACCTTCACCTGCCCGCGTTCACCGCCGTTACCGGCTCCGTGCCGGAGCGCGTGTTGCGGGCATCATCTATAGAAGGGCTAGTTGACGCGGTGACCCAGGACGTGACTGAGAGCGGCCATCCATTGACTATTGTTAAACCCCTGGGGGTGTATTGATGCAACTCTTTACCAATAACGCGAAGACGAAGCTAGCGGCGGCGATGTCGCTTGGCACGGTCAGCTTCGGTGTTACTACGGGTCACGGCGCTCTATTCCCGCAGCCAGAAACGCCGTTGGACTATTTTTTCGTCCGACTGGGGACTGACACGGTGAACGAGGTCGTTCGGTGTACGGGTCGAGTAGGCGACGAGGTGTTCTGCGAACCCCTAGCAAGCGCCTGGAGCGCCGATACGCCCGTTGAGCTAACCCTTAACATGCAGATGCTGCATCAATTCCCGCAGGTCATCGATACGGATACCACCGTCACGGTTGACCCTTCCGGTGCGGCGCACTTTACAACGATCACTGCCGCACTTGCTGCGCTAGAGCGTTGCTTCATCGTCAACAATGCGGTGGTTACGCTCTCTATCAGCGGCAAACATACAATCAGCACGCCAGTCACGGACGCCAAGCTCCTATCTGCGGGCAGGGTTAAGTTGCAGGGCGCTTTCAATGGAGAAAAGAGCGTTACCGGTGTCGCATCTTCTTCAGGGTCGGCTGGCGTTTGGAGTGTGGTGCTAAACCTCGCATCCGTCGCAGGCATTGCTGTTGGTGATTACCTCTACGTTCGCAACGCCGCCGATGGCACGAACCCAAACGCGCTGGTTGGGTGTCACCGAGTGAGTGCAGTGGGCGGATCAACGGTTACGATTGCGAGCAAGCACAAGACCGCTGTACCTAGCGGGGCCGTAACGGCGACCGTGCGGCTGATTAAGACGGTCATTACGTGCAACGAGTGCAACGGCATTGATCTTTGTAATGGAGGCTTTGCAGGCATAAGCGACTTGGTATTTGCCTTCAGCGGCGCTATGGATCGCGCAGGATTGAGTGTTGATTACGGCGCGGATGAGCGCTACCAACGCGGTGGCAAAGCGCAAATCGGCAACGGCGCAGTCACGCTGTACACTGGCATTGTCGGCTTCTCGAACGGGGTGGTCGTCGGCTCTGGAGCGACACTTATTGTTGACTACGGGCTTACCGTGTCTGGCTGTGCAACCGGCATCGTGGTGGACAATGGCGCGGCGGACTTACAGACGGTGTCCGTGACTGGCTGCGATAAAGGACTGCACGTTGAGATGGGGAGGGTCACAGCACCTGGAATAAAGGTCTACGGCTGCACAGACGGCGCGGTTGCGAGTCGAGCCGGTAATATCCGCTTTAGCTACTTTGCAGAGACTGGCGACGCTATTATCGACGGCTGCACATTGGGGCTTACGGCTTCGCATTACGGCTATATCTCCGCGACTGACGTTACGTTCAACGCCAACACCACCAACGCCAGCCCAGCCGTCGATACCGTAGGCAATGTGGGTGGTTATATCGATACGGTGGCCTAATGCCGCTTAACTCCGGCGCACTAAATACTGGGCCGCTGAATGCGGCCTCTGCAACGGGCGGAACCATAACGCTCATTGCTGCCGTTCCCGCGCCGTCATTAATTGCGCAAGAACATCCGCCTATCACCATAGGTCCCGTCTTGCTGACTGTCCCTGCCCCCCGTATGCGAGCAGAAGTCACGGCATTATTTGGGCAAGTGGCAGCTACGGTCCCCGCACCAGCTATGACGGCCTACGGCGGCGGGCAAATGGTCGGCTACCTTCCTTTGCCGCTGATGACTGCGAGCGTAACAACGCAATTGATCGGTCGCGGGGAATTTGTCGTTCCGATGCCTGTCATGGTAGCCACGGTGACGATGGGCAGCGTCGGTCGCCTGGTAGCCACCATGCCATTACCACTCATTACGGCACACGGTGGCGGCAGGGCGGCAATGACGGCACCTCGGCCTACGCTGATTGCTACCGGCACCGTTGGCGGCGTTATGCAACTGCGGGCAACGCTACCGTTGCCCATGCTAACGGCAACGGTCGTGGTGGGGCATGTCGCATGTATGCAGGCTACCATGCCGTCGCCCGTCATGATCGCCAGGAGCGGCGGGCGGCTTGTAGCAACGCTGCCTTGGCCTCTCCTCGTGGCGCGGGGCGGTATTGCAAATGCAGCGCTAGAAGAAACAACCTATGCAATTAATCTCGCCACTGGAGCGGTCACGACGCTGGCGCTAGGCGCGGTCTCGAAGCTGGTGACGGCTTTTGGTCGTCTCTACATCTTGCGGCCGGATGGCTCGCTCGCCTGTTTAGATCAAGCCGATGCCGCTGTTGATGCCCAGATTCGGTTTGCACAGCAAGATTTTTCCACCAATTTTTTAAAGCGGCTGGCTGAAGTATACCTATCCACGCGCCAGACTGATGGCCTCCAGGTTGATCTTATCGCCGACGAGCAAGAGACATGGCGCTATCAGGCTCCAGCCACCGATGAAAGCTATCACACAACCAAGGTCTCTGTGGGGAAGGGCGTCAAATTCCACACAGCGGGACTGATCGTGCGTAATCGTAACGGCGGACGGCTCGCCATAGGCAGCCTAGAGATGCCGGTTCAAATCTTATCGAGGAAGCCGCGTTGAGTTCAGTTGAATCGACAATCTACAGCGTTATTGCCACCGCAAAAAGCCTTGCATCACAAACAGTCAGCGATGCGAATAGCTTGATTACTGCCGCTGCGGGTGTCTTAAATGGATTTCAGCCGGATTACCCAGACACCTTTCCACACACTCCGCAAGAGGTCGGCGTATCGGCTCCGCAAGGCGGTGGGGATGTGGCACAGACGGTGCCAAGCTTTCCAACGATTCGGCAACCAAAACCCTTGACGGCCCCTCATCTGGGCGAGATTGATGATATCGAGGGGGACTTTACTGTCACACCGCCCGCGCTCACGCTGCCTAGTTTCCGTTATGCCAAGCCAAGCGGTTTGGCGGCTTTTGCGGAAACGATGCCAGCGCTGGACTTAGATGTCGTGATACCGTTGCCGCCCAGCTATACGTGGCCAGATCGTCCCGCACTAGGGGCCATTAATACGGACGTGGCGATTGAAACAATCACCCTGCCGCCGCTTGATATTGAGATGCCCGTCTATCAGCGAGCGACATTAGACCCTTGGAGAGCGGGCTTTAAAGATGGACAAGCCTTGCTGCCAGGGCTAGATCAATATGCCATTGGGCTATTAGACACGCTCTGTCCTGGGTACCAGCATACCTACGGATTATTGCGTAACCGCATTGATGGAGCGCTGTCTCGCACAGAATCCGCACTTGGCCCTCATTTTGAGGATGCGATTTTTCAGCAAGCGCGACGCAAAGCAGAACAGGCTCGCGCCATTGCGGTACGACAACTGGATGCGGCGACCAATGTAAGCGGGTGGGAATTACCAGGCACAACCCGGATGGCTGGATTGACGCAGCTAGAAACCGAATTTGCCAACGCACTATCCGCCGCTGCCCTGGATGCTTATACCAAGCGTTCTGAGCGCGAGTTGCAGCACCTGCAATTTAGTATGGACACGGCCGCCAAGTTATATGGCCTGGCCTTAGAGTTGTTCCGGTTTTCAGTGGGCCAGCAGCTTGACGCCTTCAAAGCAACGATTGTCTTTGCAGATAGCGCCAGTAGTTACGCTATAAAAACTTATGAGTTAGCGCAGCAAGATTTTGCCATTCAGACCCAAGTCGTAGAACTTCAAATTCGCTTGTTTGAGTCTTTACTCAAACGCGAACTGGCCAAGCTAGAGATCACGCGCAACCGGCTGGATATTGAAAAACTGAAGGTTGATGTCAATCAACAACTCGTCCAGCAATACACCGCTGAACTTAGCGCCAATGAAACCCGCGCACGCACGTATGCGGCCCAAATTACCGCGCTCAAGGAAGAGATCGGTTTGCGAAAAGTGCCGCTTGAAATCTTCGGCGAAAAGGTCAAGCTGCATACCGTCCTCGCAGACGCGAAAAAAGCAGAATATGCTGCTCTTGAAGCCGAGATCGCGGGCGATAAGGCCGCAATGGAGGGCGAATTAGCCAAGGTTAAGCTCTACGAAACCCAAGCAAACGTTTTTAGAACCGTCATTGATGCGAAATCCGCCAAAACGAACGCACAAATCAAGCGCAATGAGCTACTGCTGGATGAATACAAATCACAAGTACAAAACGAACTAGCGCTGGTGCAGATCGACGAAGCGATAGCGAAACATGCGCTCAATGCCTATGAAGCGATGGCAAAAATTTATCTCGCAAATCACCAGGCTGAGCTAGAGAATGCGCGATTCCGCTTCGATAAAATGCTGGAAAGCGCCAAGCTAGCCTTTGAAAAGGTACGCTTTGAGTTCGAAGGTAATTTTAAGAACATCGAGCTAGAGCTAGGGCGCGTGAAGGCGCTGGCCGATATCCAAATGTCAGGTGCCCAAGTGAGCGGGCATCTAGCAGGCTCTGCGCTATCAGCGCTTAATTCAGTCGTCGCTGCTGAAGTCCGATCAGAAGCCTAATGTGGCTTAATTCCTGCTTGATAGATCGTTTACATCTATTCAGCAGGAATCTGTTATGCGCGTCAAAATATTATTGTCAATACTGTTTCTTTCTACCTGTTCTACTGCGGCACTGGCTGACGGCACGATCTATATGAACGGCCAACCGTGTTTTGTGAACGGCAATCAAGTCAATTGCCCTAACGGCATGAGTCCAGCGGAAGCGGCTGCCCTCCGTGCGGAACGCGCAGAAGCTCGTCGCGAACGCCAGCAAGCGGCCAACCTGGATGATTGTCTGCGAAAAGCCGATTGGCCCGGTGCGCCCAGCCGCTCCGAATGTCAGCGGATGTACGGGCAGTAGTTTCAACATGAAACACGCCTCGGTAGCCGCTGTTTCATGTTGAAACCATTGCTCTGCGCCATCCGTGGCCACCGGCTGAAATTCCGGCTACGGAATGCGGAAGGTGAAAAAGTGTTTCGTTGTGAGCGGTGCGGATTGGTGCTGCTCAAGACGGAGAGCGGCTGGTATGAGATCGGGAGGGATTAAAGTGAAATGGGTTGCTGGATTTTTGTTATGGACAGGCTGCACAGCAGCAATCGCAGGCTGGTTTGGGCCGAGTAATTATGATGAGTGCGTGATTGATCGCTCAAAAGGCATTCAGACACAAACGGCGCAGTCGGCAGTGATTCGTTCTTGTAATGACGATTTCCCGCTGCCGCCTCTTGGAAAGAAGCCAACCCCTATCACGTCGCCAACGCCGACGCCAGAGGAGGTCAACCAGTATAATGCTCAACGCAATGAATGCCTTAATGCGTACCAGACTCGCTTGGCTATCTTAGAGCGAAGAGTGGGCCATAAAATCTATGACGCCACTCCACCGGATTGCGGGGAGGAAGCCGTTATGCCCCCTCCGCCTCCTCCAAAAAAAACATTATGGCCGCAGGAATTGAAGGACTCCTCTAAGGCGTCTTGCACCCAAGAGATGGATAAACAGACCCCAAAGATAGCCGCGCAGGTGGTTGATTATTTTTGCAGGTGCATGGTAGATGAATCAGAGCGCGAGTTTGGAATGGAGGGATACCAAGCAATGGTATCAGCAAAGATATCATCAACAGGCTCTGAGGCTGACCGTCAAGCAACAGGCATTTTCCAAGACTGCGTCGCAAGAACAAAAAAATTGCAAGACATCATAGAGGAAGATCGCCGAAAAGCGGAGGCTGTGCGTCAACAGCAAACCATACAACAAGAGCAAACTCGCCTTCTGAAAGAAGCGACCAAGCAACGCGCAACGCGCGGATCGCCAAAATCAACCGCAGCGCAAAACTGCATAATCAAGCCCGCGATGACGGATGATGATTACCGCGCTTGTGGTAGGTTGCCGCCATCATCCGCAAAGAGCAAACATGCCCCCTGGCCAACAGGCCCCAGCAATACCGGGTTCCCCGTCTGACTACAATCCAAACATGGACGTAATAAAACACCTAATTAAACAAGGAGGTTAGTGCTGACGGCGGGCTATCTTGACCATTCTGCTTCTCAGGCGTAATCTGGCGGTACTTGAATTTCAAAGACGGCCTTCCGTCTCCCGTCAGTAGCGGTTTTTTATGCCCGGAATCCGTCCGTGCAACGCCATACCCTCTATGGCGGGATGAGGAGCGGGGAATAAGGCGCAAGCTGAATATCCGTCCGAGCTTTCTTTGAGGCTTAAGTTGAGTCCCGCCGCCCTACTCAAACCCAAGGGTGGAACACTTAAACTCAAAGAGGCTGTCTCATGAGCAACAACGCTCTTATCTCCGTCCCGTTCCACGGCCAAAACCTGATCACCATCCAGCACAACGGCGAACCACATGTCGCCATGCGGCCTATCGTTGAAGGCATTGGTGAACTGGAAAGCGCAGTACGACCGCATCCAACGGGATGATGTGCTGAAAACAACCGTGGTCATGATGACCACAGTTGCCGAAGACGGAAAACAACGCGAATTGGTTTGTCTTCCATTGAAATTGCTGAATGGTTGGCTGTTCGGAATAGATGCTGCTCGTCTGAAGCCCTCGCTTCGGGAGGCGGTCAATACCTACAAGCGTGAATGCTACGATGC
>ENA-UPTA01004567-UPTA01004567.1-activated-sludge-metagenome-genome-assembly--contig:-NODE-4567-length-13061-cov-4.594110_pt1 | contig 13061 bp, 11 predicted proteins | sample MGYA00238184_ERZ773361 | MGnify/ENA primary metagenome ERZ773361 (study PRJEB29100, sample SAMN05720205) | activated sludge metagenome | isolation source: anaerobic digester from wastewater...
AAAGTTGTAAATCAAAAAGCAAACACAGACCCAGACTTTGCATTAAAAGTATTATCGAGCAAGTACGAAGAATTCCAGCGCAAGACCCCAAAAGCGAAAAAAGATAAAGGCAACCTTGTTTCACGTTTGATAGAGCTATCGGAGAAAAGAAATGGAATTTGACGCGGCATACAAAAAATATCATGATGATGCATATTTGTTTGTGAAGGAGATTATAGCTCCTAAGATGATAACAAAGCAGCAGGAGTTGGTACTGCGTGCGCTTGGCAAACACAAACGCTTAGCCGTGAAGTCTGGTCACGGTGTTGGAAAGAGCGCATTGAGTTCTTGGCTGACGTTATGGTTTATGTTTACACGCCCTTTATGCAAAGTGGCAATGACTGCGCCGTCACAGCATCAGTTGGAAGATATACTTTGGTCAGAGTTAAAGAAGTGGACGAATAAGTGTGATGTTTTATACGAGCTATTTGAGATACGCAAAACGAGAATGGTAGTTAGGGATGCACGGTATGAAGAGCTTTGGTTTGCGGTGCCTATATCGGTACGAAAACCCGAAAACCTGCAGGGGTTTCACGCTGATGATCTTTTGTTTATTGTGGATGAAGCGTCTGGGGTACCAGCAAATGTGTTTGAACCTATAGAGGGCGCGCTGACAAGTGATGGAGCATTCTTGGTAATGTTTGGAAATCCAACACAGGTGAGCGGTGTATTTTATGATGCTTTTCACAAACATGCAAAACACTACAAGACTTTTACGTTCAGCAGTGAAGATTCTCCTCTTGTATCAAAAGAATACATCAAGACTATGCGTGAAAAGTTTGGGTATGACAGCAATGTATACCGAATACGTGTGCTCGGTGAGTTCCCTCTTGGCGCGTCTGACTCAGTGGTCCCGATAGAGTGGGTGGAGCGTGCATTCTTGAACGACGAGAGCGACATCATTGCTGGTGATACAAGTTTTGGTGTAGACACAGCGCGCTATGGAGATGATGAAACTGTTATAGCGGTTGTGAATGGCAATCACGTTGTAGAAATAAATCGTTATAAGAGTTTTGACACAATAGAAGTTGCAGATGAGATAGAGAGGTTAGCGTATGTACATCATCCGACGCGTATAAAGATAGAGATGGCGGCTAATGGCTCTGGTGTATTTGATATACTGAAGCGTAAGCGTTTGCCCGGACGTGTCGTACCATTCTTACCGGCGGCAGAACCTGTGAATAAAACCTATGCAGATTCTATTACAGAGGCTTGGTTTAATATGCGCGAGTATTTTAAGCCGAACCTCATAGAACGTCCTGGAATTGTAGTTGAGGAAAACATAGAATTGCTTGAACAAGTAAGTTCGCGATGTTATGGTATACTCCCAAACGGAAGGTACAAATTGGAAGATAAAAATATACACAAGAAACGTAATCGCGGAGTCTCACCGGATATAGGCGACGCTTTGTCCATCGCGTTGTACGATGGCAAGATGAGTAAGAATGCATCGCTGAAAGAGAACCGTTTCATCGAGAGAGGTGGTAGCGCATGGGAACAGTTCAAACGAGTCAGGTGGTAGGTGTAACTACATCGTTTCAACGTGATTTTGAAGTATTCAGAGGCAGTGGTGACTTATCTTACGAGCAGCTCGAAGAACTGTACCGCGATAATGACATAGAGCGCTTTGTGAATATGAAAGCGCAGCTGCAGGCAAGCATGGTAAATGGATACAAACACAAAAACAAAGAGATAGAGAAATTTGTTTTAGAATGTCTGCATGGTTCAGAAGGCAGTTTTTTCAATGTTTTAAGTGACGCTGTCGCTGATTGTATCGTGTATGGGCATCATCTTTCAGAGATTGTGTGGCGATACAAAAACGGGAAGTATTATATCAAGAGGTTTGTGTATATTCGCCCAGAAGATCGTATGCTGTCACTTAACAAAAAACGTGATATTTTAGGTATAAACCTGTCTTTTAACAGTTTTATACCAATGAAGAAGCTTTTGTACCTTAATTACAGGCCAAACTACGGTCTTTTTGGGAAAAGTGAAATCGCAACACTTTACCCGCAGTATTTGTTGGCAAGGACGGCGTTGTACAATTTTGGCAGGGTTATGGAAAGAAACGGTTTTCCGCTATACGTCGGCAAGTCAGACAATACAGAAGATATGTTAAATGCAATGAAAAACCTGTACAATATATCTTGTATATCAATCACAGGCGAAGAAGATTTGCAGATGTTGGAGCCTAAAAGCGCAGGAGAACTGTTTGAACGAGGCATAAATTTAGCGCTTAGAGCGTATGTCAGGCATCTCGGGCTTGCAGAACTTATGGTTAATGTAAATAACACTGGCACATATAACTTAGGTGAAGTGCAGTACAACAGTTTTATCGACGAACAAGAATCGTACACAAAAAAATCAAGAGATGTCCTGTTGGCTGGTTTTGTGAAAAACATTATTGACATCAACTTTGGTGGAGATGACTATGGCGAGTTTGTTATCAGCAAGGCTCCGAATATCGAGATACAAAAGCAAGTCGCCATTGTGCTACAAGAGTTATACACAGCAGACAGCATCAACGACGAATTACGTTATAAGATGTTTGAAGAGGCTGGTTGGAACAGAGAAGATATTGGTACGTTCGAGAAGAAAGGAAGTGAACAAAATAATGGAAATGTTTGAGTATCAAGGCCAATCTGTGTTTGAACACTGCGTTTTACCAGAGGGTAAGTTTATCGAGCGCGGATTATTTGATAAGAAGGAAATAGGTTATGACCGTCAAGCGCTTGTTCAGATGGCAGATAACTTCAAAACAGGCAAGCTACATTTTATGCCGATATTGAATACGAATCATACTGACAACAAAGTAGGAGAAATTGTCGATTTGTATTACAAAGAAGAAGGGCAGAAGGGCTTATACGCTAAAATAGAGCTTGACGAAGATGGTCAAGAGCTTCTCAGAAAAAAGAAGTTCAGGTACCTGTCATCTGAGATAATTCACGAGCATCTTGATGAAAAAGGTCAGAGTGTTGGCTATGTCTTCCATGGGTTGGCATTGACAAATAGGCCGCGGCATAAGCGCATAACGAAGTTGTATTCTTATAGCGAGGTGAACGAGATGGATGAACAAAAATTTCAAGACGAAAACTTAGCTTTGCATGCGGAAGTAGAAAAGCTATCAGAAAGGCTCAATGCCTTCCAAGCAGAATTAAGCGTGACCAAAGCGATGCTTTGGCAAAAGAACAAGTTGTTGGAAGGACATGCGCCAGCTTTAGTTGAGAAATTTGTTAAAATGTATGGAAAGATATCTGAGGAAGAGCTGGACAGTTTGATAGGCGGCCATGTGTCTGAAACAAAACTCGAAGAACAAGTGTACCAAAAAGAAGAGTACGTTCAGAAGGAAAAAACGTTGCAAGAGGTTGCGAGAGAAGACTATAAACGTATAACCGGAGGTGCAAATAATGTCTAAGAGGTACTCGAGCCCAGTGAAAAAGTTTGTTTTTTATGATCCGCTATCAGACATAGTAAAAGTCAAATTGGGAACCGCGTGTGGTTCAATCAAGGAAGGCTGTTTGCTCGGAAAAGTGTATGCCACTGACGCTATTGTGCCATACGACCCTTCCGGAAAGCCCTCCGCCGCGACTACATTCTCTGGAGAACACATTGTAGTTGGGGTTCTATTGCATGAAGACGCAACCGGAGGAGACCTGGTCGATATAGCTGTACGCGGTACGTTCGGGGACATTTATGCGTTTGTGAACATGAACCAAAATAAAACCGGTGATGGCTCCACTTCTCATTTTGCTCTTTCGCGTGAGGTACTCGAACCGGAAACCACCGTCGTTAAGGTCGCCAATGTAACCAAGACATTTGGTGTACATTATACGATCGAAGACGGGACAGCGGATGGCACTGACGCGATAAAGTTTTCGACTGCAACTAACACATCCACTGGAACTGTCGCGTCTATTCCTGCAAATTCAGCGGCTATTACAATTTGGTATAAAGGCAAATTTACACAAGATGACTTCTGGAACTCAGCCCCTGATATAATTGTTCGTCCAGTGACCGGCTATCCGGCGTAGGTAGGTGTTATAAATGGCAGACTTTCAAGAATTTTTGGATCCAAAGAATTGGGTATACTTCACTGAATTGGTGCAGGTTACACCTCCTGATACACAGTTTCTGACTAAACTTTTGATAGGGGATATCAATGTAAAGTCTGGAAACATGAAGGTGCGTACAAGCCCGGAGAGAAGTATTGTTTACGACGTGGAACATTTCGAACGCCCATTAGCGCCGTTGCGTGGGTATTACTCTGAGCCCATTGAAGTAAGCAGGCTTACGAACAGGGAACAGAAAACAGCACCGATTGTGTCTATACCTTTGCGAGACTATATTCCGATTGAACTTTTTGATCGCTTTGTTCCTGCGCCTGCGCTTAATGTGCAGTCGAGTACAAAAATCAAGAATGACATGTGGAAACGCGAGATAATCATGGCGCAGTCTGGAATGATGAAGATGGTTACACGCAGAGTCGAGGCGATGCTCGGGCAGATTATAGCAACCGGAAAAGTAACTTACAACGATGGACAATTTTCAGTTTCGCATGACTTTGAGCTTAATCCTGACTGTTTTATTTCCGCGACGGCGAGCTTGCCTGGCGCAAAAGCTTGGAACGTAGCCGACGCTGAACCTGTAACTGATCTCAGGGAAATGCGTTTACGCTTCTCCAAGATGAACGCTGGAGGACCAGCCATCATCTTGGCCGGGTCTGACGTAGCCGAAGCTATTTTGTACAAGTCCACAATCACAAACAAGATGAATTTTTTAAGAGCTGATTATGGCAACATCAAACCCAAATTCGCCGATGAAAAGCAGGTAGAGTATCTCATGACTTTGCAAGGAATTGGAGAACTGTACCACTACTACGGAATGTACGACGAAGCCGGTGTCGCTAAGGACTATTTAGACCCTAAAAAGGTATACTTTATCTCAGGAGACTGGTTCAGGCTTTACTATGGCGCTATTGCGTCCACGCTGCTCAACGGCATCGCTGAGATGGATTTCTTCTCTTACACAGAAGCGAGCAAGAGCAAGAAAGGCTATGACGTTGTTTTGGAAACTAAACCGTTCCCTGTAGTTGTGCATCCTAATTCAATCATGTCCTTTAAGGTGCTATAGTAACAAGAAGTGTGCTCCTCCCCCCTCCCCGCTGGCCTCCCCCTCCAGCGGGGCTTTAGAGGTGATCTAAATGGTTTATGCAGAAGTTGAAGATGTTATGAATCATCTGAATGTCTATGCTATTGCTTCTTTGACAGACGACGAAGAAAACAAAGCGATAGTTGAATCTGTTGTAGAAGAATGCTTGATGTCAGCAAGCGACTTTACAAACACAGTTCTACCAGCCAGACTTTTGTCTAACTTCAGAACCGCGCGTTACATAACACTCGAAAAGACGATAGCGTTGTTGTACAGACGATATGGACATCACGAAGATGCAGAGTCACACGAAAGAGCCTTGGCACAAACGATTCAAAATATGGTTTCTGCATCGCAAGAGTCTGGAAGATCGAAGTATGACCATAACACACGGTATCATTCCGAAGCCCCGTTGTTTAGCAATGACACGTGGAAAAACGCCGTAGTTGGGAGGAAATATTGAACCAAATAATGGAAGATTTTCTTGACTTCAAGAAGAACCTTATAGCCGAGATTTTCCAAGCATGTGCAAGCTACAACAGAGAAGTTGTCGCTTCTAAGGGTTTTGGTACTTGGAAGCCAGCAGCGGCCGCAACAATACGGTATAAGAAAGCGATGGGCAAAATGGCGAGTTCGTATGAAGCGACAGGTAAACTCAAAAAATCTTTCGAGGACTTGGGTATACTGACTGTATCCGAAAATTCAGTTGCATGTGAACTTCAAACGTATCCTGACGAAAACTGGGCGTTCAACAAAGGAACCGATGTGCTTGGAAAACTTGAATCAAAAGGCAGGAAAATGTTTTTCCAAGAACATTTGAGCAGGGCTTTGGATGGTGTGAACGTATTATGATGACTTTTAGTTCTTTGTACGACCAACTTACTCTTAGGATTAAAGACAAGTTTCCTAATTTATTTTTCTATGCTTACACGCCAGACTTGAATTCAGTCAATACAAGAAAGCCATGCGTCTATCTCGGCGACAATGTGTTTGATGTAGTTCCATATTGCAACGTAACTGATGTAAAAATGTTTGTAAATATAGCTATCGCTGACACTACAGAAAAGCAGACAGCGCAAGACATACAGCGGTTTGTGCTTTCTGAGTTTGAAACGTTTATGACGCATTTTCACGGCATGGAGTTCATTGTTGACAACTGCAAATACACAGGAAGAATAGGCAAAAATAGAGGTAAAAACATAGTTAGTATTGATGGTTTGTACTCTATTTCTAAAATCGAGTTCCAATATTATTTTGAAGTGTTGAGACGACAAGGAGAGTGAAAAAGGTATGGCAAATGACATCATAGAAAGAAAAAGAGCGTATACGCGTACGTACTGGGCAAAAGCTCAAGGAATAAACGGCACTTCATACGGTAAAGCCGGGGAGCTGTATGCTTATGATGAGTCTGGCGCTCTTGGTTCGTTGTCAAGCGGTATTACGTTCGGAACTTTTGGTTCGTCCTCCACAACGCTTTTGGAAAGAGGTTCTATGTCAGCACGGCGTGGAGAACGCGTTAACTACCAAAAGACAGTTATTACAGGAACACTGCAAACAATAACGGCCGGTACATCTGGCAGTACATGTACCGGAGATCTGGAAGTTGAGTGTGACGTTTACGAATTTAATTGGAATTTGAACGCAAATATTGTATTTATGTGCAACAAGTATAGAGTATCGGGTATATCAGGAAATAGTTTTGTGTTATTTCAAGATGGTTCCGCTACGCATTTTAGAAAGTATAGTTCAAGCGCTATAACTGTTAGTGACGCCAGCGCTGCATGTCCAGCAGGTGATCTTTGCGCAAAATTATCAGAAGAAGGCGAGCAAATTGATATAGAGTTCGGTTTGTTGAACTTTGAAACGGCGGAAGTGATGTGTATTGACGGGGTGCCTTGGAAAGGCTGGAAGTAAGGCAGGACAATTGTGATAATTACGAGTGAAAAAATTTATTCGTTAGACAACGTTGTTAAGTTGGTAAGCCCTCTTGGAACAGAGGGCTTTTCAATACTTTCTGGGTACATAAGAAACGTATCTGGGCATTTAGAAAGCAGTGACGTTACTTCGAATGGAGGAACATTTTTAGACTATTCCGTAGCAAGCTTGCCTGTTTTGGTTGGCGCTTCCTATTCCGAACAACCAATGGGAATTAACAATTTTTCGTTTTCATTGTTTGATACAACTGAATTTGTTAGCGAAACGGATACTGCCAGTGCAACTGCAACATGTTCAAATGTGCTTGAGTGCTCGGGAGATTCCGGGCCTTGTGCATGGAATTTTTCGAATTCTATACGCAAAGTTTTGAATATAAGCAGCTCTGATAATAATTATGTGTTAGGCGATATATCTGGTAGTTCATACATAAGTTGGATAGAAAACGGTGCAGAACCAGACCACTTTAAGGGTTTTAACTTGTCGAGTGGCTCAGACTACGTAATGGACACCGTGGTTTCTGAATCTGGGGATGTTAATGATTTGGAATATGGTAAACTTAAATACAGCGTAAAACAGATTTTGAAATACAGCAGTTTTAAGTGGATAAATGCTTCATAAACCACAGCTGATGAGACAAGCTCGGGGGGATAAGCATGTTTTGCGAAGTTGGGCAATATGAATTTGAATTAAAGCATCCAAGCGCATTTAGGGCTTTAATTGCCGCTCCGTTATTTTTAAGATATAGCGAAGAAGTTCGTGGCGTAAGAAAAGACGTTATAACAAAAATACGTGCATTGCTTGACGTGCAGGTACGCACTCCGGAAATGGAAAAAGACCTTGAATCTTTGTATGACGTGTACACATTTGAAAAAAACCGTATGCTGGCGTCGTTTATAAGCCGTTTGGATGCAAATACCACAGATATGCTTATGAAGTTTATCTGCAAAGACGTTTTGGTTGGGTGGAATCTTGAAATGCCAATAAACCAAGAAAATTTGTCAAAGATACCGCCTCTTGTGTTTTTACAACTTTTCGAGGAAGTCGGTAATGTTGTATTGTCTGGAAATGGAGATGATATAAATTTTTTGCCAAAGAAGTCGCAAAAGCAGGTAGAAAAGAGTACGGAAGAAGCGCAGCAAACAAACTCTTAGACGTTGCAAAAGCACTTTTACAGAACGCGGATAGGCTTACTTTTTCTGAAATTTGGGCCTTAACTGATGTAAAAAACATTCTTGAAAGCGAGTTGAACAAAAATGCCTAATATGACATATGAAATCAATTTAGGCGGAAATGCTGAAGAAAAAATACAATCGCTTTTGACGGCGTTTGAACGTATAAATGAAGTCTCAAAATCAATTTCAATTGACATTAAAACGCCAGCAGACACTATCTCGAAATTGGTTGACAGTCTCAAAGAAGCCGTTGTTATTAAGTTCACAGCTGACATTTCAGCTGTCACTTCTGCGTTAGAAGGGTTGCGAAATACCAGTATACCAATTAAATTAGAACCGATTCAGCAAAAAATATCAGCAGAAGTATCAGGTATCTCTCAGACTGCTCAAGTTGTAAAAAACGCTGTCGGTGAAAAATCAAGCACAACTGCCATAAACACAACAGCTGCGATTAAAACAGAAGAATCGGCGAAGCAGCTTTCAAGTGCTATTGGAAAGATGCAGAATGTGGCTACAGCTACAGAAAAAGAACAAAAAGCTCAGCAACCTATGCAGCAAGTCTACGCTCAAAAGATTGACGCTTCGGGGTTACACGAGATATTCCAAAAAGCATCATCTCAATCGCTGTCCCAAAATGTTCCAGCAGCGAGAACAATCGCGGAAGAATTGAAAACAAAAGGCGTGTCTGTAACAGAGCGCCAAGTAGAACGTGTTCTAAAAGAGACTGCGTTTGGCAAAACGTCTTTCGGCGAATATATAGCAAGGCTTCCGTCTATTTCTGCTTCAGATGCAAACCGCGACGCTGTTAGACTTAGTGACTCCTTTAATCGCGCGCTGAACTCTACGCAAAAAACAGCGCAGGAAGTAGCCAAAACAGCTAAACCCGTCGCTACAGAAAAACAACCAGCAGTTGATAAACCGCAGGTTATATCGCAGACCACGCAGCAAAAAATAAATGTTGAAACATTTTCAAAATCTTTGCGCTCTGCTTTTGGCGAAAAAGACGCAGAGGTTGCTGTTCAAAAGATAACAGACAGCCTAAGTAAAGAGGGTTTTGCTGTTTCTCCTGAACAAGTTCGTGGTTTTCTTTCAGAGAAAGCATACGGAAAAGGAAAAACAGTGGTTGGATCGTATCTATCCGACTATGCACAGTCGGACGCGTCTTTTGAAAAAAACGCAAAACGTCTTCTGACAAAGTTCAATGAGGCGTTGCCGTCTGCGGCTATATCTCAAACACAGTTGCAAGAAACAGCGAAAGAAGTCAAGTCGGCCGGAAGAGAAGTAGTTAAAACACAAGATGTAGTTAAACAATCGGATGTCCAAAGGAAGACTGAATCAAGCAAACTGTCAGCGAAGGTTTCATCTGACGTTATAAAAAGCATATCAGAAACAGTTGGTGTATCTAAAGAGTTGTTGTCTGGGAAAACGCCGTCTGCTTTACGTGAGGTCGTTAGAGAGTTTGCTGAAAAAACAATAGCAACAAGCAGCGAAAGTCTTTCAAGAAAGCAAGCGGAAAAATTTATTTCCCCGCTTAACCAGGAAATGGGTAAAATCGGTGCATCGCAGATAAAAGTAAAGGATGTTTTTTCTCCAGCAATGGCCAACGCGACGTTATTGATGCAGGCCACAGTTCCAGAGCAAGAACCAACTCGTGAGTTGCTTTTGGAGAACTTTTCGAAGGCACTAAAAAGCCCGTATAATCCGAATTTGACCGTGCCTAATAATCAGTACCGTGAAAAACTTGTAAACATGTTGCGCGAAGCACCCTATCCAGAGACCGCAAAAAAATGGTCTAAGTACGTCAATGAGTTTATGTCCGTTATGTATGAACCGTTAATTCAGGAATCTGAATTTTTAAGTACCGGCGCAAAAAGCGCTACCATAAAAAAGCAAGAAAACGTAGCAAAATTGTACCAAAAGCCTACTGAGTATATGACAGAGTGGGGAGAAGCAATAGAGTTCGCCCCCGGAACTCGCGCATACCTAAACAAACCCAAAAAAATTAAACCGCATGAATTGGTTACATCGAGTGCTCAACAGTTTGACAATGAATTGTCTACATACGCGGTTGCGCCGAAAGAAAAACACGAAGTTAAAAGCGAAGCAAGGAGCTATGTTGTGCCGAGGGTTGTTGGAGGAGAGCATCCGCTTAAAAGTTTTACAGTACTTGATGTAGAAAGCGTTGTAAACCCCCCAACAGCTCCAGACGTTGTTAAGTCTGGCGTAAAAGAGATTTTGCAGTACTCAGCGTCAACTTATCAAGAAGGAAAAACTGTTGTCGGTTCTAATGTACACATACAACCGCATCACGCTTTTCAACAGCAAGAGGCTGTTCATGGCTCTACGTTCCAACATATAAAGTCATTTCAGGAATTAAAGGATACAGGTGCTCAAAAATTTCATGAGGCATTGCCTGAGATCGTTGGCAGTATGACAAGCGGTGTTCCGATTATAGGGCACAATGTCCATACTGATTTTGAAAAGATATTTGACGAAGTGAAATTCGCAGAAGAACAATATCTAAAAGCACCTAAAACGCCAGAAAGCATCACTGGGTTAAAAGCCATAGAAACTCTCAGAAAGAGCCCGATACAGTTTTTCGATACTATGCGTTTCGTTGCGCCTTCTACAGAGTCAAACGTTGGTGGGCTTGACCTTCGTAATATGCTACAGCTTCCGAATTCAAAGCTTGAGGATTTGGCGCCAGCGCTTGGTTTCAAGTATAATGCTGGGCGCGCTCACGATGCGTCATGGGATATACAGGCAACAGCTTACGTCGCTTCCGTTACCGCGCCGCTGTACTCATTAAAGCAAAGAGGTCAAATTTCGGATGCAGAAGTGCAATATGCTCTCGAATCACAAATAAACTATCAAAAATCAAGAGAGTACAATCCACAAGAAGGGGTTACGTATACGTCGGACTATATGGCGATTGTGCGAAACGCCGCCGCGAGAACTCCTAAAGAAACAAACCCGCAAACGACGTTTGCTGATTTTTCTGCTCAAAACGCCGGTGGCCTTGTCGTGCAAAGAGAAATTCAGACGAAGCTCAACGTTTCTGTTGATGACAGTCGCGCAAAAGCTGCCAAGGCTGAGCTATCAAGAGATATGCGCGCACAAGTAAATGTACAAGTTACTGATAAAGGCGGAGCGACATCAAGCCAATACCTTGGGCGTTTATCGTCTGAACGCATAGCCAGAGAAGCTCAGTCCATCAACTTGTCGAGTGACGCTTATGGCAACGAGATGTCTGCTGCCAAGCAGCGTACTGTTATACGTCAAATGCAACAACAATCGCTCGGACAGTCGCAATTGATTTTCGGGGCAGAAACTCGCGAGATGGTTACTCCGAGAAAAGTATCAGTGCAAGATTACGAAACATTGAAACCTGTGTCGTATACTCTGGAGAGCGCCAACGCTGAAATTATTGCCTCAAAAGAAAAGATAGCATCCATACAAACTGAAATTGAAAAGTATCCTGGGCGGCCAGGGTTAGTAGATCAACTAAGAACTGCAACTTTGAAATCAGAAACAGCGCACGCTGCAAAAAAGATTATTGAAACTCCATTTCAAAGTGAAAGCTACACGGATATGTGGCGCGCGTACAAAAAGATGTCCACCGACGAAATTGAAAAGTTCAAAAGCACTCCAGAATTTACGCGTTTTGAGTCATATGCAAAGCAAGCTCAGGAGTCTTGGGAGTCCGCTGGTAAAACAAAAACAACCTACAAACGCGGGGTTGCGTATCAGGAAAAAACAAAACCAGTTTACGAGCGCGGGGCTGTACGAATGTTGCGGATGTCCGATGAACAGAAGCAAATGGTTACTTCTGAATGGGAGAAAGCGCCAGAAATTGTGCGTGCTGAATATATGCGTGCCGGTCAGGCGTATGCTTCGGAAATTATTTCAAAGCTTCCAGAGAATGTACAAAAAAAACTTTCCGGCGCAACCTTCTTTGGCAGATTAAAAAACAATCTTTTAACTCAGCCTCAGACGTCTGGTTTAGAGAAGCTGTACGAACAAGTGTCTACACAGCAAGCGCAAACCGCATACTATACAGCGCAACAAGGAGTCAATATTCCACCTCCTACAATTCGGCAACCGCAGCAACCAGATTTCTTGGGAAAAGTTAAAAAGTTTTTTTCGGCATCTGACATTTCGCAGTCATCTATTTTTACGGCGAGCTTGGCTTCTCGCGCTTTAACGTCTATAGCGACGCAGTTTCAAGAGGCGTATGCGCCAGCGGAACAACTTTATTGGTCGGTTTCTCCTGCGTTTCAAAAAACAAGGGTCGTTGGAGAAATGACGGAGGCGTCGTTTGGCGGATTTATGGAGGACATCAAAACAATCGCTCCTACGACGATGCTGCCGTTGCAAACCCTCGGCGAGATGAGCTATGTTTTTGTCAATCGAGGCTATGCTACCGAGCAGTCGATACCAAAGGTACTTACAAATTTATCCGCTGCCAGCAGAATCGCAGGTGAAGACGCAACTGTGATGGGGCAATCTATTATGTCTCTTATGCAGGCTTGGAACCCATTATCAATGGAGCAGCTGATGACGCAAACGCCAGACCTTGTTGCAAGGTTTGCTGATTTGCAATCATATGCTCTATCCGAATCGCCGATGGAAGCAAAATGGTTCAAAGATATTGCCAACTATGCCGCACCCACGTTTGCCGCTCTTGGGTTCTCCCCAGAAGATACTATGGGTACTTTTATGGCTATGTCTCAAACGATGCCAACAGCAGGAATCGCAGCACGTTCT
>ENA-UPTA01004570-UPTA01004570.1-activated-sludge-metagenome-genome-assembly--contig:-NODE-4570-length-13054-cov-4.481114_pt1 | contig 13054 bp, 11 predicted proteins | sample MGYA00238184_ERZ773361 | MGnify/ENA primary metagenome ERZ773361 (study PRJEB29100, sample SAMN05720205) | activated sludge metagenome | isolation source: anaerobic digester from wastewater...
TGAACGAAAAAGGACAACATGAATTTTTCGAAGCGTATTATTAGTCAATTGCCTGATTTTTAACTTTCGTCAGGTCGAAATCTGCCCATTTCAATAAAATTCATCAGCATTTGCCCCACTTCTTCAGCACTCAGGTTTTCGACGGCATCCACAATTTCGGTTTCACTCAAGGCCCTTACCAAATCGAGCTGATAATCGCTAAGAAAAAACCTTTCGGGTAAAGTTAATATTGCTTTTTCGATGAGCGCCAGTAGAGGTGGATGCAGTTGTAATTTCACCTGAATCATGGAAAACAAACCGTCCGGAGTATATGGGTGCCTGCGTTGGTTCTGTTCCATCCAAACAGTATATTTTTCTTCATCAAGCTGTTTCTTTTGGTACCACGACCATACTTGTTGCTGAAAAGACCTGAAAAACCGTACGTTGCGTTTTGCAATATAGGTGCCGGCACTGAATGTATGACTATTGTACTGATTATATACTTCGAACAGTTGCCGAGCACTGAGTTCCCTGAGATCAAAATGTTCGGTATAAACAGTATTCAGATAAATATAGATTCCCTTAGAATTACAAAACTCGACCAGATCGGGTATTTCATCCCAATTCTGCTGCATGGGGCACACCGAAACATTCACAAAACTGCCGTTCTTACGTGTATATTTAATGAACTTTTCAAGGTTTTGCATCACCGTTTCGAAATTTGCATTCTTACGAATTGATTCAAATCGTTCTTTTTTCAACGAATCGACAGATATACCAATCTGAAACCGACCTTTTTTCAGCAGCGCGTCAATTTTGTCGTTATAAATTGTTCCATTGGTCTGCAGGTTGATAAAACACTCAGGGTTACCCTGCATCAATTCGTCCCATATACGATAATACGACTGAATCAGAAAAGGCTCCCCACCCAAAAACTTGGCAACTTTCAAATTTTTCAGCAATGGTTTAATCTTTTCGATGAAAGAATCATCATACGGACTTATATATTGAGGTAGTCCCTGAGCATGAGCAATCGACGAAGAAAAACCGGCATGGCACATTACGCACTGCAGATTACAGGTATTATCGAGTTCAAAAATCATTTCTACCGGGCCATGCATTGTTTTTTTCATCCGGTCGTAAAGACGTGCTTCGACCCCTTCGAAGTTTCCGGCAAGAATCTGGTTACGGCAATGCTGACACCCGTAAGAAAAATCGTGGCCGTTGAGTTTTTCGAGCAGTTGCTTTCGTTTATCACCCGAAATTGCATCCACCGGATTGGTTTGGGGATACGTGCCATACACATAACTCCGGTTAAAACAGCAGGGAACCATGTCGCCATTAAAGCCGAAATAAATACTTGCCATGGGAGCACGACAAACAGGCAAACCCGGTCCAAGCGGCCGGGAGCGGTGATACTCTTTCAGTTGAGAAAGCAACACGGCCTTTTCCGATTCGCTGATATCATCATTCACCCCAATCGCAACATTTCGGTATGCCTTCCGGCGAAAAAGCAGGTTAAAAAAACGACTCAGGCTATCGCTCACATAATAAACAATATATTGAAGCTTTCGTTTCATACTGCTATAGCCCTGATGGTTTTTGTTTACCCACAAAAGTAATAAATTCGGTTATGCTTAACGTAATAAAAGCGTTCATCAGTTCATCGTATGGCATACTGTCGATAACCAGAATTATCTGTTCTCTGTTGGGTTGCCTGTTGATGACCTCAGCGAGATGTTCCATTTTTTCAATCTCAGCAGGGCCAGCATTTTTAATAATATTATTGTACAAAGCTTGTGAAATCGATTCGTTTTTTTGCTCCGGACTATTTAATTTCTTCTCAATCTCAATTGCTTCGTCGCGCCATATTTCGATAAGGCAAATCAGGTTTTGGTAATTATTATAATTCACCCGTTGGTTCCATGATTTATGCGGGAAATTGTACTTTCCCAAATGTTGAATGAGTTCGTCGAGATAGTTTGCTCCTGCAAATTTCAGCGACAGGTTTTCGGGTTTCACCACCGTATGAAAAAACACACCGGCATCGAGAGAATTCCCCAGTTCAATAAGTTCAGGCAGTTCGCGACTGTTCACCGTGAGCGGACAAACCAACAGGTTGATGCTGGTTTTATTTTTCTTACAATACTCGTTGAAAATGGCAATGTTAGCCATGGCTTTTTCGAAACTACCGTTTATTCTGATTTTTTCGTAAACCTCTTTTGTTGCCGCATCAACCGATACATTAAAATGCAGGTGTTTGGTTCGGGTCATCAGGTTTCTGATGCGGTCCGACATGGTATTGGCATTGGTCGTAATCAGTATTTCGCAGTTGGGATTCAACTCGATAATCATATCCCAAATCCGATAATACACCTCAATCAGGAACGGATCACCACCGGTAAATTCAGCCATCCTCAGGTACGGGATAAATTCCCTTAATTCTTCAATAAACGCCTCACCGTAAAAATTATCCGGTTTTGTTTCGCAATGATTGGCTTTACTGATGGATGACGAAAGATTGCTGTCGCACATGATGCATTCGAGGTTGCAGCGGTTGCTCAGTTCAAACTCCATAATAACCGGATATTTGCTTTTCGTGAACGCATAATGTTCATACTTTTGCATCAGCATGCTGCCATAAGCCCGATTGACAAAGAGATTATTGCAAAACCCACAATTTGAGCCAAAATCACAATGTCGGTGCTCATTTCGTATTTTTTCGAAACCACCCCGGAACCAGCTATCGCGGATGGATGACGCGCCATACACATCAGAATTATCGCCATAGGTTGCATAGCATGGCGCCATTTTTCCGTGCAGACTGAAGAACATGCTGGTATAGGGCGCATAACAAAAATGCTTGAGTGGTCCGTATCGACGTTGCAATTGAAATTGACTGTAGTTTCGATTAAATTCCTGAGAATCACTACAATTTTCAATTGTTTTTTTGCCAAATACTTTAAACTGTAGCCGCCGCATGGTTTTAAACAACCATATCGAAATGCGCTTCATCCATTCGGGCAATATGGCATAGATTTTACTGAGCATTATTGCTTTTTTCAGATTTTAGCAAGCCGTTGCTGACAATAAGCTTATACAAACTATTCGACATCAGGCTATACCCTTTGCTGCTGCAATGTCCATCGGATATAAAATATGTGTTTCGGTCTGTTTTTATGGTATCAAAAATTGCCTCATTGTCAAGTAAGATTACGTCGTATTCGCGGGCAACCGAACGGATGACTTCGTTTACAGGATACGAAAGCGACGATTTGTGCAAAAACGGGTAACACATCAATACAACTTTAACCCCATTGTTGCGGCATACATCAACGATTTCGGTCAAATCGGATTTTACCCAATTATTGATTTGCGAAGTTGAGGCCACTTCTTCGGTATTTTCAATAATATGCACAACATCTGATTCCACATTCAGGCGGTGTAATCCAAACAATTCCCTGTAATACAGAATAGTATCGTTGTAAGAGTACCTGTTTTCGATGTATTTTTCAGGTAAAACGGGGCATTTTTCCTTAAGGTTAACCAACTCCATATAAGTGTCTTCGAGGTATGGGTCGTTTTTAATAGAATTCTTCAGTGCTGCATCATCGAACGACCCCGATACCAGTGCCGACAAATAATAATAGGCTGCTTTGAGCTTCGGAGAAAGTACAGTCGTGTTGATCGGTTTTTTATTGAACATCAGGTCGCGAAAATCACTAAAAAAACGCAGCCACTCTGATCCGGGCAAAATATGATTATTCAGACTGGCAGATAAGTGTGGCCTGGCAGTAAAAATGCTGTACATGATAATATGGTAAATATCCAATTGCGAAATTGTCTTATTATCTATTTGTGTTTTTGTAACCGCAAGAATGGAATCGTCGTTATGGGTGCGCAATGCCATCAGAACCGGGGATAAACTGGTTGTATCAATCCTGATAGATTCGGAAAACTGCACCCGTCGGTTAAAATACTCGTCGGCGGAAAATGTGTTTTTCTGGTTTTCGGATATGATGTTGTTAATTATCAGTTTCAGTAATTTGACTGTTTTCAACGACTCCCACCACGATTGTTTCCGAAATCCCCAAGAATTCCAGTAGTTGGCACCACCTGCCATAACAACGATTATTTTCGGCTTATATTTCTTTATATACCGCGGTATTTCCTGCAAAATCTGAGTAGAATTCTTGCCTGAACGTCCAAAGTTATACACTGCATATTGCGTCAACCCCATTCCATTAACCAGTGAATCGAGCTGAGAAGGGTACTCATATCCGGGGTCTGCGCCAATACTTTCGGTAAAACTGTCGCCTGCGCAAATTATACAATTATCGGCAACAATGGCTTTTGCTTCCTGCTTTTCGATATGTGTTTTATTGTAGAAATACCCAATGATTCTGAGACTGACTTCGAGCACAACAAATGCAAAAACAATCCCGAGGGCAAAGGCTCCCAGACGGTTAAAAAATTTTCGGTGCTTTCCTAAAAACAATTTCAATCGGGTGAAAATGATTCTAATCCACTTTTTCAAGTTCTTAATATTGCTAAACGAAGCAATAACGAGCAACAGAATCAAAAATAAATAGCAAAAAAAGCGTAAATATTTCACCGGGCTCTGTGATGTATGGGTAAAGCATCGTATTGTACTGCCATAGGATTTATCGATGGATTTCAAAGTCCAAGGAATACATATCCAAGCAGTGTTACCAGTGGTTTTATAAACCCATTGCCGGCGAAATTCATCGCCATCAACCTTCACAACAGTTCTCCCGGTTTTGAAATAGAGGGTTTGAACTTTATTTGCCAAACCCACAGGCATCTGCATCGAAATGCTGTCGAAGTAATCGTAATATCTGAAATCGTGCCGCCAATCATTATATATATAAGTGTCGGTTGTTCTGTAATGCTCAAGGCAATAGACTGTAAATGCCAACTGAGAATTGCCGTTAAAAGCATTTACCCGAATTTCGTCAATTGAATCGCTCTCGATTCCGGAAAAATAAAATCCGGTTGTTTCGATAAACCGGTGGCTGCGAATATGTACAACCGCTATAACAAAGCATAGAGCTGCAATTATTGCAGCGCTGAGCATACCCAAAACCCATTGTTTTTTTGTCAGGGCTATCATTTTTCGATAAAACAATTGCCCAGTACCAGACAGTCCATTTCCGATTTCAGGTAGTCGTTGATAGCCTCTTCGGGAGTACACACAATGGGTTCGCCTTTGAGGTTGAAGGAAGTATTGATAATAACCGGCACACCGGTTTCTTTCTCGAAAACATCGAGCAGGCTCCAGAGGCGAGGGTTGGTTTCTTTCGATACCGTCTGCACCCTGGCAGTGCCATCGATGTGGGTAACCGCCGGGATAATCCCGCGTTTGTCGGGCTTCACCAGCGGAGCCAACAGCATAAACGGCGACAGATTTTTCATCTCGAAATATTCATTCGCTTTTTCTTCTTTAACCAGCGGGGCAAACGGGCGGAACCATTCTCGGTGTTTTATCCGATGATTAAGCACATCGACCATTTCGGGCTTCCGTGCATCGGCCAGAATAGAGCGGTTACCCAAGGCACGCGGACCAAATTCGAGCCTGCCCTGAAACCAGCCTACAGTTCTTCCCTGAGCAATGCGCTGCACGGTGGTTGCAAGCAACTCCTCATCACTTAATTCGTTGAAGATAAGCTTGTTTTTATGCAGGGCTGCTTTAATTTCCCTGTCTGTAAAATCGGGTCCGAAATACGCATGCTTCATCTCGAAGCTTCGATTGTGATCCAAAATCTGGTTCCAAACAAAAAATGCTGCACCCACAGAACCTCCTGCATCGCCGGCACCGGGTTGAACAAAAATATTATCCACTTCGGGCAGTTCGAGTATCTTTTGATTGGCAACACAGTTGAGGAATACCCCGCCCGCCATACACAGGTTTCGTTTTCCGGTGGTTTTCACTGCGTGCCGGGCTGTTTGTATCAGCGACTTCTCAACCATATACTGCAGGGTTGCGGCAATATCTTTATGACGCTGTTCGTATTCTGTTCCGGGTTTTCGGGCTTCACCCAACAAATCAGTCAATTTTTTGGAATACATCCGTTTTCCTTTAATCAACGGGAAAAATGAATGATTCAAGCGGAAACTACCATCATCGGCAATGCGAACAATTTTGCTGAATTCATCAATAAACGAAGCCTGTCCGAAACTGGCCAGCGCCATGGTAGTGCCCTCACCGCTGTTTGCTTTAAAACCGAGATATGAGGTAAAAGCCGAATACATCAAACCGAGTGAATCGGGGTATGAAATATGGTGGCTCATCTGAATTTTGTTTCCCGCACCAACACCCAAACCGGTCGTTTGGAATTCGCCCACACCATCGGCAGTAACAATGGCGGCTTCTTCGAATGGAGAAACAAAAAAGGTACTGGCAGCGTGCGAATAATGATGCGGAATAAACAAAACCCTGCCCTTAAACCCGATTTCTTTTCGCAAAACCAGCGGTAATACCAGCCTGTCCTGCAACCACAATGGCATGTTGCGATAGAATGCACCAAACGAAAAAGGGAATTTTTCGATATAGTCCTGCACAACCCGGTGAAATTTTACATAGGGCTGTTCGTAAAAAGCAACCACATCGATGTCGTTGAACGAAATACCTGCTTTCTGAACACAAAAATTGATTGCCTGTATCGGGAACGCAGAACTGTTTTTTGTCCGGTTCAGACGCTCCTCCTGTACAGCAGCTTCGAGTATCCCGTCTTTTACAATGCAGGCCGATGAATCGTGGTAATATGCCGAAATACCCAGTATATTCATATCAGTATTTTTCTAAGCCCAGTTTTTTCGCAATTTCGGCAAGTACCTCATCTCCAAAATTCAGTTCAAGCTGTTTCAGTGCATCATCGCGCAGGAGCACGCCTTCGCGGATAAGTTTGCTTGCCTCCACATGGTAATGGGTATATCCGTAATGCTTCATCGAATAATACACCGAAAGAAAGTTCAGCGAACAATTGGTAGAGCCTGTAGGATAGCTAAACACGGGTGCTTTCCAGCCGAGTTCTTTTTTAATGAGGTCAACATATACTTCAGGGCCAAAAGGCAGAAACCAATGCGGTGAAATCACCATGGTTTTAAAACGTTTTTTTGCTCGCGACAGCACTTCTTCCATGCTGCGCGGGAAGTTTTTGTACTGAGGCAGGTTTTTCAATTCATTGTCGAGAAAGTCGCGGGTATTATCGGCCATTTCTTTGAACTCAGCCGTGTGCACGTTGCATCCGCATTTCGACATGATTTCCTGTTTGGTGGACTGACCTTTTGTCCACCCGGCAACGATAATAGGAATTTCGTAACGGGCGGCTGTTTCGAAAGCCAGGTCCATATACCATATCGAACAGGGGTGGCAAATTACCGCTTTTGAACCACTGCTTACCATACGGGCAAACAGTTGCTTCATGTAACCCGACTTAAAAAACAGAAAATCAATGCCCAGAATTTCGACGGCTTTATGGATGTTTTCTAAAGCCTCATCGGTTTCAAATCCATGATCAAAAGTGAACGCAAGCGGATTGAGTCCATAGCGCTTTTTCATATAATACAGGGCAGAAGTACTGTCTTTACCACCACTGCACATCACCATACAATCGTATTTTTGCCTGCCCCGGTGCTTATCAAGAATCTTAATCAGGTCGCTTTCGAGGGGTTTCTGCGTTTCGAATTTTTCGGCACGCTGATGCGCAACACACAAATTACAAACCCCGTCGTCGTTAAGGTAAATACCGGGTTTATGCTCGGGCATTATACAATTGCTGCAAATCCTTGGGGTGTCAGCCATATATTTATTTTATCTTAATATTCATGACAATATTACTTGAATCGGTTGATTCAACCGATAATAATTCAAAATCGTTTTCTTCCTGCAACGCCAACGGAATACGATCGAGGGCCACCATATCGTCAACAATAAGTTGCAGAACCTCACCTGAATTCATGGTTTCGAGTTTAATCAGCAGTTTCGGCAGATTACCCGGACAGGGCAAACCCCGCAGGTCGAGAATTTCATCAGGTTTCATACTATACCCCGGCATAAATGAACGATACAATAACCGCCGGACCGATATAATACACCAAAATGGCCAAAAAAGCCAGTATCAGCAGCAGGGGGGCCAAAAAACTCAGCTTATGCTTTCTGATAAGAAGCCACATTTGCTTCAAAATATATCCTACTTTTCTCATAGTTTACGATTGGTTTTCGAAATGTTCCTGTGAATTTTTGATTGGCTCAGAGCTCACCCAATAGGTTTTTGCCTCAACAAAAGGTTTGGCCAGCTTTTTTCGCGTAAATATCACATAAAACAGCCAGGTAAGCGGAAACACCAACACATAGGTAAGAGTCAGAAAAATTGCAATCAAAATTTTCTGCACAAACCTTATGTATATCCACATAATTTTTTTCATCACTGTGCTTTGAACAAAATTAAAAAAATATTAGATTTAAACGAAATTAAAATTGACGGGGTGATTCTTAAAATAAAAAATCGAATATTTCTATATGGTATTGCTTTGATAGGAGTAATAGCAGGCATTATAGTTCATTATGCCTATTACGATAACAATAGTTATGTCATTAAAACAGAATTATCTGAGAATCAAAATGTTTCATTTTTTTCATCCGGATTTCACAAAATTACCCGGAAATTAAATCAAAACAACCTGAGCGAGAAGGGAATTATACTAAGCATTCAACACTTCACCATAATGTTCCCGCCAAAAATACGTGAGGTACAAGATCCGTCGTTTTTGTACATTTCCTATCAAGGCATAACCGATTCAGTCGAAATTCCGGTCTCTCAGTTCGAATATGAAAAGGAGGCTATAATATTAAATAATTCTGAAACCTTGCCTTTCGATATTTTTGCAGGACTTCTCTTTTTTATTGCGACAATGTTGTTGTGCCTGATTATTTCAGCATCCATTACACCACATAATACCTGATGGCAATAAAGAAACCAATAAACAAATTAATAATTGCACTTGCGGCCATTGGATTAATTGTGCTAATCATTCTTTTATCGGTGTATATTTTCAGAATCAGATTCTATGGAGATTTAAGGGTATCTCACGCTAACGAAAACCTGAAAATTGTCAGCATATCTCCTTTGGGATCAGTCACAGTGCATAGTTCAGAAAAAGGAATGCTACAAGGATATTTCAGTCAGATATTTATCGAAAATGCCGGCGACCAAGCTCCAGGTGTGCGCATTCAATCAGGCGACAATGCATCAGTTTCACTTGAAATGTGTTACCAGGGTAATGGAAAATACGAAATTATACCCTATAAAATCAGCATCTTCGAAAAAGTGTATGCTTTTCTTTACTACGGCCGGCAATGGCTGGTGTTCCTGATAACAATACTGCTTATTTCAGGAGCCATTATATGGCAAAGGCGCTTGCTGCGAAAAAAATACGAGATTATCCAAAGCAACACCAAAAAGAAAATCGCACAACTGCGTTGTTTGATACGAAGTCATGCTATTAAAATCCTTATTGCCCTATTGATAGCTTCGGGGATTTATCCTCTGCTGTACTGTGCAGGTATTGATTTTTCGGTGCTATACAATCTGACACATGCTTCAGCCTACATACTGACACTCCCCTTTTTTATGATACCGGCCGTTGGGATGGCTTTATGGAGTAAACTCCGGCAACCCCTTGTTTTTGCTGCATTCTGGATAATATTATTCAGTATGTATTTCGTTATTTCACCGCATGTTTTTGCCGGAAACTTTGGATTTCATGGCTTTTTCCACAGTTTTATCATCGAAGCCATGAACTATGGATTCCTGCAAAATCTGATTTTGCCCGACACCGGATATCTGGCGGTGTTACCCCGATTATTGTATGGCTTTTCAGCGCTGATAAATCCATCGATGTCGCAGGTAATAGCCATTACCTCCTTTTTGTCGCTTGTTATTTATGCCTTTATTTTCTCAAGACTGGTTTCGACCGATTTAAAATTTCTGTGGAAAGACCATTCCCATGGATTTTTGTTCGCAATAATAATTGCACTTTTCCCCATTTTCAATTTAGTACCCGGACTCGTTTTTGCTCTCTCAGCAACAGATTTGGCTTATTTCGGGATGGTGTTGGTTTTGATTTGTTTATTTACCTCTGAAACAGAAAATATCCGGAATCACATCGGATTGGTGTTTTTTTCGCTGATTGTTGTATTGAGTAAGGCACACATGGTTGTTTTACTTCCCGCAGTTATGATTGCGCTATTGTTCGCGATTTTCAGAAAAAACAGGAGGCTGCTTCTGACCTCATCGGTATTAACCCTGGGTATCCTCATTCAGGGTATATATTGCTATCTTAGTCTTTCTCAAGCGGATGCAACATTATTTACCACAGGTTCATTTTCCATCGGGCAAGCCCCGCTTATTCCACAAATATTCGCAGGAATGGTTTATTACCTGAAATCGTACCTTTATATATTTGCACCCTTCGTCGATAATCAGAGTTCCGGCTCAACTGCGTTGTTATTAATTGCAGCAATTGTTGTATTCGGTTTGTTTTATTTTTCAATCAGGAATATATTTCTAAAACGACAATTTCATTTATCAGCGTGGTTCATATTGTGTAATGTAAGTGCAATAACATCTGCCATCTTCTATACAGTAACATCGGGCGAAGCCATTTTTACTTCCGGTAATAATGCAATGCAATCGATAACCGGCCTTCCCATTAATTTAATGCGGTACACCATTGGGGTTCACACCCTGCTGGTTATTTCGGTGGTGCCCTTTGCCATGTATATGTTGGAGTCTGCTACTTCACGATTTACAACGAAAACCCGGGCATTGTCAGGAATTGCACTGATTTTACTTCTTACCTCTGGCATCATATTTCATCATACTGCCTTTGTGTATCCCGAATTTTGGAGTACATCGAAACATGATAACTGGAGTCGTGAGTGGAGCAAAATTGCACCATTGCTTAAAGAGAAAGATTTTTATTTCCCTATTGTTTTTTACCCTGAGTATAAACAAAACATGCAGACCGACGGTGTATTTGTTATTGCAGACTTTCTGCCGGGAAATGAGTCTTCGGTCAAACTGCAGAACAGTGCACTGGTTAAGTCTGTAATTATCCTTACCGATGATTCGGACAACGACACAGCTATTGCTTCCAAAGCAATATTTTATCAATTATCAGAGGAAGTGAAACAAATAAAACCATACTATACGCATGAAAAAAATTTTAGATTTATTATTTTTGTTACCGATCAACCCTTTTTAACTGACAGTATCGTGTTTTATAACAAAAATAATAATCTGGCATCAATAAGGTCTCACGTCCGGGTAATAGGCATAAAGTAATGTTTTCATGTCGTTGAGATACCGACATATTAAAAGGCTTATCAAAGCCAGGAATTCTGTTTTTCAGAGTAATCGCAATAATCTTAGGTTTTTGCTACAAAAACGCTATGAGTGGGTAAAAGGTTTTATAACTCACGGGGAACAAGGAATAGAATTTGGCTCAGGTGCTGGTCATAGCAGGTTTTATCTTGGAAAATACAACTATATTACTACTGATATCAGGAACCTTCCGTGGCTCGACAAAAGCGAAATTAATGCAGAGGAAAGCGGTTTTCCTGATACTTATTTCGATTATATTATTTTGATGAATGTATTGCAACATTTGAATAGACCTGCTGCTTTTTTCAGAGAAGCATTACGGATATTAAAACCTGGAGGGAAGCTAATAGTTTTTGAACCTTATTCTTCGTTTTCATTTCGGATGGCGTTGGGAATTATAGGTCATGAGCATTGTAACGATAAAGCCGATGTGCTGAGTGATGGTTATTGTCTCGAAAATGAAGCAAGGAACTTTTGGGATGGCAACAATTCTACAGGCAAAATTCTATTCCGCAACGATGAAAAATTCAGAGAAAAGTTTGCTGAATTTGAAATTGTTGAAAAATCATATTCGGAGTTTTTTGTCTTTCTGAATTCCGGCGGAGTTTATACAAATACATTGCATATACCCGTTCCTTTATGGTTTAATAGAATCAAATATAAAACCGATAAAATCCTGATTAAAATCAGTCCCGATTTTTTTGCACTGGCTATTCGGGTGGTATTGCAAAAGAAACTGTAATACGCAGGTATTTAAAAAATGATTACATTTATTGCCCGAAGCATGTTGGTATGGGACGAAAAAAGCTGCTATTTCTGATTGGCTGCCTGCTAATAGTTGTTATAACAGGTATGGGGTACTTTTATATATCAGCTATTAACTTTATTGGAGAAATTAAACCGGATATTGGTAATACTACGCTTACGCTTGAGGTAAAAACACCGCTGGGGCAGAAAGTTTTCTCCGGCAACTCTTATTCGGGTTATTGCAAAGATGTTACAATCATTTCTGGTAGTAAGCCTAATAAACTGCTAATGCAGTATAAGAACAAGCTATATCCGTTACAAGTTGTATCTTTGGATCAGGGACGTTATAAGGTTGTTCCTACCAACTTGAACTTTTTTGTAAAAGCTGATGCCGTATTCTATTATACATGGAAACAATTAGTATGGTGGTTTACATTACATGCAGCACAGCTTGCCATTAGCATAATTATTTTAATCTCAATTGCTTTACTAGTTATTAAAAGAAATAGCATTAAGTTACAAGTTCTATCTTTTCTTGAAAAAACACCGGTTTTTTTTAAAATGCAAAAGTACCGGATAATTATTCCTGTGTTATTATCATTTATTCCGGGCTTTCTGTTTGCAGTTTTTAGTGCAAAGGCATTACATTTTCTACAGATGACTATTGGGGAAGTTAGCTTAATCGGGGCAGTCATTCTCGTTATACCAATCTTTTTAATATTCTTTTACCGACAACTCAAAGTAAACCCATTTTTCTGGCTATCATTTATACTGTTATTCTTTTCTCTTTACACAATCATTTTCCCTGAAGTATACCTCTATGGTTATTTTTTCAGAGATGATATTTCGAAATATTTTGTAAAAGCGTATTCGTTAAATTTTTTTGAAGCTATTTCTACACCAGATGCCAATTATCTGGC
>ENA-UPTA01004573-UPTA01004573.1-activated-sludge-metagenome-genome-assembly--contig:-NODE-4573-length-13052-cov-6.039163_pt1 | contig 13052 bp, 5 predicted proteins | sample MGYA00238184_ERZ773361 | MGnify/ENA primary metagenome ERZ773361 (study PRJEB29100, sample SAMN05720205) | activated sludge metagenome | isolation source: anaerobic digester from wastewater...
TTAACCAGTTACCTACGGTTACCGTTACTGCATTACCTAATCCGCAATGCGCCAATGAACCTGTCAACCTAAACGCTTCCGCATCAGGAGGTACTTCACCTTATACCTATGCATGGGATAACGGGCTTGGATCAGGTAACTCGCATACGGTTAATCCTGTTGCAAACACTACCTATAATGTTACTGTCACCGACAGTAATGGTTGCTCAAACACCGGAAATGTAAGCGTGTCGATTAATTCGTTACCGACAATTAATGTTGTTGAAACTGCTCAGGCAACTTGTGGTTCTGCCAATGGAATTGCAACAGCTACAGCCGGAGGAGCCGTTGGTCCATACACTTATGAATGGAGCAATGGCGATAACAGCTCAGATGGTATTGCAGAGAACCTTCCTGCAGGTTTCTATACGGTTACGACAACTGATCAAAGTGGGTGTTCCATCTCTGGGTCGGTGATTGTCTCGTCTCCAGTTGACATAACATCAAATGCAGTTCAAATTGTTCCGGTATCCTGCTATGGAGGGAGCAATGGCACCGGTCAGCTGACAGTTTCCGGTGGAAATCCACCATATAATATTACATGGACTAACGGTAGTTCGTCAGGATTTATCAATAACGTAAACGTAGGCACATTTATATTAACAAACCTAACGGCCGGCACATATAGTATTCAAGTGACCGATCAGGATAATTGTGTTAGTACAACTACCTTAACAATAACCCAACCAACTGCAATTGGCATTACTTATGCACTTAATCAAGCAATTACTTGCTACGGAAATTCCGATGGAGAAGCTACGATCTCGGTAACTGGAGGCGTTCCTAATTATGATATTTCATGGAGCAACGGGAGTGTTTCCGATAACCTGACAAACGTAAATGGAGGTCCGCATATCATTTCGAACCTGAATGCGGGCACATACACCATTACGGTTACTGACGACTCAGGTTGTACTCAGACTACCTCAATGGTTATAACTCAACCACAGATGCTCGGATTAAATTTTGTGGTAACAAATGAACCATCGTGTAACAGTTCTGACGATGGTAGTATCGAGATAACGGTTACCGGGGGAACTCCTCTCTTCGATATCAATTGGTCGAATGGAATTAGCTCAGGCTCATTAAATGATGTTGCTGCAGGTCCACATACAATTAACGATGTTACAGCAGGAATTTATTCTATCAGTATTACTGACATCAACTCCTGCACATTTTCGACAAATAATACAATAAATGAGCCCATTGCCCTGACTATTTCAGGGTCTATGCAGTCAGCTGTATCCTGTTTCTCAGAAGATGATGGAGTAGCAGAAGTTACCGTCTCCGGTGGGACACCCACTTATATTATTGAATATTCAAATGGAATCACATCAGGGAGTCTCAGCGGTCTTAATTCAGGTAATCATACAATAACCGACCTTACTGCGGGAGATTATCAACTAACTGTAACCGACTCAAACGGATGCACTGCAAATACAAGTTTTTCTATTACAGAACCTACTGCGGTGACGGCAACAATTAACCAATCCAACGTATTATGTTATGGGAATAATAACGGAAGCGCAGAAGTAATTCCAGGAGGCGGGGTACCTGGATATACGTATGAATGGCAGAACGAATCATTAACTGTAATTGGTACAAACTCAACGATATCAAATCTTGTTGCCGGCACATATTTTATTACTGTAACCGACTCTCACTCATGCACAGGTGCAAGTTCTGTCACAATAACAGAACCCGGCTCAATTAATCTTTCATTAAGTCACACCGATGCATCTACCTATGGAAATATCGACGGACAGGCTTCTGTTGCAGTTACTGGAGGAACTCCACCTTACAATTATTCCTGGGAAAATTCTGCTAACCCGGGTGTAATCGTTGGAACTACTGCTACCATTACAGGATTAGCAGCAGGTGATTATTGTGTAACTGTTACCGATAATCAATCTTGTTCTTCAACTGGTTGTGTTACGGTTAGTCAACCACCTGATCAACTCATAGGGGTACTTCAATCGCAAAACAATGTCAGTTGCTATGGTCTGTCAGATGGAAATGTGAATATAACTGCGTTTGGGGGCACCCCAGACTACGCCTATCACTGGGAAAACTTGTCCGGGGTTACTATTTCTACCGGACCATCAGCAACAGACCTACCTGCTGGGAATTACTATCTAACCATTACTGATTCAATGGGATACACATGGAGTACTGAGATTACCATATCGCAGCCCGCTGAAATGATAATTACCAGCGCTTCAGGTGATAATTTGAACTGCTATGGAGATAGCGACGGAGTGGTTGCAGTAAGTGTTTCCGGTGGCAATATCCCATACAGTTATCATTGGGAAGACGAATCCGGGAACGATTTGGGTATTAACAATAGCACCGTTAGCAATCTGCAGGAAGGCAGTTATTTTGTTACCATAATTGATGCAAATAATTGCCCTGCTATTGATACAAGCATGTTAATCATTCAGCCTGACGAATTTACAGCTCAGATTTCATTATTCAACAATCCTTTATGTTTTGGGTCAGCAGATGGAAGCCTCCAGGTTTCGGTTTCAGGAGGTACAAGCCCTGTTTCAACATATAACTGGGATGATCCTATCAGCTCCTATCATGGAGACAATCCGCAAAATCTTAGTGCAGGCACCTACACTGTTACTGCAATCGACTCTCATGGTTGTACGGCAGAAGTGTCTCAAGTCCTGACAGAGCCTTCTGCACTGAATACAAGTCTTACTGCAACACCAACTACAGGCTTTGGCTCTGATGATGGTTCAGCAAACGCCGCTGTAAGTGGAGGAACACCTCCTTATTCATATTCCTGGGAGAATTCTGCAAATCCCGGAGTAATTGTTTCAACGAGTAATCCTGCAATTAATCTCACTGCCGGCACGTATTGTGTTACAGTTTCTGATTCACACGGCTGCACAGCAACCGATTGTGTTTCTGTTACTGAGCCTGAGCAACTCAATGTCAGCATTAATTCCACAGATGCGGACTGCCATAACAATTCAACCGGTTCAGCAACAGCTGTTGTTAGCGGGGGTATACTACCTTATACGTATCAATGGCAAAATAGCTCCGGAAGCAATATTGGGTCCGGTTCAAGTATTTCAAATTTACCTGCAGATACATACTATATTACTGTAACTGATGCAAATCTGTTTACGGCAACTGCAATGATTATTATAACAGAACCTGAAGAACTTCTAATATCAGGGGCTACAGTTACAAATGTCAGTTGTAATGGTTTAACAGACGGCTCTGTGGTTATATTGGTAACAGGAGGAACCACTCCGTACCAGTTCATCTGGCATGAACTGGGGAACCCAACAGTTCTCAGTACTTCGAGTGAGCTGAACGAAATCGCAGCAGGCAGTTATGTTGTTGAAATTACCGATCAACACGGATGCACCTTCACTCAAACTTATACCATCACCCAACCTGATGATTTAATCATTGATGATGTTGATGTTTCTAATATTATTTGCCCGTATGATGATGGGTCCGGTACCGCAGAAATATTTGCAGAAGGGGGAACCCCTCCGTATTCTTATACGTGGATTCTTGATGGTAATACTTTAGCCTTCACAGGTTCGGTTCTTACAAGCGCCAACGCAGGTGATTACAGTGTTTCGGTGCATGACTCAAATAATTGTAACTCTTCATTATTTAATTTCACAATAACCATTCCCGATGATTTGGCATTAATTGCCGACATTGATAGCGTGGTTTGCTTTGGCGAAAACAATGGGAGCATTGTCCTTACCGCCAATGGTGGCTCCGGGGGCTATATCTATTCATGGGATCCTCCTGTTTCAACCACAAACTCAGCTTTTAATCTGTTAGCCGGAACTTATGCTGTTACTATTACCGATGGAAGTATGTGCACATTCTCAGCAAATTATACTGTAGGTCAACCGGCAGATGCCCTTTCTGGCACGTTTAGCCAAACAGATCAAATTAGCTGCAATGGTTTTGATAACGGAGCAGGTACAATTACTTTGTCGGGCGGGACCCCTCCATACCAGATTAATTGGATTAATGGAGGTAATACATATTCCGAAAGCGGAGTAATTACTAACACTTTCAATATTCATAATTTGAGAGCCGGAAACTTGAATATTACAATTGCAGATTCAAGAAATTGCTCCTATAATTTCTCATCTTTACTTTCGGAGCCCACAGCCCTGCAATCAGAGTTTATCAATGTTCTAAATTTAAGCTGTTTCAACGACAACAGTGGAGCATTCTCAGTAAATGTTACCGGAGGTACAGGCGATTACAGCTATATTTATGATAACAATGGAATCCCTACTACAAACACTTCTTATAATCAACTAGCTGCCGGATGGCATTATATTACTGTTTCTGATGAGAATAATTGCATCCTCGAAGATTCAATTTTACTTACAGAACCGGCTTTGCTTACAACCAACCTGATTGATACAATTTCGTTAAACTGTTTTGGCGATGAGAATGGCTCAGCAGCAATTTCGATTGGTGGTGGAACTCCCAATTACAATGTTACCTGGAATAATTCTATGGGTTCACAGATAGGTACCGGACTAGTGGTGATGAACCTTACAGCCGGAAAGTTTTATGTTCAGGTTATTGACAGTCATAATTGTACAACGATTGACTCAATTCAGGTAATTCAGCCCGATAATCTGATAGCAAATCTTTCCCGTACGAATCCGAAGTGTTTTGGATCATCAGATGGAAAAATTTGGGCAACTGTCACTGGCGGAACCAGCCCATACAACTTTGAATGGAGTGTAAGCAGTATTGATTCTGACACATTGTTCAATCTTCCGGCCGGACATTATACTGTTACCATAAGCGATAACCATAATTGCCATGCTGAAGCCGAGATTGAGCTTGTAAACCCACCTCAGCTAAGTTCTGAGATGGCAACCACAGATGTTGACTGTAGTGATCACATGGGTTCAGCACAGGTTACTGTAAACGGTGGCACACCGCCTTATCAATATTTATGGAGTAATTCGGCCACAGGATATTACATTAACAACATTGCTGGCGGAGAGTACCAGGTTACCATTACTGATTTCAATGGGTGCACCTTAATTGATGATGCAACCGTCGAAATCAGCGGTTCAATAGGTGTAACCATTTCTCAGCTATTTCAAATCAGATGCTATGGCGATGCAACTGCAGTATTATCTGCTGTCAGCAATGGGCACCAACCTATAGAGTACATTTGGTCGGAAGGGAATTATACGACTCAGATTGTTGAAAACTTGCCGGTTGGAACATATACTGTTACTGTTACCGATTCATGGGGCTGTACAGGTACTGACGAGATTCAGGTCAACCAACCTCAACAAATGGTTGTAGATTTTGTGACTACTGACGTATTATGTAAATTCGGTTCTACTGGAACTGCCAGGGCAATTGTTAGCCAGGGAACACCCGGCTACACCTATTTCTGGATGCATAGCGGAAACACATCGAACAATGTTTCGGGATTATCCGCAGGAACATACACCCTACAGATTACCGATAATAATTCATGTACTATTCTGGCATCAGTAATGATACATGAACCTGATTCAGCTCTCTCAGCAGTTGTGATTTCGCAGAACAGCACATGTAACAACAGCAATGATGGGCAAGCAGGAGCATTGGGTACCGGCGGCACAGCCCCGTATTCCTATATTTGGGAAGCTCCAAACGGTAGTACTATCGGCACATCATTTACCGGGAATAACCTAATTCCGGGGATGTATTACCTTACTGTAACCGATAACAACAATTGTGTTTACAGTACCTCAACATTGATCACCGAGCCATCACCTATTTATATTGATATTGCAGCATCTGGAGGACCCTCTTGTTATGGCAATACCGATGGGTATATTTTACTAGAAGAGATAACAGGAGGAACACCGCCTTACCATGTTTTCATCTCCAGTGGCTCAATTAACTGGGAACAGGAAGTAATTCTTATCGACAGCATTCCAGCAGGAGTTTACCGTATTGATGTGGTAGATAACAACAATTGCCACAATGTAGGTGATGCATTGCTGGTAGTACTTAACGACAGCGAAATTGACTGTCTCCAAATTCCTGCTGCATTCTCACCAAATAGTGATGGTTCCAACGATACATGGGAAATTACTCATGTTGAGATGTTTCCAAGAATTCTGATTCAGGTTTACAATCGCTGGGGGCAATTGCTGTATGAAGCAGGGTATAACGACGAATACTGGGATGGAACTTACAATGGGGCACCGGTACCTACTGGCCCATATTTATATTACATCGACCTGAACAATAACACAGATCCTATTACAGGGACTGTTACCATTATCAGGTAAGAAATTTTGATAAGGCGTATGAAAAAGATTTTAATAATAATAACAATACTGGTTTTTGCAACGAATTCTTATTCTCAGCAATTAGCCCTGTATTCAATGTACTTTAATAATAACTATGTGATTAACCCTGCAGCGGCGGGCAGTAATAAGGATTATTCTCCTCTGAGGCTCTCAATACACAGGCAATGGGTTGGCATCGACCAAACCCCATCAACACAGGTAATTAGTTGCCACCATTTGCTATCAAACAAAGAAATGGGTATTGGTGGCATGATTTTTCACGATAGCTTTGGCCCGGTGCGAACTATTGGATCTCAATTTACCTATGCTTACCATTTAAGAGCAACAAGAGGCATTAAAGTAGCATTTGGGGTGTCAGCCATATTAATGCAATATATTATAAGCCTCGATCAGGAAGATTTTCATTCCTTTGAACCGGTTCTCCTCCGAAACCGTATGAGCATTCTTGTTCCCGATGGGAATCTTGGTGCTTATGCGTATTCAAAAAAATGGTGGGCTGGATTATCGGTTGCTCATATTTTTCAATCAAATTTAAAAATTACGAGTACTTATATGGATGAAAAATCAAATAAAATGGTAAGGCACTATTTTCTAAATGGCGGTTACCGTTTTTCTTTCCCTTCAGCAAAAAGCCTTCAGATTGAGCCATCTTCCCTAATCAAATTCACAGAAACTACCCCAATACAAATTGACCTTAACATAAGAATGATATACAATGAAGACTATTGGGCTGGCATGTCGATTCGACCCGGAGATTCATTTATTTTTATGATTGGCATGAATTATAAAGGATATTATTTTGCTTTTTCGCATGATTTTACTTTTTCGGAACTCTCCAATTTCACAATCGGCTCTGAAGAGTTAACTTTTGGATGGAATATTGGGGATAAGAGCTACAAGAGCTCCAGATTTTATTAACATTTCAAGATGCTATACCGGTTTTTCTTCATCACTTAACACTATTTGTAACAATCTCTTTTTTATCTGATTGTTAAGTAAATAAGGGTATTTCCGTACATCGATAAAAAATTTTTATTAGGTTTGAAACTTTTAATCGTTAATAATTTGTTTATTATGAACAAATTTTGTTTATATTTGGGATTATGAGATTTTATAGCCTCTAATAGCATTTTAATTTGAAATTTATGAAAAGATTTCTACTAGGAGTTGTATTTACAGTTATTTTACTTCCCATTGCCGGATTTGCTCAGCAGTTACCGCTTTACAGCCAATACTTCCTGAACAATTTTGTGATAAACCCTGCTGTTGCAGGCAGCGAAAAATATTCACCGGTACGACTGAGTGTTCACAAACAGTGGGTTGGTATCAACGACTCTCCATCTACACAGTCGATTAGCGGGCACACTTTACTTCAGAATAAAACTGTCGGTATTGGAGGTTTCATTTTTAATGACAGTTTTGGGCCGGTAAGTCATACAGGTATTCAGGCGGTATATTCCTACCATTTTGCTTTTAACAGGTTAAATAGAGTTGCACTTGGGTTAGCAGCGATTGCATTTCAGTATAAGATGGACCAGCGGTTTTTTCAATTGACAATCTATGATGATCCATCCATTACCTATATGATCGAACGCACTATTGTTCCGGATGCAACATTCGGCGTGTATTTTTATGGAAAAAAATACTATGCAGGTATCACAGCTGCACATTTGTTTCAGTCGAAATTAAAGATTAACAGAAATCTGGACGATAACACGATGGTTCGGCACTATTATATCATGGGAGGATATAAATTCGATTTCCAAAGTGCACCCTCATTTAAAATTGAACCTGCATTGATGATGAAAATGACAGAAGTTACACCAATTCAGCTTGACTTTAACGTAAAACTTTACTATAACGATGATTATTGGTTTGGGATGTCGATTCGCCCGAACGACGCTTTTATTGCTGCAATCGGCCTGAAGATAAACAGGTATTATCTTGGGTACTCCTATGACCTTACCTTCAGCGACCTCTCGAACTATACTATCGGATCACAAGAAATTGTATTTGGAGTTAATGTTGGTGAACCCATTAAAAGAGGAAGAAGTTTCTTTTAATGGATAGCAAGCATAAGAAATTAAAAAAGAGGCTTATGGCCTCTTTTTTAATTGTATCTGTTGGTTTAACGTATTGATATAATCGATTAATTCATCACCGCCTGTTGATTTCTCTGACGATGTGATAAAAATTGGAGGCAGATCTTCCCAAATTTCAAGCAAGGTATGTTTGTAATGCTCGATATTGCGGCCGAGCACCAAGGGACCCAGCTTATCGGTTTTTGTAAAAACAAGAGCAAAAGGAACTCCATTGGTAACCATAAAATTCATAAAACTTATATCGCTATTTTGCGGTGGGATTCTGCAATCGATTAAAGCAAACACCGATACAAGATTATTTCGGTTCAGAAGATAGCCTTGCAGCATTTTTTGAAATAGCTCTCTGTTCTTTTTTGATGTTTTCGCATAGCCATAACCGGGCAGATCAACCAAATACCAGCTATCATCAATTAAATAATGATTTATCAATTGCGTTTTTCCGGGCACTCCTGAGGTTTTCGCCAAGCCTTTATGACGCGCAAGCATATTTATCAGCGACGATTTTCCCACATTCGATCTTCCGGCAAAAGCATATTCATGCTTTTCGGGGGAGGGACAACTTTTGTAATCAGGCGACGATTTTACAAAACTTATTGATTTGATTAGCGGGGTCATTTCAGGGATTTTAGAACATTTAATAGCTCATTATAATCATGAGGCTTCGAAACAATTGCTCCATCCGGTCCAACTACATAGAAAAAAGGCGTTGCATAAATGGCAAATAATTCGACGTAAGTTCCCTCCCAACCTCTGTAATCGCAAATAACAGGCAAATCAATACTATTCTCTCTAACAAAATTGTCAAGTGTGCTTTTATCGGTATCCAGCGAAATAAGCACTACTGAAATGCTATTGCTGTGGTTCGTTTCAAAATACTCGGATAACTCCGGAATAACCTGCCTACAATGATCACACCACGTCGCCCAAAAAACAATTATTGTATTTTTGTTTTCGTAAGAATCTGTAATATTCCCTGCTTTATCGATGTATTCAACAACAGGAGCCTTCGACTGTAATGGCAGCTCGGTGATGTTTTTATAGCGTAACGACAGATTGTCATCGTCAACGCACTTGCTACCGTAATTTTCGAGTAAATAGTCGGCGATATCGAAGAGCTGCAACGATTCAAAACCATCAACAAGAATTTTCAGAACATGTGAAAAGATTGCTTCTCTTGGACGGGTATAATTCAAAATTCTCTCAGAAGCAGATTTAAAACCCTGCACACTGGCACCATAATCGCCCGATACTGCAAACAATTTCAAATAGTTAAGCACTGCTGATGAATAAACCGACGAATTAACCAGCAATGTATCGTCGAAAGGGAAATAGGTAAAAAATTTCTCTCTGAGAAACATATTTTCATTTCCATTTTGTGCGACCTCCTTGGGTATAATGGGAGTTTTATAGTATTGAATCATGCCTGCTGCAAAAGTATTCTTTTCACCTGCCGTCACATTATCGGCCAAATAAGCCTGTTCTTTTATCACCTCTTGGTACTCTTTTGTAACACGCTTATATAGTTTCCCCTTCGCATATTTGGCAAGGAAATATTCCAACACATCTAGTTTTTGATTAATGGCATTATTCTGTTTAAGGAAATTATAGAGCACCCTATTTTCGATTGACTCAATTACTTCCATCGATTCAAGGGGTGCGTTGGCTAGCAACGACAAGCTAATATTCTCCTTATTTATTATAATGTCAAAGTAAACTTCCGAATCAAAATACACACGATAAACACCTATTTCTAGGTCAGTAGTATTAAAGCTGACATAGCCATTTTTATCGGTGCGAAATGTCTCAATAATTCTGCTTTTATCGCCAAACTGTGAACAGAAAGATAATTCTCTCTCCGGGTAATCAGGAATGCTGAGCTTTACAAAAAAATCTTGTGCATTACAATTTCCCAATAGAATAGAAAGCAGAAGAAATAGTAAAATCGACTTCATGGGTAATAAAAAAATGAAAACCGGAAGCCCTTGGGAGCTTCCGGTGTATTAAACTATTGTTTACAGGAATTACAATACAATTCCTTCAGTTTTTCGTTGGCATATACCTGAACCGAGAATTTATCCCCCCTGAAGAGTTTGCAAAAACCTTTAGGGTCATGTTGTTTGAGTTTTTCCATTGCCATTAAAAATCTATTACTATAGCAACGATATTCAACTTTTGAGGCAAGCGACACATAAGAGTACAACAAAGAAGTGTTGACAGGATCTTTGTCTACCCACGGCCACAGCAACTGATAGGCATATTCATAATCGTAATGGTTAATAAATATACCAGCCATCTTAAGAGCGTTTTCCCAGTTAATTGCCGTTGCTCCCACAATCTGTTTAATTTTATTCAAACCTGCAATTACTACCGGATTATCGAAACCCAATGAGTCTTTATACACTTCCATAATCTGATACTGGAGTTCAATGTTCAGCAAATCAACTGTCATTTTATTCGGAAATATGGAATACAGATTGTCAATTCTTCCCTGCAGCTCCTCAACCACGTTTGTGTTATCCATATTGCTGAGCATTACCTCGCAATAAATATCGTTGTACCTAACATAAATATTCTCGCCATCCATTGTCTGTAAATCTTCGATTCTCTCTAGATAAGTTGAGTCAACAGGTTCATTGGCAACAATCCTTTCGAGACAAATTTTATTCATATTCAGCCCAACACAAGGTTTTATGTTTGGAATTACCATGCCACTCACTGCTTTTGAATTATATCGTCCTTCAACAACACGTTTAAAAATGTATTTCTGAATAGCCAGAGCTTTATCGTATCTCTCGGCTGCTACTTCTTTGTTGAATTGGTCGAGAACATAAGCCTGTTCTTTATCACCTTCCACATCGTAGGTTACCCAAATGGTTACGTCAGCATACCTGTGGTTTTTTAGCAAATATTCCATTTCTCCGGCATGCGCATTTACATATTGAATGGCTTCTTTATAGTTCATTTCGGCAACTTTTTCAAAAGGAGTTCCCTTAACATCTGTTTTCAGTTGTTCAAAATTGGGTGCCGTGGTAATTGAGTCAATAATGCTGGCATTCTGGTTTTCTTCCAGAGCTGAAACAATACTGTTTGCACGTTTTTTCTGCAATGCAGCATTCTCGGCCTCGCTACCTTCGAGTGAAGAATAGGCCGCAATATGAATTTTATTTATAATAAACGCAGGTTCATTCAAGGCTGTTAACACCGGTATCATGTCGTCGGAGTCGTAGTTGAACTTACCTTGCTCGAAAGGAATACGAAATGACAATTTGGTTGATGTTGCTGAAGGAAAATATTCAGAAATCCCATCAGGTAAAAGCGTATCCGGCAACAAATCAATTTTTTGGGCATAATTGTATATTGCCTTATCGATATAGGTTGGGTGGATATTCGTAACAATGTATTTATTTTGGATAAATACAAGATTCAATTCCGCATCATCCGGATTCAGGCCTTCCGGCATCTGCCCCATATACACCTCAAGTTTCTTAACTTTTTTCCGTTTTCCAGTACCTTCGGGTGGGGCAATATTATTTTTAAACATTTTTTTTGAGAGTACAGGTTTAAGCATAATACCCCGGCTTCTCCTGCCAAAATCAACTATGTTTGTTTCACCACAATTATCGAACTGGCAAGTTTGCACAATATCAACCGCCAGTCCATCTTTTGAGTTGCGCATTATGCGCTTGAAACCGCGCAAATCGGAATACTTGAAATATATTTCACCATTTTCATTCACCGATAATCCACTCTGTAGCTCCAGCAGATTGGGGAAGCGTCGTTTTGCTTTTGAAAGCATTTTGCGATTCATTTCCGGTTCCGGAAGTTTCAACCCAAATTTTTTCTTCGACACCTGAAATGGCAGTTCATCGTATCTTTCAGAACCTTGCAGGAACGATTCCCAGTTGCCTACATACATGGAAATGTAAATTTTTGTAGAATCAGTGTCAAATTTTGCACCTATCCCAGCAAAGAAATACTGTTGACGCAACAAAGGTTCTCTTGTTTTACTGCTCGTAAGCCAACGGTTTATGCAAAAATCTGCAAGCTGATTGTAAGTGAAGTTTGCGTCTCCATTCCTTATGCTCGATTTGGCAACCAGCTCAAAACCGCTGCCGGATCCGCCTGCCAGTTCAAGCCTGGATTTGATTGTTGCATACTCTCCTTTACCTTCAATGCTAGCACTTCCATCCTCCGCCATAATTTTTGCATGTTCCTCTGCGGGAGCTTTAAAAAATTCATGCAAAACATATCCTTCGAGAAACAATGAATCTTCCATCAAGTGATTCAGTCTTTTAATCAGGACTTTTGAAAAGAGTTCCTCATCGAATGCTCCAGGAATAATTTTTTCATCGCTGTCCTGAATTTCACCGATCATTTTCTGATTCTGTGCAAATGCAATGCTTCCGTACATTGCCATAATCAGCGTAATAATGAAAATGTAAATGTTTTTCATATGTAGGTTAATTAATTTGAGTTATTTTACGAAAATAATAATTATTACGAAAAATAGTAATATTTGTTGAAAAATCACATCCGTCCTAAATAAAATTTGAATAAAAAAGGGAGTTGGGAATTACTC
>ENA-UPTA01004574-UPTA01004574.1-activated-sludge-metagenome-genome-assembly--contig:-NODE-4574-length-13051-cov-7.479070_pt1 | contig 13051 bp, 13 predicted proteins | sample MGYA00238184_ERZ773361 | MGnify/ENA primary metagenome ERZ773361 (study PRJEB29100, sample SAMN05720205) | activated sludge metagenome | isolation source: anaerobic digester from wastewater...
ATGCTGCGTCCCGCAGACAGAGAACCCCCTGAATTCTTTCAGGGGGTTCTCTGTCTGCGGGTTTAAAATATTCTGCTTAGTAGTTTATTGTATGCTTAAGAAATTCTGTCATAAGGCTTTCGGAATCCTTTTTGCCTTTATAATATGTCTCGGCAATGTCCATCAGTACATTGTTCACGTAAACAAGATTCGGTATAAGGAAATTCCTTCTGAGGTCGTTTCGTATGGGGAATGCCGTGGTATTCTGGATATCCTTAAGGGCTTTGTTGTCGACCAGATTGATGTTCTTCCGGAATTTCTCATTGGGAATAGTATAGTTCACCATAATAGTATGGGTGAAGGTGACATCGCCGGTATCTTCTGAGCCTGGTGTCGGATCAAGAATATTCACATTTACTGCGGAATTATCATCATAATACCGCTCAAATATTTGTGTGGATAATTTGTTGACTGAATCGCCGCTGTAGTACAGCTTGAATGTCTTTGTTTTTACCCCGACAATTTTTGAAACGTTCAGGGGATCGCGCATGAACTTATGTCGTTCAATTTCCATGTAGCTTCCGTTGTTGTCTGAACCGTACCGCAGATTTGTCTGATATGGGAGAACAGAGATGTTCTTTTTCATATCATCCGAAAAGAGTTTGTATTCTTTTGCCGTTTTCTGGATATCGTTGTTCAGTGTGAGTATCTGCTTGTTCATGTCCTGCCCGTCCTGCTCCAGCTCCTGAGAGGTGAGCATATCTTTTCTTTCCGCGGGCCGGGCTTCCTGTGAATATGCGGATGAAAACGAAATCGTTAATATGGTCATTGTCACAAAAAGTATTGACAACCTGAAATTTTTTCTAATCATTAGTTCCTCCAAGTTTCTGAGTGCATTATATATGTACAGTGTGTAATAAAAAATTTCAATAATATTTTCGGTAGTCCGGACACATTTAATGAGAATTTTCCTTTATGATGCAAGATAAATTATTACCATCTGTCCGGAAAACGGGACTATAAGAATAATACAGGAGAATGTAATGCTTCCACGACCAATGCGGGCATGTGATTTCAGGTGCCTCCTGTGCGGAACCCCTGTCGGTTTTAAATTTGAGGCCCTCATACCCGGTGAAAACAGCACGGTCTGTCCCATGTGCAATGAGCCCTTCAGCATTAAGCTCGACCCGGACGATATCGAACGGCTCATGGAGGCGGAGGAATCTGCCCGTGAGGAGCAGGGGCGTTAGCGTATATTGCTGAACCGCTTTTCCAGGCGTTCTTTTACTTCAACGGGATCAACCACAATGACCCTGGCGCCTCCGAGTACATCGATAAACCCGATTTCATTATCATAGCGGGGGACGATATGAGTGTGTACATGAGCAATGCTGGCTCCGCTCGCAGTCCCCAGGTTGTAGCCGATGTTGAAACCGCAGGGAGAGAATTCCTCCTTTAGAATCTCAAGGGTTTTTACCTGGAGGTGATGCAGTTCAAGGGCTTCATCGTCGCTGAAACCGCTGAAGTCCTCAATGTGGCGGGCGGGAAAAATCATGAGATGCCCCGGATTGAAGGGATACAGGTTCACGGAGATAATAAACTGACCGCTCCTGAATATTTCGAGGTTCCGGACCCCGGGGTCCCTGTCACGGATTGCGCAGAGAATACAGGTGACCTTTGGTTTTTCCCCTTTAACGTACTTGATTTTTTCGGTATTAAAAAGATAGTCTCTCATAAGCTGCCGGTCAAAGGAATTATCTGTAATTGAGTATGCAGTAATGAAAAATCATGGATACAGGGTATTGTCAACGACAATAATCGGTCCGGGGGATATAACGGGTATCAGTTGTTTTTGAAGGAAAAAATCCAATCACAGGGAAAGGGAGCTGTCATCAATGAAAACAGGGTACAGGGCGGCGGATAACGTGTATAGAATTATTTGCGTGGCAGTGCTGACGATTGCACTTGCGGGGGCCGGGTGTCAGGAGAGTCCCCCGGAGCAGGGGAATAATGCAGATATAAGTTACAACGGACCCCGTGGATGTATCAGCGGTAACTGCACTGATGGCCGGGGTATTTTCGTGGAACAGGATGGAGAGCGGTACGAAGGGGAGTGGAAGAACAGGAAACGCCATGGCGTCGGTACGGCTTTCTGGCCTGACGGATCAACGTATGTGGGTCAGTGGAATTCGGACCAGGCAACCGGGAAGGGAATATACGTGAAGAGTTCCGGTGAAAAATATGAAGGTGACTGGGTAAAGGGAAAGCGTCATGGCAGGGGGAAAAGCACCTGGCCCGACGGTTCCATGTATGCCGGTGATTTCAATAATGACAGGGCGGAGGGCCTGGGAGAATTCCGGGATGCCGGCGGCGTGGTCTACAAAGGTGAATTTATGATGGGGAAGGCCCATGGTTCCGGGATCCTCACGACACCTGATGGGAAGTCATTCCGGCGGACCTGGGAGAATGGCAAGCCTGTGGGAGCGAAGGGGCCCGGAACCACAAATTCCGGAGAAAGGTGATTTTTTTCTGCCTCCGGCGTGAATTCTTCTGGACATGGCTGCGCTGATGAAGCAGATTCGGGATTGTCGAAGCGGCTCTTCACCGGGATTTCCCGGTGCCCTGCAGGTTGCAGTATCGCCCTGTTCCGGGAAAGAGATTTTCGCGGGAACCTGCCTGTGTACTATTAAAAACTGGAGATAATATTATGGAAGACCTGAAGAAAGCCTATAAAACGGTGATGGATGATCATTTTCCCGACACAATGACGATACAGTTCGGAGACCAGACCCTTATATATAAAAAAAGGACATGGAAAATTGATGAAGAGGGAACGGTGATTGAGAAGGGACTCCGTTACGGCGAGAATCCCGGCCAGGAAGCGGCCATGTATGAATTGACAAACGGGAACCTCGTTCTGGGAGGGTGCAGGTTTATCGGTCCGGGAAATTCTCTCGTCAGCGGCATTGATGAAGCGATGATGATTCAGCCCGGGAAACATCCGGGGAAAATAAACCTCACCGACATCGATAACGGCCTGAACATCATGAAATTTCTTGCGAAGAAGCCCGCGGCGGTCATCGTGAAGCACAACAATCCCTGCGGCGTCTCCTATGGTTCCACAATCGCCGAGGCCTTTACGAAGGCCTTCCGTGCTGACCGCATTGCCGCTTTTGGAGGATGTGTCCTGCTGAACAAATCGGTGGACAAAGAGACTGCGGAGCTGATCGCGGACCAGTATTTCGAGGTCGTGGTGGCCCCGGAGTACGATGGCGCGGCGGTCGATATCCTCAGGGCGCGAAAGAACCTCCGGATTATCCGCATAGAAAAAATTGATGCCCTCGAAAAATATCTGGGCCACCGTTTCGTCGATTTCAAATCGCTCATCGACGGAGGCCTTGTGGTGCAGCAGTCGCCGGAGACACTTATCAAATCGGTTGCAGACCTCAAGCTCGGAGTCTCCGAATATAAAGGTACTACCTACACGATTGAACGCGCTCCCTCAGAAAAGGAGTATGAAGACCTTCTCTTCGGGTGGTTTGTGGAGCAGGGAGTCAGCTCCAATTCGGTGCTCTATGTGAAGGACGGCGTGACCGTGGGAATCGGTACCGGCGAGCAGGACAGGGTTGGTGTCGCTGAAATTGCCGTGGCAAAGGCCTACACGAAGTATGCAGATATTATCTGCTTTGACAAACACGGCATCTCCTACAAGGACCTTGAGCTGAAGGTGTCCCAGGGGGAACGGAAGGAAACGGAGCTGGATGATATCGATGCTGCGACAAACGACGCGAAAGGGGGCCTCATCGGATCGGCAATGGTATCCGACGCGTTCTTCCCCTTCAGGGACGGTGTCGATGTGGGGATAAAGCAGGGGATTACCTCGATAATCCAGCCCGGGGGGTCGATACGGGACTTCGAGTCAATTCAGGCCTGCAACGAGGCAAACCCGAAGGTGACCATGGTGTACACCGGACAGAGGGCCTTTAAACATTAAAGGGGGCCGCCCATGGCAGTGATAACGGAATATATTGACGTTGCAACCCGTGGAAACCGTGATATGGTTGATCTGACCCATGGTATCCAGCAGGCTGTGGTGAAACATAAAATTTCGGACGGTATCGTGGTGGTATTCGTGCCGGGATCGACGGCGGCGGTGACAACCATCGAATATGAACCGGGGCTGAAAATAGATATCGGACAGTTCCTGGAGAAAATTCTCCCCTATGCCGGTTCATATCACCATCATGAAACATGGCATGATGACAACGGCGCCGCGCACATCCAGGCTGCCCTTATCGGGCCGTCAGTGACGGTGCCGGTTGTGAACGGCACCCTTACCCTGGGGACATGGCAGCAGGTAGTGCTTATTGACTGCGATACCAGGGCGAGGAAACGGCAGATTGTACTGCAGATTCTCTACTGAATAATAAAAAAAAACGGCGTTTATCGCCGTTTTTTTTGTTCGTATTCTTTCATGTATTCATCAATGAGACTGCCGCTGGCCCCCTGCTCCTGATCACGGACAGGTTTGAGCTTGGTGGCAAAGAAATCCACGATTTTAAGGAATGGCGCTTTCACAATTCCCAGAATTGACTTGAAAAGTTCATCAAAGAAGGTGAGCAGCCGCAGGCGGAATGACCCTTTTCCTGCGGAGGGAGTGACCCGTATTTTTTCTGCCGCGGAGGAGACAGTCTCCGTGACCGCCTCCTTTGCCGCTGTGCTGACCGACATCGTTGTTGCCGCGACTTTTGACGCCGCCTGACGTCCGTATCGAATTGAAGCGGGGCTTCCTGTTTCCCTGGTATAGACTTTCTGAGGAGTAAAGGCAACCCGTTTCGCGATACGCTTGCGAATAAAAAATACCGACTGGGATTCTGTCGCGGACTTGTCAATCGCCAGAAGAATGAGATAGTAAAAATACATAAAGATATTGTAGAAAATCAGAAAGAAGGCTTCCCATATCTCAAAGAATGCCCAGAACACATCCATCCAGACTTTCCCGAAGTCGACAAGTTTATAAAAGAAATTGAAAAAGTTATCAATTGCATTGTTGGAGAACTGCTTCACCATTCTGTAATTCATATTTCACCTGCACCTGTACTGTTAGAAATCCTGCTGATACGTCTCCCGAAATGACCTGCAGCATCGCTGCATAGATGGTGTATGTATATGCCGGCGCTGTTCCTGTCGTCAATTAAAATTCAACGGAAACTGATAATTATTACCGATTTAGACCGGCAGCATCACCTGTGTCGGCGGATCTGCGCGTCAGTCCATATCAAATGGGATATCATCTGATGGGAGTTTCACACCGCCGGAATCAGCGTCTTCGGAAGGCTGAAAATCTGTCTGTACTGCGGGTTCCTCTTCAGCGGAAAAGTCGGGAATGTCATCCTGTGCTTCAAATGTATCGAGCTCGCTGCCGGTCAGTTCATCGTCACCGTTATGACCGCCCGTATTTTTCTGTACAGCGGTATCATCCATTTCCGATTTGATGTGGTCCCGAGATTTATACGTATTCGCCTTTGACGCGAGAATGCTGGGATTTTTTATTACCAGCTGGCCGAAATTAAATTCAATATTGGTATCATCCGTCAGAAGATCAACCACCGCGTTCCGCCTTGATTCCGGAATGTTGCAGGCATGGTACAGTTCATCAATTGAATAGTTGAGGCTCACGGGAGTTTTGCTCCGCAGAGAAATGTCGGCTTCCATCAGCTTGTTTTCGATGAATGAATATATTCTTGTCATCGGTTTTGTATACAGCTTTGATTCAAGCATGATAAAGGTAAACCATATCCGCTGGCTGATGGCCATGAAAATTTTATTGATAATCGCGGGAGATTTCCCCAGGACCCACACCAGGTTCTCTTTCCGGATCGGGAGCAGCACCGTTTTCCCCCAGCTTATCGCGGACGCGTTCCTTGGCTTCTCCGACACGATGGCGAGTTCACCGAAAATGTCGCCGTCACGGAGTACCGAAAGCATGATTTCATTGTTGTTGTTGATTTTTACAATTTTTACTTTCCCTTCTTTTATTATATACAGCTCTTCTCCGGGCTCATTCTCGCAGAATATCATTTCCTTGTCGTGGAATACTTTGTATATCCCGTCCTTAACCGGTTCCCGGTTTCCCTTGAAGCCCGCTTTCATAATACTTTCTAAAAGCTGCCGGGCGATATTGATCTTCATTCCGCCGGGATACAGCTGTGTGTACCGTGACAAAATGTAATGGGCGTATGGGTAGGAGTTCCGTTTCTGATAATATTCTCCCATGTTGAAAAGCTCCAGTTCGTTGGGGACCATGTCCGATTCATGTTCCGTGAGGGAGAACAGCATTTCATCATAGAGCCGGAGCTCTTCTGCAAAATACCGGAGGAGCTTCACCGCAATTTCCGGATTTTTCTGAATCAGGTAGATGAAATGGTTCCGCTTCATGGTGACGATGACGGTTTCTCTTCTCGCAATGGCGGATTCCATCCGCGGTCTCCGGCACAGTGATGAAATAAAACCGAACACCTCGCCGCCGCGGATTATGGATTTATACCGTTTGACTTTTTTATTGGAACTCAGGAGCTCGACTATGCCCGACTCGAGGATGAAGACGTTCTCAACGTCTTCATCTCCTTCAACATAGATGTAGGCCCCTTCCTTAAATACGCTTTTTTTGGAATTCTGCACCGGTCACCTCATAGGTCCCAATATACCTGCATTGTATCTTTCAGTCTTTTTTTTACGTCGGCACTTTTCACCATGGCGGCAATTTCAAGGGCAAAGGGAATTGCGCATCCGGGGCCTCGCCCGGTGATAATGTTCCCGTCAACCGTAACGGGATCGCCGGTGATTTCCGCGCCCCTCAGTTCTTCTTCAAATCCCGGAAAACAGGTTGCCCGTTTCCCCGAAAGTATTCCCGCATGGCCCAGAACAAGGGGCGCGGCACAGATTGCGCCAATATATCCACCTCTGTTATTAATCATGTTGATGACTGAGAGGACCGATTTGCTGTTCCGGAGATTCTCACTCCCCGGCATCCCCCCCGGCAAAATAATGCCGCCATAGTCGTCCGCGTCAATGTCTTCAATCCAGCTGTCCGCAGTGACGGAAATACCATGGGAGCCGGTGACAGGATTTTCCCCGAGATGTGCCGATGTTACGGCTATTCCGGCTCTTCTGAGCACATCGACAATGGTGACGCCTTCGATCTCTTCAAAACCTTCAGCGAAAGGTACCAGCATTTTCATGACTTACTTCCTTTAGAATTTGCCATTACAGGTTATCGTATATACTACACAGGAATGCCCGGATATTAATAATATCGTATAAAGATGCAACGGAAAAACAAAAAAAAACGACGGGGACCGGTTTTTGGCTGTGGCAACAATTTTCGCTTGAATTATTTGAACAGGATTTGTACTTTTTTACATGAACTATGGCAGCCAGCCACCCCGTGGCGAATGATACCCACAGGGATTATAAGTAGTGAGGCGCGGGATGTTGGAATTGTACATGGAGAGATATAACGAGGTGGTTATCCGATGGCGGAGAAGAAGGGAAATAGTATAGCTCGGCAGGTGATTAAATTTTCGATCGCAGTTGCGATTTTACTGGTGCTGAAGCTGGTTTTTTTAAAGGGACTGTTTATCTCAGTTCTGATGGGGCTTGTCGGTTACATCGTGGCGGGATTTGTGCTGCCCTCCTTTGATAAATCCCCTGATGATTTTCATATTCCCGCGGATGCGGGCATTTCCGCGTCCGAAGCGAAGCGCGTCATCAGTGAGAGCACCAGCAAGGTAAAGGAAATCCGCGCCATGACAATGAAGGTGCGCAACAACCAGGTTGCGGAAGAAATCAGGGATATCTGCAAATCTGCGATGGATATCATCGAAAACTTTAAAAAAGACCCGAAAGACATCAAAAAGGCGAAGCAGTTCATCAACTATTATCTCGATTCGACGGTTAAGATTGTAACACGGTATGTTGAGCTATCGGAGACAAAAAATATCACCCCGGAAATTGATAAAAGCCTGAAGAAGGTTGAAGGGATTCTGCAGACAATCAGGGAGTCCTTCGAGCGGCAGCTTGAGAAACTGCTTCAGGACGATCTCCTTGATCTTGATGTTGAAGTTGAAGTCCTTGAGAGAACCATGCGATTAGAGGGATAGCCCGGTCCCCGGGGAGAAAAATTTTCTTAATCAAATTTTTGAATGAACAGGTATCATGTATTCTTGTTTATGAGTGAAGAATATATGTGTGTGAAATATACAGTATACATCAAACCATAAGGAGGAACCGATGGATATTGCAGCCCAACAGCCCCAGGAAGTGACCGCCTTTGAAAAACTCAACGATGAAGAGAAGAAAAAGGTGGAGGAAATCAGAAGTTCATTTAATGTGGACGATTCACAGGAAATAATCCAGTTCGGAGTCGGCGCGCAGAGCAAAATTTCCGGATTTGCAGACAATATCCTGGACCAGATCAGGGCGAAGGACGCGGGTTACGCGGGAGAAGTGCTTACCGAACTGATGCTGAAAGTAAAAGAAATCGATGTCGACAGCCTGTCCGATGGAAGTTTTGTTTCAAAAATTCCGATTATCGGCAGCATCGTGGACTCCGCGAAAAAATTCGCCGCCCGTTTCCAGAAACTCAGCACGGAAATTGAAAATATTATCGACGAGCTCACAAAAGCCCGGATGCAGCTTTTGAAGGACGTCACGCTGTTTGATAACCTCTATGAAAAGAACCTCGAATACCTGAAGGAACTGGACCTCTATATTATTGCCGGCCAGATGAAGATAAAGGATATCCAGGAAAAAGTGCTCCCTGAACTGAAGGCGAAGGCCGATGCCAGCGGTGATCCCGTGGACGCCCAGAAGTATCAGGACATGAACCAGATGCTTAACAGGTTCGAGAAGAAAATTCATGATCTGAAACTCAGCAGAATGGTGTCCATCCAGACATCTCCCCAAATACGGCTCATTCAGAACAACAATCAGGTTCTTGTTGAGAAAATTCAGAGTTCAATCCTGAATACAATTCCGCTGTGGAAAAACCAGATAATAATCGCGATCGGTATCTTCCGGCAGAAAAAAGCGCTGAAGCTTCAGAAGGAAGTCACTGACACCACCAATCAGCTCCTCTCAAAAAATGCGGAGATGCTGAAGGACAGTACTATCGAAGTCGCAAAAGAATCTGAACGCGGTATTGTCGATATTGAAACACTGAAGAAAGTGAATAATGATCTCATCAGCACAATCGAGGAGACATTGAAGATACAGCAGGAAGGAAAACTGAAACGCCAGCAGGCGGAAGTGGAACTTTCACAGCTTGAAAATGATCTGAAGAAGAAACTCACTGAGATCAAAGGATAGCCTGCGCAATTATCTGAAATGCAGCACTTCTTTCCTCCCTGCGTTCTGCAGGGAGGAGCAATTCTTTCCACAAGGGTCCGGCTCGCGGCGGACTCACCCTTTGAAAAGAGAGTTGATGTATCCCACCAGTTTCATCGGGTCAAGCTGTATGGGATCGACTGATTCGAAAAGGCTCGCGCTGAATACCACCTGCTGCGCTATCCGTGCGATGAAGAGGGAGTCGTAATCGGCCTTTCTACGTCCGGGAACATTTGTCCGGGCCTCTTTCACAATCCCCTGGTACATGGAGAGGTGTCTCCTTACAAATTCCCGGAGGGGCCTCATTATCCGTTCATCTTCAAATCCGTACAGGACAAGATTGATAAAGATCTTGATGGTTTTTCTGTCCATTACAAATTTCTCAATCCCGTAGAGGGCCGAAATTCCCGCCTTTTCATTTGAGAGGAGGTCCCCCTTGATGACCGCAAGATGGTCATGAATAATTTCTGTAAAGAGATTATTCATGAGGTCCAGATACAGCTCCTCTTTCGTGGGAAAATAGTAGAGCAGTCCTCCCTTGGAGAATCCCGCTTCATCTGCCACATCCTGCACTGTTATCCTGGAATACACGTCACGTTCCAGGCACCGCATCAGGGCGTCCGTGATCAACTTCTTCTTGTTTTCAATTTTTTCTGCTTTTGTCTGTTTCATGGTACTGCGTATCCTGTTATAGACAATTGAGGAAAAAACTGTCCCTCCTGCCTGCATCCTGTGTATAGTATCTATAACGGCTGTATTCGGGGTCAATTAAAAGAGATTTTATTAATAATATTTTTTTTTACGTATCCGCGATGGCGCAATAATTGTTCCTGTCGAAATTCTGTTCAATATATGGCAAAAAATGCAATGTGCGGGATTTGAATATATAATATTCATTCAAGTGAAAATGTAATAGTACCGATCAGTAACTATACAATACTACTGTAAACAGAAGATCCTATGAATACATTAGATTACACAAAACGGGCCGTTACCATACTGATATGCCTTATAACGATAGGGGTATTTAATTCCCATGCTATCAGGTCACAGTTCCTGGATATTGATGAAGGCAGCGGTGATCCCGGAACATCCGTTGTTGAGAAGCCGGAGACGGCACGGTCGCTCCCTCCCTATATCGCTACAAATATTCAGGCCCGCAGATTGGATAATATCCGGGGAGCGGTTAAAATTACCTGGGAGAAAAATCCTGAATCCGATGAAAGTTTCATTGTGGGAAGGGCCACGGAAGTCCCCCATAATACGGAAAAAGCCCTGAATGCGATATCAATTAAACTCGTGGCTCCGGGGGAAGAGCTGTCCGCCATTGACTCCAACCTGCCTCCGGGACAGTATTACTATGTGGTATTATCCCGAACGAAGGTCATGGATAAAGATGTTGAGCTCCATCCCAATGTAAACTATACCACTGTTCCCGTGGTGATTGAGCGTGAATCCCGCCGGATAGATGAACGGAACATGCCCGATAAGGTGACCCTTATACACGCCATGATTGTCAACAGGACAAGGGTGCTCCTGACATGGAGGGGGATACAATCTCCTGACGCGACATACACCATATACCGTGACACATCGCCCTTAAACACCCCTGAAAGGATACGAAGCGCCAGGAAGATCGGCGTTGTCGACGCCACAAAGGAGAGCTATGTTGACAGGTCTATTGATAAAACCGGAACATTTTTTTATGCGGTAACGACAAAAGACAGGTCGGGGAATGAGGACCTGCAGCTTACTCCGGACCAGAGCTACACCGCGACGGGGCTTTTTGTCGCCCTGGAATCCCGCAATATCGTGTCGGGATTGAGAGTGGATAACCTCTCGGAGAATTCGGTCAGACTGAAGTGGCATGGCGCTGAAGCGGCGGTGGGGGGCAGTTTCCTTATTTACCGGGACATTCAGCCCATTACTGACCCGGAAAAGATTGCCCTGGCGACCCATATCGGCACTGTTCCGATGAGTACCACAGAGTATATTGACAGAAATCTCAATAAGGGGGCCTTCTATTATGCCGTGATCGGGAAACGTGCCAATGGCACTGTCGATACCGCTCTGATTGAGGATTCTAACTATACATCCCGGCCCGTTGTTGTCGGAAGCCGTTACAGGGTGACCGGAATCAATTCGGTGTACAGGGAAAACAAAGTGTATGTGATATGGCGATACAGCGGCTCAACGGGAAGCAGGGCCTTCCGGGTACTGCGGCTTGAGAGAAAGATAACGGATCTCCGCAGGGTGTCAAATCCGCAGATGGTGGGAAGGGTGAATATCCTGCACCGGAAGTTTGTTGACAATAATCCTCCCGGAGGTAAATACTATTATGCTCTGGTCCCTGATAAGCGGGAACAATGGAACCGGTACGGGCTTCGGGCCGGAATGAATATTACCGACCGTGCGGTGTCCGCCCGTGACGATACGGTACGTGAACAGAAAGAAGATTCCCGGCAGCCGCAGCAGGAGTACCGCCGTTCGGGAATTGATAATATTTTACGAATGACCTTTTTCCGGGGACGGTTCGGGCTTGCTATAAAAAGACTGCATATTGCTCTTCCGCAGACCGATAATCAGTATGATGCTGCGAAGGCGAGGCTATTTATAGGAAGGTCTCTCATTGAGCTGGGGAAATACCGGGAGTCCCTGCATTATACTCTCAGCCGGGATGTAAAACGGCATTTTCCCATGGATTCCCGGTTCTGGAGCAGTTATGCGATTTCCAGAGTCCGTTAGGCTGGGTAATGCCGGAAGCATGATACGTAAAAAATATTGAATAAATCCTTTCGATAAAAGGAGACTGTCTCATGAATTGGAAAGTTCTAAGCGGAATAATGCTGATAACCCTTGGCATCGGATTGTTCCTGTATTATGATTACAATGTCCGTCCTGAACGGGAGGCGAGGGAAATGCTCGCCGAGGCGAAGATGATTTATGAGCGTGGCGATGAGGCCGGTGACAGGAATACGATCAACCAGTCTATCACCCTTTTTACAAAACTCATCGCCCGTTATCCTGAGACGAAGCCGGTCCAGGAAGCCTATTATTATATAGGGAAAAGCTATGAGAACCTTAATCTCTACCGCCTTGCCTATCTGAAATATTCATCAATCCTGAGGAACAATCACCCCGATGTCTCTGACGGCCTGAAGAAAGACATTATGGTGCGTCTCGCAAGGATCAATGTGATGAAGCAGTATTCTGAGGAAGGGGTCCATCAGCTCTATTCCCTGCTTAATAATTCCAGCAACAGGGAGTTCAGGGCGCGTGTATACTCTGAACTGGGACATACCTATTTGAAAACCCGTGAGTTTAACAGGGCAAAGAGAATGTTCGATATCGCCCTTCATGAAAACGGCGGCAACGAGGAGGCGCTCCTCGGCAAGGCCCGCGCTTTTATGCATATGGGTCAGGACAACCAGGCGTATGATCTCTATGAGTATTTCCTCCGCTATTACGGTGCAATAAGTCAGTATTCGAAAGACGTACGGAACTCCTACCGTGACCAGGCGTACCGCAGCGGTCTCAGGGCATACCGCGGAGGCAATCACTGGAACGCGATTTCTTATTTCAACAGGGTGCTGCGTAATTTTCCCTATGACAGCAAAGCGGAAAACGCACTCTACTGGACAGGTGAATCATATTTCGCGATGAACAGGTTTGATAAGGCGCTGGG
>ENA-UPTA01004579-UPTA01004579.1-activated-sludge-metagenome-genome-assembly--contig:-NODE-4579-length-13035-cov-22.785285_pt1 | contig 13035 bp, 8 predicted proteins | sample MGYA00238184_ERZ773361 | MGnify/ENA primary metagenome ERZ773361 (study PRJEB29100, sample SAMN05720205) | activated sludge metagenome | isolation source: anaerobic digester from wastewater...
TGACGGGCAAGCAGTCGGCGTTATCGCTATTGCCGATACATTGAAAGATACCGCCGCTTCCGCAATCGAAAAATTATGTAAAGATAACTTGAAAATCGCTATGATAACTGGCGATAATCGTCGCACTGCGCAAGCCATCGCGGCGCAAGTTGGAATCGAAACCGTGCTGGCAGAAGTCCTGCCGCAGGACAAAGCCGCCGTTATTCGTCAGATGCAGGAAAAAGGCGAAGTCGTGGCATTCGTCGGCGATGGTATCAACGATGCCGTGGCGCTGGCACAAGCCGATATCGGGATTGCAATTGGTTCAGGTAGTGATGTAGCCCTCGAAAGCGGCGATATTGTTCTGGTCAGGAATGATCTAAATGATGTCAGTGTGGCTCTGCAACTCAGTCGCAAAGTTATGGCTCGCATTCGCCAGAATCTTTTCTGGGCTTTTGCCTATAATGCGGCTTTAGTACCGGTTGCGGCGGGGGCGCTTTATCCGCTGTTTGGTATTACTTTTCGACCAGAACTTGGTGGACTAGCTATGGCACTTAGTTCCGTGACCGTCATCAGTCTTTCACTAAACCTGCGGCGTTTTAATCCGGCTCGATAAACTCTTTCATTTAATTCGCTATTATTTTAATATTTAGTAATGAAAATAACTGGTTGCGATAGATGGATCTCACACAGATAAAAACCATTGCCGCTGGATTTTATATAGCGGATGAGAACGGTAAAAAACTTCCCGGAACCATAAAAATTCCCTATGCGGAAAAAGATGGTTTTATAAGACATATCTCCCAGGTCGAAAAAGGACTGGCTTGCGGCTGTTCCTGTCCGGTTTGCCATCAGCCGGTTATCGCGCGCAAAGGGGCACATAAACGACATCACTTTGCCCATTACCCCGACGCAGTTTGTAATGCCGAAACTGTTCTGCATTACCTTGCCAAGCGCCTATTGTTCGAAAAACTTCAGACTTTATTGAAACAAAAAGTGGCTCTCGTTTTGCGCTGGAAATGCCAACTTTGTAGTGATCAGCATTCCTTCAATTTCTTTGAAAATGTGCAGACGGTAGTTAGTGAAGAAGCATTTGATGACTGCCGCCCGGATCTTTGTCTGGTTGACCAGCACGATGCACCGACGGCTTTGATCGAAATCGTCGTGGCGCATCCACCGGACGAAAAAGTTTTAATTTTCGTTAGCCGGAAACAAATTCCGCTATTGATTTTCCGAATTCGCTCCGGTGAAGAAATGGAAGAAATGGCTACTTGCCCAACGATTAATCCGGATTTGATCATCCATTGTCCACGTAGGCGCTGTCCGGAATGCGGTGCTCCGCTTTTTGAGAAATCGCTCTACATTCTGCCAGCGGTTTGTTGGCGTTGTGGAGCTGGAATGAATTTAGCTTTTCTTGATATTGACGGACAGGTTGCCGGAACGGAGGAATTTTCAGCCAAGGATCGCCAGATAATCAGCCGAAATAACGTTATCCTGCGAGACACTATCCGTCCTGGTGACCGTAAACGCACCGTTAGTCATATCTGTCCCCATTGCGGAGTAGTCACCGGCAACGCTTATTTGCGTTACCTAAAACGTCACGAGCAAAGGCTTCTAGTCCAAAATTCCGGCAAATATTGCCGCCAATGTCATAGGCATTTTGACGAATAGTTTTCTATCTGAGCTATTTGGCGATTATTTTTTTACGAGATTCGAGAAACTGAAATCCAGTTCCCTATCAGAATAAGAATCCGGCTCTAAAATAGATCACCGCCCTGATTTCTCCAGGCTGGAAAACACTCTTGTCGCCCCAACCCAGCACTAAATCGAATGGTCCAAGGGGCGAGACATACTTCAGACCGATACCGTAACCCAATAGATTCTGAGACTCTTTTATGGTTTCGTGGTAAATATTGCGGAAGCCAATCGCCGTATTGACAATTGCTTTAGCTTGCAAATTATGCAATAGGTTGTAGGCATAATCCAAACGCAGAATAGTCATTTCAGAACCAACCAGTTGATCATATTCGACTCCTACAAAAGTTTCTTGCCCGCCGCGATAAATAAAACGGTTGGTAGAACCGTCCATCTTAGCATTCCCGTAAAAACCTGAAAAATGCAAAGTGTTGCGTTTGATGGACTGATATACGTCGGCTGAAAGTTCAAAACGCCGATAGTTGGTATGCCGACCAATTTGGGAGATTGTCTTTTCGTAAACGCAATGAACCAAAGCGCCTTTGCGCGGCATAAATGCATTATCCAGAAGATCAATGTTAGAAGACAACTGAAATTTATATAGGTCATCATTCCAATCATAAAATCGCAACGGTTCATCCGGTGCGATATCCGGTTTGATATTAATTGATTCGTAATCCAGCTCCGCTTCGAAATTCCAGTAATTTTTATAAAGCAAACCGAAACCGCCACCGAAGAGCGCTGAACGGTCAATATATGATGCGATTCTATTGCCGTTAATGCTATAGACATAGGTTGGAATTTCGCGATAATGGGCGTTGACAAATGGATAAAAAGGCAGTTGGAAGCGCCGCGAGGGATAAAGCGTTTTGAGCTTAATCTGATTCAGTCCAATGAACTGCCATTCGACATCGAGCCTTAATCCATGAACTATATTTGAAGTTGTCTGGAAATTCAGCGCCGCTACCAAATAATGGAAGTCATCATATCGCACCCCGAGGCGCAGTTTCTGAGGTGTATGCTCGACGACATTCAGTATTAGATTGATCTTACCTTCCCCGGCTGGTTCCGTAGTATAGCTGATATTATTAAAATAATCCAGACCATATAGATAATTAATCTGCGACTCGATACGTTCCATCGAAAAAACCTCACCAGGGATAATTCCAAAACTACGCCGAATAAAATCATCCGTCAAATATTCATTGCCGCGTACCTCAACATTATTGATCTGCGCTTTGACCTTCTCGACTAAATTAATTTTGATTTCAACCGTAGAATCGGAGAGTATTTCGACCGTCGGTCTGACACGAATGTAATTATCAAAAGATTTCAAACGCTCAACACCCGCCGCTAGAGTTACCGGAGAATATAATTCCCCAACTTTAATACCAATAGTCGAACGAACGACGTCAACCGGAATGGTTTGACTACCTTTGATGATGAGTCGAGCAACCCGGTAACCACTTGGAGAATTCAAATCATTAATATTCTCAGGACCATATCTTGACAAGTTATATTTTTTCTTCAAATCTAATAATTCATCGAGATTAGCATGCGCTGCGGCTTCGCCTGCCTCAATAATTTTGCATACCTTAGCGGTCGAAAAATCAGCCGCTCCTAATTTTTCCAACTGGCAGTTGATTAGTAAATCGGCATTTTTAGCTTCGGCTTCAAGCTTATTATCGCGCAAAATATTAGATGTTTGGGACAAGATATCCAAGGTGGTCCGTAGTTCATCCCTGGTTTTAAAGGGGCTCCTGACGGTTGAAGCAATTACGATGTCAGCGCCCATTTTTCTGACAGTATTGACCGGCAGATTATTGAGCAATCCGCCATCAACCAGAAGCGAATCGCCCCACACAACCGGGGTAAAAATACTGGGAATCGCCATCGTCGCCCGCATCGCAATCGGCAGAGAACCATGATCTATAACCACTTCCGATCCAGTGGTCAAATCAACTGCAACACACCGATATGGGATAATCAAACTGTCAAAGTCGCTGACGGTTAAAAATGGTAGAACTAAGCGGGTCATATAGAGCGTAATTTTTTGGCCAGCGATCACACCCCCTTTATCTACCGGCCGCAAATCGCGAATACCTAACTCAAATTGATACTTATCGGCTTCCTGCTTCTGAAAATAAGGTAAAGCCTGTCGGGACGGTGCATCATTGAACAAATCCGCCCAATCAACATTTCGAGCGATTTCTTCGATTTCTGCACCAGTATAACCGACGGCGTATAAGGCGGCGATAATTCCTCCCATACTGGTTCCGGCGATATAATCAACCGGAATGCTCAATGAATCGAGCAATTTTAGGGTGCCTATATGTCCAAAACCCATCGCGCCGCCACCGCTCAGAGCCAGTCCGATTTTGGGGCGAGTTATCGTTTGAGCCGGTAAACTGGTGGTAGTTAGAGAAAGAACAATAATGGATATAATTCCATTTATCATAAATCGGTGTCTATTAAAATTGAGGTTAGAGCAACTTGCCATCGGAAAATTCACATATAGTCTATTGGAAATTATCGGGCTTTCTCGAGCTTCTTTAATTGCTTAGTCGCTCTGGCGGAAGCTTTGGTATCCGGATAATTGTTTATAATTAAGTTTAATATTTCGATGCTTTTCTCGTTATCTTTGATTTTCGTTTGATAAATATCGTAGACTTTTTCGAGAGCCGCGACGGCGTTTTCCGATTGCGGGTATTTCTGAAAAATACTCATATAAATTTCAATAGCCTGATCGTAGCGTCCCTTGGTCATATAAAGATTGCCCGCCTCCGTCAGAGCATTGAATGCGCCGGTCGTGGAAGGATAGCGTTCATCAATGGATTTATAGGTCCGCACGGCTTCTTCAATTAAATTCATCTGGGTAGATTGAATCTTGGCTTTCCGCATTAAAGCCGGAATAGCGTTCGGGGATTGCGGATATTTATCGGCATAAATCTGATATTGTTCGACGGCTCGTTCCCAATCATTTAAATACTCGTCGCTGATTTTAGCGATGCGATAATGGGCATTCTCAGCCAGGGTATCTTGCGGAAAGCGTTTAATTAAATCAGTAAAAGTTTGAACGGCGTTTTTATATTCGTTGAACTGTTCCTGCTGAATAACTCCGCTGGTATGCAGAGCGCGGCAATATAATTCATCACTTGGGTAAAGTATCATTATTTTCTGTAATGTCAGATAGGCACTGTGCGGCTGGTTGTTAGCTAAAAGAGCTTCGGCTATCCACAAATTGGCTTGCGCCGCGTATTTGGAATTTGGATATAGCTCCAGAAATTTATAGGCTTCCGGTATGAAGTTGTTTCGGATAGCCTGATCAGGAAAGCCTTTGAGTAATTCCACATAATGATAATAGCGCTGGTCTGCGAGCGGTAATTGGGGAATCTTATTAAGCAGGTCGGTTAAAAAAGCGCTATAAGGTTGGTAATATTTCTCTGTCCGAAAGATGCCAGCCCGAACGGTTTTAATTTCCTCACCGAGCGCTGAATTGGGGAAAAGATAAAGAAACTTGATAATATTGCATCCGGCATTACCCCAATCTTTTTCGCGAATATTGATTTGGATGATAAAATCGAGAACTGAATCACTCCGAGCAATAGGAAAATATCTATCGTAATATTCATTCAATTCTTGGATTTGAAAAGGTGCTATGTTTTCGATCACGGTCGGCATTTTTAAAAAACCAGTTTTATGTCTGGGCTCTTCCAGCCTGAGAATTTTTCCGTACTGAAAGTATCGGGATTCAAAAGTGGGATCGAGGTCTTTGGTTTCGATGACAGATTTCGGTCTGGCAGATCGGGCTTTCTCAAGGCTGTCGATTAAGATTTTATTCAAATTATTCAGGCGAGTGCATTCAGTCTCCAGAGTTTTAATCGTGGTCATATAGATTGATTCCAGAGAGTCAAGTTCTTGCTGGTACCTTTCTCCATAGACAAACTTGAGTGAATCAGCAATAAACTGCCGAAGCGTGTTAACGTCGCCTACCGCACTTTCCTCAGTCATCTGTTGAAAATCATATTCCATTCGCCCACTAACTTTATCAATCAACTCTTTGTCCTGGGTCAAGCCGGATTCATTTAGAAGTAAAAGACAAGCAAATGTCAGCAGATTGATAATAGATTTCTGTGATAATTTCATTTTATCCTCACGTTGATATAAATCTCAAATTTACTTGCACTAAATTAGAATAATTTCGTTAAAAAATCCAATGCTGAAAAAATTTACTACATCAATACTTATCTCTACCCATTTAAAAATCAAAAAACATTTTTGCTTTTCATTTTAGATATGCAACTTTATGAAGAAATAGTGGAAGAGATTTATGCCATACTTAATTCCTGAACCGCTAAAAACCGGAGGGACAATCGGCGTTATAGCGCCTTCCAGCCCCGCGCCCCGCCAAACTACGGCGCTCGGTTTACAGTATCTCCAAAATCTAGGTTATAAAGTTAAGAGCGCATCGAATCTAAATCGGGGAAAATTCTTCCTCGCCGGTTCGGATGCCGAGCGATTAAAATATCTCGAGCAATTTCTCTGCGATCCGGAAATAGATGCTCTCTTTTGCGTGCGTGGCGGCTACGGATTAATTCGGATAATTGATCAGCTCGATTATCAGCGTTTAGCGAAAATCAAACCAAAAGTATTGGTTGGTTATTCCGACATTACCATTTTGCAAATGGCTCTGGCGGCTAAACTCGGTTGGGTGACGTATAGCGGGCCAATGGTTTCTACTGATTTGGGACAAAGTCTCAGTTCTTTTAGCGCCGAATGGCTCTGGCGTATGATTACCAGTAATCCTTATCCGATCGAACTGACTAATCCATTGGCTCAGCCATTGCAGGTGTTTCGGTCTGGTTCCGCCGAAGGGGTTTTGATCGGCGGATGTCTCTCTTTAATAACGCCTCTGCTGGGAACGGCATTTATGCCGGATTTAAAAGGCGCGATTCTGATCATCGAAGATGTTGACGAAAAAACCTATCGGCTTGACAAGCAACTGCAAATTTTACGCTTGCACGGCGTTTTTGATCAGATTGCCGGATTGATTGTTGGGCAGTTTGTCAATTGTTTTCCGTCGAATCCTAAACGTTCGTTTACATTGGAGGATTATCTTAGTAACGCCTTGAAAGATACCCATTTCCCGGTCATTACCAATTGTGCCTATGGACATCTTAAACAGCGTTTTACAATTCCGATTGGAATCCGAGCCCGAATCAGCACCAATCCTCCGCGTCTAACACTTCTCGGTTTATGAAGCAAATTGATTCAGTCAACCGAATTGCCTATCAAAGCACCGCCAGTCTCAAGATTTCTGGGTAACAATTCGACTTAATTTATTAAGTTTATGAGGTTGTTTTTCTCAATAGGTAAAAAAGGAGAATTGCCTTGACCAAACCTGAAGTCCAAATAAATCCGGAGTGGTGCAAATCCTGTGAAATTTGCGTCAAATTTTGCCCCCGCAATGTACTCGAAATGGGTCGGTTTACAGCCCAGGTTGTCCACCCGGAAAATTGCAACGGGTGTAAGATTTGCGAAAGTCTTTGTCCGGATTTTGCCATCGTCGTCACCGTCCCCGAAAAAGCAAAGGAGGAGGCAAAATGAATAAATCCAATGCAAGTAGCTCGAATTCTCGAATTTTTATGATGCAGGGCAACACCGCTTGTGCGGAAGGCGCCATCGCCGCTGGCTGTCGTTTTTTTGCCGGATATCCGATCACGCCTTCTACCGAAATTGCGGAGGTGCTGGCGCGCCGTCTGCCGCAAATTGGGGGCAATTTTATCCAGATGGAAGACGAAATCGCCGCGATGGGGGCTGTGATTGGGGCTTCTCTGGCTGGTGTAAAATCTATGACCGCTACCAGCGGCCCGGGATTTTCTTTAAAGCAGGAAAATATCGGGTTTGCAATTATGGCGGAAATTCCGTGTGTCATAGTGGATGTTCAGCGCGGCGGGCCAAGCACCGGATTGCCGACTCACGTTTCCCAGAGCGATGTCATGCAAGCCCGCTGGGGCACGCACGGCGACCATTCCATTATCGCATTGTGTCCCTCGACTGTTCGTGAAACTTATGATTTGACGATCAAAGCTTTCAATTGTGCCGAACGCTACCGAACGCCAGTAATGATAATGACTGATGAAATTGTTGGACACTTGAGCGAAAAAGTCGAATTACCGGATCCGGCTTCGCTCGAAATTGTCAATCGTCAACGGCCGACCGTTCCGCCGTCAGATTATCTACCTTACCAGATGACGGCTTCGGACATTCCCCCAATGGCGAATTTCGGAGAAGGCTATCGCTACCATGTCACCGGTTTGGCACATGACGAAACCGGCTCACCAACCAATGATCCAGCCCAGATCGAACAGCAGATATTGCGCATTAACCGTAAAATCGAACGTTATCGCGATCAAATCGTCGAGGTTGAGGAGTTTGAGACGCAAGATATGGAGATCCTTGTCATTGCCTATGGAGCGACTGCCCGCTCGGCTAAAAAAGCCGTCAGCCTCGCTCGCGAAGCTGGCCTTAAAGCCGGTCTATTAAAGCTAAAAACGCTCTGGCCTTTCGCTGATATAGAGATCGAAGCGCTCGCCAAATCCGTGAATAAAATCATTGTACCGGAACTGAATCTGGGTCAAATTGCTCACGAAGTCGAATGGACAGTTCGCCGCGCTAAACCAGTCATCCGGGTCAATCGCATCAACGGCGAACCAATTACACCAGCGGAAATTCTGGCGGCGATTAAAAATTAGAGGGAAGTATGGACTATTTATATTATTTGCGCACAGAAAATATGCCTCATATTTGGTGTGACGGTTGTGGTAACGGCATTGTGCTGAAATCACTCCTGCGGGTAATCAATAAACTCGCATGGGATAAGAATGACATTGCGTTGGTCTCAGGCATCGGTTGCTCCAGCCGCACGCCCGGTTATGTTGATTTCAATACTTTACATACGACTCATGGTCGGGCGTTGGCTTTTGCCACCGGCTTGAAAATCGCTAATCCAAAATTACACGTAATCGTGGTTTCCGGCGACGGCGATGCGACTGCGATCGGCGGAAATCATTTTATTCATGCCGCCCGTCGCAATATTGATATCACCATGATAATTTTCAATAATATGATTTACGGGATGACTGGCGGGCAGGTTTCGCCGACGACACCTGCCGGTAAAATGGCAACAACCGCCCCTTACGGCAATCCCGATCCACCTTTTGATATCAGTCGTTTGGCGGCGGCGGCTGGCGCAAGTTATGTGGCTCGTTCAACGGTTTTCCATTACGCTCGCCTCGATAAATACATCGAGCAAGCCCTTACCCGGAAAGGCTTTGCCGTCGTGGAAGTTTTAACGCCCTGCCCGACTTCTTACGGACGAATGAATAAAGAAGGCAATGGCGCCGCTATGTTGCTTTATCAAAAAGAAAATACCGTGTCACTCGCAAAAGCCAGCGGAATGAGCCCAGAAGAATTACGGAATAAACTGGTTGTGGGAGTTTTCGTTGATCGTCAACAGCCTGACTATCAATCGCATTACGAGGCAGTTGTGACTAAAGCCCGATCAGAAATTAAATAAGGAGCAAAATTATGTCATTTCATTATGAAATAAGGTTGAGTGGTGCTGGCGGTCAGGGGCTGATTTTGGTGGGAAAAGTCTTAGCCGAAGCCGCCGCGATCTATGACGGTTTGAATGCTACTCAAAGTCAATCCTATGGTCCGGAAGCACGCGGTGGAGCCAGCCGTAGTGAAGTTATCATCTCAGACGGCGATATTGATTATCCGAAAGCCGAGAATATTGACCTGTTACTGGCATTGACCCAGGAAGCCTGCGATAAATATATTGCCGATCTGAAACCGGATGGAATTCTTATCGTAGATTCGCAAATGGTAACCAAAATTCCCGATGGCAACTTTAAAGTTGTGGCTTTGCCCATAATTCAATCGGCCGTCGAGCGCCTCGGTAAATTTGTGGTTTCCAATATCATCGCTCTCGGTGTGATTTATAAATTAGCGGGTATTGTTTCCGAAGACGCTATCAAAAATGCTATCCGCGCCCGCGTTCCGAAAGGCACTGAGGAATTGAATTTGAAAGCCTTTCAAACCGGCATCGAGCTGGCTGAAGGATGGCTTAAAGAACATGCTCGTTAAGCCATTCAATTTGCTTCCCGAACGATGAAATCAGCGATTCATTATTCTCTGACAGACCTTCTCAATCGGGCTTCCGATCTGGGGAATCATCACCGGAAATTTATCCACAATATTGAGATAAATTTCGATAATTTGTTTGCATTAATTAATAACGAACACCTAACTGACCAATTTCATCTGTTACGTTTTTCGCCACACCCCGCCCGCGAAATGAAGCTGATCGCCGATTTAGTAGCGAATCGAGAAACCTTACTGGAAATGCTGGGTTGCTACTTTTCTATCCAATTATTATTATTGAATTTCAAGGCAATTGACGTCTTGAAGATGAAACTAAGTACTACTACTAATCACTATGCCGTTTATCGGTCGTTTCTCTTACGCACCGGTAACGATTTCCGTTTGCTGACCGCGGCATATATGAACACCTTGCTCGATATTTTCCTGCCGCGCGCTCAAAGACCTGATTTCGTCATTTGTGGCGTTGGTACGCGAGTTGACCAGGATGACATTGATCTGGGAATTGTTGATACTGGACCGGCAAATCGAGCGATTTTAACCAATGCTTTCGGAGCGATGAGTAACGAAATGCTCAAATATGCCTGTTCACTTCACTTTCATCTTTCCGAGCATGTTGGCACCAAAGGCTATACGGCTTCAATTGAGGATTACCACAATCTACTCGACCACCAAATTCAGGATTTTGTGCTGATTAGTGAAATGGTCAATGCTGTTCCAATTCTCGGTAATCGTGAATTATTTGACCGATTTAAGAATGAAATTCTCGATCGCTATTATTTTTCGGCTGACCGAGATAATAAATACCACGAAGGTTTTTTGCGCGGCTTATTGGGTGAAATTCGGGACTTGATGTATAAAGAGCCGCCGGAAAATTTACTCAATCCCAAACGCGACGGCTTGCGGATGTTGAAAGCTCTAATTTTTGCACTGAAGACTTGGAAGCGGGTTGAGGGCAACACCTCGCTGGAAGTTTTGGACATTTTATTAGTCAAAGAACGGTTCAATCATGAAAATTATTATCAGGTTTTTCAGGCACTAACTTTTCTGGAAACTTTCCGCTTTCTGTATCAATTGTTCGTCGTACAGGAGGAAGAAATTCATCTAAACAGCGATGAAATGCAACTTAGCCTGCAAAAAGTAGCCTATGCGATGGGTTACGAAGATCATAGTTACGCTTTAGCCGGTACTCAAATGTTGACTCACTATTATGATCATCATAAAATCGCCCGGTTGGGAACTGAGCATTTACTGGAAGGGCTGACCGAACATCTTCGCCAGATTACGATCTTCTACCCGATCACGCATTTCCAATCCCGCGCCGAAAGCAAAGCGCCTCTGCCGGATAATATTCCACTTAATTTTATGCAGACTGCCCGCTTTTTTCAAGGTGTACGTTTCTGGGATGATTTACTCTCCAGTCTCGATAATCCCAACCAAATTTTGCTGAAACGCTTTCTGGCAGATTTTATGAAATTATCGGAAGCAAGACGGGCTGTCCTGATGAAAGCTTATGTCAAGTGGGGTGTAAAAACTCCTTATACTATGATTTCGCTGTTCAGCATTATCGCTGACCATCAACCGAAAATAGTCGAAACGCAGTTTTTCCAGGAATTCATTCGCGATTTTATTTATAATCTGGAACCGACTCTGGAAAATGTCAGCCGACTTTGTCAAATTCTGAATTTAGCTCCGCAGATGATGAATAACTTCCTGTCAATTTTACCGGTCGAGCTCTTGACGCGGTTGATAGCAGTTGTCGAAGAACCTTACTGGAAACCAGAAATTACCTCTCTGCGCGATACACTATTAATGCTTTGTCGGATTTATCGCAGTAGTAGTTATTATTTCAAGCGTTTTGTACAGCGGGCGTTCAATACTTATGCTGAATACATCACTTCGTTAACCAATCAACCTAAGCTCAATCAATTGGCTGAAGGTCTTTTCCGCAATATTGATAATTTCGATTCGCTCAATGAAAAAATTACCCGGTTGGGTGATTATTACGATTTTGAGTTTATGCGTTTGGGAATTGCTTTATTAGACGGCGCGCCCTTCGATAAAATTAATCGGGAATTCACGAATTTTTCGGATAATTATCTTCAGATGCTTTTTGAACTCTGTCAGGAGGAAGTAGCGGCGGCTGATCAGAAAGAGATCCCGGAAATGCATGATCTTTTGGCTGTTTTCACGGCTGGCGGGCATGCCCGCGGTCAGGCTTTCGATGATGACTATGACTTAATTATCTTGTTGAATTCCGATGATCCGGCTATCATTGACTTCAGTAATAAAGTCATACAAAAAATGAATAAATACATCCTGCGACGTTCCATCATTCCCCAATTCCGCTTTGCTGACCGTTTCCGGCGATTTGTGACCACTTTCAGCGATCTGCGTAGATTATTCGAGCGACCCGATGAAAATACTTTCATTGATCAATCGCAATTGCTGGGTGCGCGTCTGGTAATTGGAAGTGATTATTTTTTGAAAGTATTTCAGAGTGAAATTATTACTCCATTCATTTTCCAGCGTAAGGCTGAATTTATCGAAGCGATGTTGAATGAAATGAGATCCCGCCACAATTATTATAATAGTACTAAAATTGAAGTTCCGGAAATCAAGGAAGGTCCAGGCGGCTTGCGCGATTTCGAGAATTTTATCTTTATTCTAAAAGCCTATTTCGAATGGGCTGAACCTTTGACCGAAACATTGTTTTCGCGGATTGAATCGGCAATAACCAATGACGACAGTAACTTCATATCTCTGGTGCGCGATTATCAGTTGCTGAAACATATTCGCGATCTATATCGCCTGTCAGTTTCTAACGATGACCACCTGGATAAGGCTTACTTGGATCAGCTGGTTCGACCGTTTTGCCTTGCCCATGGTCTGGAATTAGAAAATGGCGCCGAATTGGCGGAGTTCATCCAAAGGATTATGCGAAAAAACGTAGAGAGAATCAACCTTTTACTGCGGACATTAGAATTGCCGGAAATTGGTGCATTGCCAGCGAAATGATTCGCCACCTTTAAAAATTTGAGTTTGAAACTATTTGGTAGTTCATAGTATCTTTTTTAGAACAGTTAACGCTGATTCAATTGATCGCCAGATTTTTGAGTTTGGTTTTCAATTTCAGGCATGGTTTTCTACTTTAGAAAAATATTTGATGATTGATATTTTCCTTGTCGCAAAAGT
>ENA-UPTA01004580-UPTA01004580.1-activated-sludge-metagenome-genome-assembly--contig:-NODE-4580-length-13031-cov-5.218172_pt1 | contig 13031 bp, 8 predicted proteins | sample MGYA00238184_ERZ773361 | MGnify/ENA primary metagenome ERZ773361 (study PRJEB29100, sample SAMN05720205) | activated sludge metagenome | isolation source: anaerobic digester from wastewater...
ACGGCATCGGCCGCGACGACGAACCCATGCCACGCAACGTTGCCGCCGTCCAAAGTTGTCGTGAAGACCTCTGCATCTCGTTCCTCACCTACGCCGCGGTAGCCGCCGAGGATCTTCACGGCCTTGGTGACCTTGATGGCGTTGTCGACCGTGTAGAGGCCCTTCTTGATTCGGATCTCGTCTCCCTCGGTGACGGCGGCATCGTTGAGGGCCTTCTGGATGCTCTGATAGGCGGTGGCCCAGGATTGACCGTCTGTCCCGGACCCGTCGAGGGACACATAGCGGACGGCAGCCTGAGTCGAGGCGGCCCCTGCGAGCAGCAGGGCGATCATCGTCTTGGCAACGAGTTGTCTTGCGTCGGTATTCATCACCTTCTCCTGGGCGGTCTGGACTTGGCGACGGTTTTCAGTCCGCTGCCGACAGCCAGACCCGCTGCTTGTCGCATCCGCTCCCGAGACCGTCACGGCGGGCGGAGACGAATTCCGCGAGTCGGCGGTCCCGCATGCGTGTGTGTGTGAGCAGGAGCGGCTTTCCACACCCTTTTCGTCCGTTTGGACGGACGCGAGGCGCAAAGCCCTCATCTTGGGGCTCCCTGCGCTCCAATCCTTGGCTTCCCTCCCTGCGGATGACCGCCACGTGTATAGACGAAAACTGCGGTCACGAAGTACACTATCCTATGTATATTATAACCAGTGTGAACCGCGATTTCAATAGCCTTAGGGCATTTTGCGGCGCTTCGCCGACCAAGGGGCCGGCCGGTGAAGCCGCTGTGAGAGCAGGCCCATCGCCATGTTGCGGTCGCGCAGCGGATGCTATTGCGGCCGCCCGGCCGTCTCCACGTGGAATGTGGCTTAATCTCGGACCCTTGACGGTTGCCACGTCCGCATAGCCCCGGCCGGAGGGCTATGCGATGCCTTCCAACAAGCGCTCGTAGAACTCGGCATATTTGTCGCGATCCTCAGAATCGCGGCACGCAATGGCCGCACGGGGCGCTCGTTCAATATGCCTGTGCGCATGTACGGAATGATGGTGCCCCATTCGATCTTCTGCCGCAGCGGGAGCATATAGTAGCCCTGGATGAACTACCGGATCGGGCTGCGGTTGAACTTCGGGGACTCCGCTATCGGCTCGAATCGCGCATCATGGATCGCCCTTCATCGATGACAGAACCTTCTCCACGATGTCGCGGCCGACACGGACGGCGTATTGGCCGTTTTCGCAACGGACCTGTCCGAGCCAGTCGAGCAGTACGAACCGAGGCCATTGATCGACGGCCTTCTTGTCGTGCCGCAGGAGGTCAATCACTCTCTCTTCGGCCATATCGGCCGGCAGCCTCGCCGGGACGCCGAGTTTCTCGAACACCGCCCGGACCTGGTCGAGCCGGTCCGGCCCAGAGAGCCCCAGCTCCGCCTCGATGAGCCCGGCCGCCACGATGCCGATGGCGACGGCCTCGCCGTGGAGCAGCTTGTACTCGCTCGCGGCTTCGACCGCGTGGCCGATTGTGTGGCCGTAGTTCAGGATTCTCCGCTTGTTCTTCTCGAACGGGTCCTCCGCGACAACGCCCCCCTTGATCCGGCAATTGTGCTCGGCCAGTGCTTCGAGCGTGCCGAGATCCCGTGAGAGGAGCGCATCCAGATGGCCCTCGATAAACGCGAAGTACTCCGCGTCGGCGATCAGCCCGTGCTTGACGGATTCCACGAGACCCGAACGGTACTGCCGCTCGTCCAACGTCTGGACGGTGGCCACGTCGATGTAGACCGCCGCCGGGTGCCAGAAGGCGCCGAAGGCATTCTTACTGACGCTGGAATCGACCCCTGTCTTGCCGCCGATGGCGGAATCCGCCTGGGCCAAGGTCGTCGTCGGGACCTGAACCACGGGGACACCCCGTTTGAAGATCGCCGCCGCGAAGCCGGCGATATCGCCCACCGTCCCGCCGCCCAGCGCGATGACGACCGTATCCCGCCCGAGATAGGCCTTCTCCATCGCCTCGACAATGGCGACCGCGGTATCGATGGTCTTCGAGACTTCGCCTGCCGGATGGATCGTGTAGCAGGGGGCGGGCCGGCCGCCGAGCAGGGCATCGAGGTGGCCCGCAGCCGCCACGCACTCATCCGTGACGACGAATCGGTTGAATCCCTCGTGAGCGGCCTTGATCTGCGGCCACACGGAGGGCAGGATTCCCGACCCTATGGCGATCCGGTAGCGCCGCGCAGCGATCTGCGGTACGTTGATCTCAATGTCCTGCACCTTATGACTCTGCACCAATACCTGGACTCCCAAGAGGACGGCAGGCGAGCCCTGCAAATGCATGAAACAAACATGATAATCGCTTTAGCTCGGGAATGCAATACTCCTGCAAAGATGTCACAGGCTCTGCCCAACCGGCGGCCGTGAGCCGGATGGACAGTCGCTCGGTCATCTGCCGGGGGACGGAGCCGCCAACTGCCAGTTGTTCGGGTCGTTGCCGTAGCGGGTCGGGTCGATCCGGGTCACGGCGAGGGCCTCGCCATCGGCAGCCGTAGACCAGGAATTACGGCCGAACCAGTCGTGCCGATAGGACACCGTATCGAAGGTGAGGAATCCCTGCCTCAGCGACAGAGCGGTGCCGTACCCGAGCCACTCCAGATAGGTGTTGATGTCGAGGATTTCCACATCGGGCGCAAAGGCGGGACTATGGGCCGATCGCACAAGGTCCGGTCTGTCGGCAAGCAGCACCCGCTTTTCGGCCGGCACCGTGACCGGGCTCTCCACAAAAAGCGGATCGGCAATGGCACCGATCTCCACCGACACATCGAGAGAGGCATCAACGTTCCCGGTATTGTACAACTCGATATAGCCCGTGAAGCGGCCGAGGTTGTCCCGGGAATACAGAATCTCGCTGATGACGACGGGGCCGACCCATGGGGGCGCATTGTCTTCGCCGGGCGTGGGCATGCTCAGGCGGACGAAATCCGCCGTCCCATCGCTCTTGATGTGTCGACCGAGCGTGTCGGTGTCGCCGGCTCTCGGGAAGTTCTCCAGGGCCTGCTCCTGTCGCAGGCCGGTCGGCAAGCCGCCGTAGGCCGAGCGGAGGTACAACGTGTCGCCCTGGCGGTTCAAGGCAAGGCGCCACAGGCATCCGGGGTCGGCGGGGTTGCCAAAATGCTTGTCTTCGTAGAGCACGAGGTACCCGTGGGGCTCGATGAAGGTGCCTGAGGCGATCTCATAGAGACCCGAGTCTACATCGTCGCTGAGGAGCCAGCCGCCGACATGGACCTGCCGATCTGTTCCGTTGCGCAGCTCGACCCAGTCATTGGGCCCGTCCGACGACCAGGTTCGAGCCTCGTTGATCACAATGACGTCCTCATCCAGGCGCGGATAGGTTCGTGTTTCTGGGGCGGCAGCGTCAGGGGGAACGACATACTCGTAGGCCCCCATGTCCATGAGGCGTCCCATGATTCTGGGATAGCCGTCACAGTCCGTCAGGAACGGATCGGACAACATCTCGGACAGCCCCGCATCGTAACAAGGCGAGGTCCCCGTGAGTCGTAGGTTGTCATCGGTCGTCCCGGCGACATCGTCCGGCCCATCGGCATCCACAAACTGCGGGTCCAGGCCGTGGTTGGACGCGTCGCCCCATAGGCCGGTCCAGTTCTCGACGCAGCAATGGCGGAGGGTCGGGCCCGCTGCGAAAATCTGACTGGTCTCGCTATCTCCCGTCTCATCCCTGTTGGCCCAGAGGATGCAGTTGAGCAGATTGGGACTGCTGCGGTCCTCGACGTAGAGGGCGCCGCCCTCAAGTTCGGCGTGGTTACCAACCAGCGTGCAGTTGAGCAGCGAGGGGCCCTCCTCGGTCTGGGTGCAGTAGATCGCGCCACCATTGTCGTGGGCCGAGTTGCCGGTGAAGACGCAATTCACGATGGCGGCGGCGTTCTCCCGATTGTAGATCGCGCCACCGTTGGAGCGGGCGTGGTTGCGCGCGAAGATGCAGGAGAGGATCCTTGGGGAGCTTCCCGACCGGCTGAAGATGGCTCCGCCGTTGTCATTTGATTGATTTCGCTCGAACGTGCAGGCGACGATCATGGGGTGACTCGCCTCATAGTTGGCGATGGCCCCGCCGTCGTCCTTGCAGGAGTTGTTCACGAAGCGGCATTCGGTGATTACAGGGCAGCTTCCACCGAGGTTGAGGATGGCGCCGGCGTCCAGACTGGCGGTGTTGTTCTCGAAGGTGCACCCGCGAATCACGGGGTCACATCGTCCATGGCAGGATATGACCGCGCCATCAGCCCCTGAGAAGTCCCTGAACGTACAGTTCACAATGGTTGGCCGGCAGCCGGCGAGATACAGCAAGGATTCACCCGGCTGCTCCGAGCCCTGGAAGACACAATCTTCAAACGTAAGATGATCCTCGCTGAGATACATCTGGCCGCTGTTGAGGATCGTAAGGCCCCTGACGGTGCCTGTAGGGTCGCCTGCGAACGCCAAGTCGCCACAGTCCACGATGCAATTGGCGGGACCATTCAGGCTGCACAGAGTGATGGGCTTGCGGCGAAACACGAGCGAGACGTTTCCCTCGCCGACGTACGTGCCATCGACGAGTTGCACCGTGTCGCCGCTCACCGCGACGTCGAGGGCCTGTTGGATCGTCGTGAAGCCGTCGCCCTGGGGGTCCACGAGGAGAACGGCGGCTTGAGCCGAGCTCAGCCAGCCCGACGAACACACCAGAAGAATGCTCGCGATTCGTGTGCTGTCAACCGTTCGCATGTCTCTTCCTCCTGTCTTGAGAACGCCTCGACGTGGGACCAGTAGCGGTACATCGACGCAACTCCGGGGTGGGGGAGGTCGCCCACGTCCTGCTATCTGCCATGATACACACTATCCTACCGATGAATAGACGAGAGATCAACGCAAATGATCGAAGAAGACCGGCTTATTTTGGCCCTTGCCTTGAGGCCTGCCCGCCGCTATATGTGTGGGCTGCCATGACCTATTTGACAGTTCCCATCTCGGCCCGGGATTTCGACACTGCAAAGCGGCAGGTGAGCGGTGCCGTTGCCGCCGGCGCCGAGATACTCGAATTGCGGATGGATTTCTTGGAGACGCTCGAAGCGGGCTCCGTCACGGCGCTGATCGCCGAGGTCCGAGACGCCGGCGGGGGGCGGATACCGGTGATCGTGACGTGCCGCGATCGCAAGGAAGGGGGAGCGAAGTCGCATCCCGACGAATTGCGCATGTTGACGCTGCTGAAAGCGGTTGAGGCCGGAGCCGATTTCATCGATCTGGAATACGCGAACTTCGTCCGCCCCGAGATCGGACACACCATCAGAGCGGCTCTCGCGACCCGTCCGAAGAGCCGTCTGATCCTCTCGGCCCACGACTTTGCGGGCAGACTCTCGGATGCTCACGGGCTCTACCGGGAAATCTCACAGGCCTGCCCCACTGTGGTCCCGAAACTGGTCTACACGGCCCGCCACATCAATGATTGCTTCGAGGCCTTCGATCTGCTCCATGAATCGAACGGCGACCGCATCGTCCTGTGCATGGGCGAGGCGGGCCTGACGAGTCGCATCCTGGCGAAGAAGCTCGGCGGCCTCGTGACATTCGCGAGCCTCGACGAGCAGGCCGCGACGGCCCCGGGCCAACTGACGGCCGGCACGCTGAGAAACCTGTACCGTCATGACTCGATCGACGCGGACACGGAGCTCTTCGGCGTGATCGCCGATCCCGTCGGCCACTCGATGAGTCCGGCCATCCACAACGCGTGTTTCGCCGAGGCGGGCATGAACCGGCTCTACCTGCCGCTGTTGGTGCAGGGTGGGCAGACAGAATTTGACGCATTCCTCGACAATGTCCTCGCGCGGCCCTGGCTCGGTTTTCGCGGCTTCAGCGTGACGATCCCGCACAAGCACAGCGCCCTCCAGTATGTGCACCGCAACGGGGGCGTCGTCGAGCCTCTCGCCGACAAGATCGGCGCAGTGAACACGCTCCTGGCCGAGCGACGAGCGACGAACGAGGAGCGACGTCTTGCGGCCTACAACACAGACTACGCCGGCGCCCTCGACGCAATCACACAAGGAATGGGTATCGAGCGAACCGGCTTGCGGGGTGTGCCGGTTGCCGTCGTGGGAGCGGGCGGCGTCTCCCGCGCCATCGTGGCGGGCCTGACCGACGCCGGCGCAGAGGTGACGATCTATAACCGCACGGTGCCGAGGGCCCAGGAACTCGCCGCCGACTTCGGCTGTCGCGCCGCCGGCCTGGACGAATTGCCACGCCTGGCCGCGAAACTGGTAGTCAACTGCACCAGCATCGGTATGCACCCGCACATCGATGCCACCCCTATCCCGCCCGACTGTCTCCAGGCGGGGATGACGGTTTTCGACACGGTCTATAACCCCGTCGAGACTCTCCTTCTCAAACACGCCAAGCAGGCCGGCGCAAAAGCCATCGACGGCGTCGCCATGTTTGTGAACCAGGCCGCCGCCCAATTCCGCCTCTTCACCGGCCGCCCCGCCAATTCCGGCCCCATGCGCAAGGCAGTCCTGGACCGCCTGCGACGCTGACCGGTCCGGCACGGATTGTTCTCCAATTCTCCAAGTTCCTTCCCGATTTTCGTTGACTTGTCGGAGCGGTCGGCGGTATTCTGCTCAATACAACAGGAACTTGAACCCGGGCAACTACGATTCGCCACCTCTGACAGCGGGCTTTGAAAACTGATCCGGCTTTTTCTCTGTCCTCACTCTTGGGGCAGTTGCTCCCGTTTCGTCTGGGATTCGCTCATTGTCAACCTTTTGGAGGACTACGACCATGTCAGTAAAGGAAGCAGTAAAGAAATTTCAGGATGCCGTTGAGGACTTCTCCAGTCTGGACGTCGAGAGCTACATGGGCGACGTGGTGGCGGAGATACAGGGTACCGAGAAGGGCTCGATCATCGATTGGGAGAAGCTCATCGGACAGGCCAAGGCCGGCGGCACCGTCTCCTTGAAACTGGCCTCCCACTTCAAATGCGATGGCGATGCGACGCTCTTCGTGGCTAATGGGGAGATTCCTCAGGCGGTCCAGACGGCGCATGACGCTGCCGTGGCGGCAGGGCGCCAGATCCGGAAGGACCTACTTGATCTCTTCAGCGAATTGATCAAGGGTTCGAAGTGATAGGGCGAGGTGCCGCCATGGCGAAGGATCCATTGCTGATGCTCGCGGGCCAGCCGCTGGAACAGTTGTCGCTGCTCGAATCCCGCATCGAGGAGGCCGCCGAAGAGGAGATCGTGCGCCCTTTGCCGGCAACGCAGGAGGAATTCACTGCGGCATCTTTTGCCCCAGACCAACTGCGCACCCTTCGGAACCGCCTCTATCGACTCGGATATCTTGCCAACGATTCGGAGCGGGACAATATCGATGAGGAACTGCGACTGGCTGTGCGTCAGTTTCAGGAGGAGACCGGCGAGCTGACGCTCGACGGCTGGGTCGGGGTTCAGACCTGGCAGGCCCTCCAGGAGTTGTTTGCATTCGAGCCGCCGACGGAACTGACACGGTGGTTCAGAAAGGGCCAGATGACAGACGCCCTGCATCGCGCTGTGTACCTGCGTCTGCTCACATTCGGAATGCTCGACCCAGAGCCCCAAGCCTCCCGGGCGGCCCCCTTCGACACCGGGTTGGCGAAATGGGATCGGGTGCTCGATTGCCTGGGAGCAAACCCGGTGTCGGCGAATCGCGACGTTGCCGAGTTCGGGCGTCTCGAATGGCTGTTCGACCTCGACCGTATTCTGTCGTTCATCTATGAGAAACGAAGAGTCATCTACAAGCGTCTGATGGAGAGATCGGAGCCAGACCGGAGGCTCATTCGGGGGTTCTTGGTATGTCTGCTCAAGATCGAACTGTGGTTGCTGGGTTACGAGGGGATTGAGCCGGACCGTGCTTCTTCTCAGCCCCTCCGACGTCGCATGGCGGGCGGTGGAAAGAGAACCCGGTACGCCGATTCTCCCCTGTATGCTGCGATCCGCCAGTTCTGGCGCGACCAACACATGGCTGTGAAGTATGATGAGCCATTGGAGGTGCTGGTGCGCACCGCCTCGAAGCTTGGCGAGGTCTATAACGGGGATCCCAGCGAGGAGGTTCATGGGGAGGGCCAGGCGATGAGGTTGATCGCGGCGCTCGCCGAGGTCGGTGACAAACTGCAAGACGCGTGGAAGCAAGTGGCGTGGGGGGCCAGGGTATGGGACGGCGTCAAACGAGTGTGGCGTTTTCTATCTCGCCTTGTCCACCGAGTCGTGCTCTCGATCACGGATCTTGTCCAGAGGAAGCTGGCTTGGGTAATCCGGGCGGCCCATCATGCGGCGGCGCACGCCTGTTCGATCCTGCATCGTGGCTTTCGCATATTCTCCGATTCAGTTGATTTCCTCTTCTGTCGCGAGTTGAAAGGGTCCACCCGGGAGGTTGCCATACGCCACGATCGCGACTTCGATTTCCGCGTGTTCGTATCGAATGCGGCCTCGATGGCGGGTGTGGCGACGGTTCTCGATGGGCTCCGCGGCAGAACCGAGCGATTCCATGTGGTCCTGCGGGTATGCGGGACGTTTATCACTCTGGCGGTGGCCAGTGCGCAAGCGGCCGCTGGTCCCTGGATGTGGTGGAGGCTCATCCGCACGCTCATTCAGCTCCATGAGGACATCACGAACGAAGACGCCCGACTGATTGCGGCTCCTCTCCTGGCCTAAGCGGCCATTGGCAGGAGGCCATCAGGAGCGGATGCGACGGCCGAACATGAGAAGCGAGTTCAGCGGGCGAAGCCTCGTCCCGGCGACAGGGGATCTGCATGCCGTTCGATCATCCATTCTGACCGCTTCACGCGGAGCGAGTGGTTTCGTCCTGGTTGTTCCTTGGATGAGAAGCGGCATTTGTTATAGTTTGTCTGGATACAGGCCTCAGAAGTACACGCAAGATGAATGCTCCTCGGATTGTGATAGGGTCCGGCGTCCCGCCGTGTGCACTCTGCGCCGACTGCAAACGTGCCATCGGCCGAAAGGAATGATCGTACATGAGGCTGCTCACCCGCCCAAGAGAAACGCACGAGGAGCGCCAGAGATGTTTGGCTTACCACGATGCCCAGTTGAGAGTCGTCGCCTTTCTGAATCGAGAGCGCGACCTGCTCGACGCTGCGCTCCGCGAGCACTGGGATGCGATAACGACAAGCCCGCTCGCCGCCCGCGAAGTGTGCCGGGCCGCTGACCGCTACCGGCAGGCCGCCGAGGAGGCCGTTCGTCGTCACTCTGCAATCCAGTCGGTTCCTTCTGCGGCTTCGAAGTTCTTCCGTGCTGAAGACTCCTACTTCCGTGCCGTCAGCGCCTGGGCCCAAGCCAACCTGGCCGTCATGGAGACACTGGCGCAAGGCAAACCCCCATTCTACGTGCCTTCCGAGAGGCTCAAGGGCGAGGCCGAGTCTGCCCGGCAGCGAGCAAACGAAGCGTACAGGTCGTTCCGGCGTCGCCTTGGGCTTGCGGCTGATGACGTCGATGCGATGGAGGCGGCGCTCCGCACCCAGGATTCTGACGACACAGAAGTTGACGCTTGGCAACCACAACCATACACACAGAGATTCAGCGACATGGACAACAGGATCACCGAGCCTCAGGAGGATGGCCCGAAAACCACGGCGGACATTATGCTGCACCACCCGGCTGTCGATGCAAATGCCCCGGCGGACGCGACCGTTGCTTGTCCGGGCGAAGCTTCCAAGATTGACCCGGCCGACACGACGGCATGGTATAACGAGGGCTGTGGCCTCACGGCTCTGGGCCGTCACGAGGAGGCCGTGGACTGCTACGACAAGGCTCTGAAGATCGACCCGCGAAACGCCGCCGCCTGGCTGAACAAAGGCGTCAGCCTCGCCGCACTGGATCGACGCGAGGAGGCCGTCGCTTGCTACGACAAGGCCATCGAAATCGATCCGCAAGACGAATCGGCTTGGTACAACAAGGGAGTGAGCCTCGCCGCCCTGGGCCGGCGCGAGGAGGCCATAGGGTGCTTCGATAGGGCCATCGAGATCGATCCGCGAGATGAGACCGCCTGGTGTGCCAAGGGTGTGAATCTTGCCTCGCTCGGCCGGCATGAAGAGGCGGTCGGCTGCTGGGACAAGGCCTTGGCGATTAACGTGCGATGTGTTGCCGCCTGGTGCGCCAAGGGCGTCAGCCTCGCCAGCGAGGGCCGGTATGAGGAGGCCGTCGGCTGCTTCGAAGAAGCTCTCAAGATCGACTCGCAGATCGCGCCGGTCTGGTCCAACATGGGCAACGGCCTGACCACCTTGAATCGTCACGAGGAGGCGATCGATTGCTGCAGCAAGGCCCTGGAGATCGACCCGCAAGACGAAGCGGCATGGTACAACAAGGGCGTTGGCCTCGCCGCCTTGAGTCGTCACGAGGAGGCAGTGACCTGCTTCGCCGACGCGCTGAAGATCGATCCGCGGCTTGCGCCGGCCTGGGCCAAGAAGGGCAATAGCCTCACTGTCCTGCGTCGCTATGAGGAGGCTATCGGCTGCTATGCCAGGGCCGTCCGGATCGACCCGCGAAACGCCGCCGCCTGGTACAACAAGGCGCTGAGGGAACAGGAGTGCGGTCGCGGCGAGGATGCGGTTCAATCCTATCGACAATTCATCGAGATCGCCTCCCCGCACTACGCGTACCTCATCCCTGACGCCAGGCAGAGGATAGAGGCACTGGGCGATCTGCGCGTCGCATGCCAAGCATGACCGCCGGAAGGCGGCAGGCCGTGGTCTCCCTTGTCTTACGCACGCCGCATCTCGCTCCACGCACGACGAAGCAAGGCCGCAGGTGAAGCCAAATGAACCCCGATCCTATCCAAGGCCGGAGCCGAGGCGAGGGGGGTGTCTACCCCAATCATCCATCATCCTTCATCCTTCATCAATCCATCTGGTTTCACGCTCATTGAGTTGCTTGTCGTCATTTCCATTGCAGCCCTGCCGGCGGCGATCTTGCTGCCGACGCTGGGGCGGGCGCCAAAGCAGGCCCGGGCCGTGAAATCCTGGCCTGGGATTTGGCCCCTCGTGTGACCAATTCGTATATTGTGAACAGATGAGTCCCACGCGTTGAGCGTTCTTGGCAGCCTCGAGGGCTGCCTGTTTGTTACGCCCAACGAAAATGGGACCTTCGTGAGATCAGGGGTAGACAGCAGGTCGCGTTGTGCAGGGTGACGGCTGTCGGTGGCAAGAAGGAACCCTCCCTCAAATAAGAAACGGGTGCGCATGACCAAGCAGATAGTATGCCCACTGGTGTTGTTCAGTCTATTGTCTTTGGTTCTGTTGTTCCATCACGAAAGGCTCCTCTCGACAGGTGCCGCGACTGGTGAGTCAGCGATGAGCGCCGCGGCACAGACGACCGCGCGACAGGAGGGCCAACTCAGCGCTGTTCGAGCCGGTGGACAACAGGCCGCGCCCTGCAGCGGCGGAGAATTCCGCGAGGAATGCGAGACCACGGCGAAGGCTTCGACTGCCATCGCCTCTGTCACGTCGCAGACGCAGGGAGCTCGGCTTTCCTCTATTCCCGCCAGAAGTGGGCCTGACTTCCCCTCCGTTGAGTGGCTCCGTGAAGACATGCACCGCCACGCGATGGAAGGAAGTCCGAAAGCCCCAGAACGAACCAAGGGAGAGATCGAGCGCCGGGTGGAGGACGAAGACGAGGCCGCGATTGCTCTGATGGAGCAGGACTTCGCGGAGATGAGAGAGCAACAAGCCTTGACCATGGAACAGGTCCGGGCGCGGGAGGCGGAGACCGCGGGGATGCAGTAGGGACTCTGTTCGGCGTGTGTTAGGCGTCTTGTGTGAAGCGTGAAGCGGCGCGGGCCTCGCCCGATTGGCTTCCGGCATCGGCTGGTCCTGGTTCACCTGCGGCCTTCTCGTCGTCGTACGCGTCGCGTCCTGCGGAAGAGGGGGGCTACAGCCTGCGGCCTGACGCCTGGCCTGGAATCGGCGCCAATCGACGAAATCGGTGGATCACAGATCGCATCTCACCTGGATTGCCGCTCTCGCAGGAAGGACGAGGTCAAGGAAGAGGCGGTTCCCATCCTGGCGAAGAATCCTCTTGACAGCCCCATGCCCATACGTTCTACTGCGTCCTGAACGGACTGGGAATTCGGCATTACGAGCCGGTGTCATTCTATTTGACAACTCTTTCGAGCGACGGCCTCGGAGCTTCTTGACCATGTTTCCTTGCGCCGGCGGTGTGACCGGCCGGGGCGCGTACTTTCGTGGAGACCTATAGAAGGAGGCACATCATGAACGAGCAGGCTCTTGCCAACAGAACCAACCGACGTGAGATGTTGAGACTATCCGGGATGGGGATGCTCGCCGGCGTGGCGGCCCATGCTCTGACGCCTGCAAAGGCTCACGCCGCAGCCGAGGCTGTAGACGTCGTCTACGCCTCGTGGATTCACGGCAACAGCATGGAGATCGAGTACCCCGATCGAATCGTCTCGCAGAGACACCTGGGGTACTACTTCGAGATCGAAGGCAAGCCCGGTCTGGCGAACTGGCTGCACTTCTCGATCCCGACGCCGGTGATCGTTGACGACGCCCGTCTGCGGATCAAGAAGGCCATGCTCCGATTCACCACCGCCTCTGTGGACGCCTTCGTACGGGACGTGCACATCTACGACGGGGAAGCGAGGATTGCCGTCTTCGACGACGTCTATCTTTCGGGCGAGAATGCGTTCGTGGAGTTCGTCCTGCCGGAGCGACCGGAGGTACGCTGGGGCCTCGGCATCTCCATCGGCGTTGGCTTCGGCGTCGAGATGATGGACCATCATATGCGTTTCATCTCCGCCGGGTGCGACTTCACGCTGCAGGAGCCTGAGCCGCCGGAGCCATAGGAATTGCCCGGGCCGGCGGACGAAGCGCGGCGGGGCGCAACCCGAGGATTGGCCCCAGTGGATGCGCGGGTTCAAGGACTACTGAGGATGTGGCTCGTGCCTCGGGTCGCGTTTCAAGCGGCTACGCTGTTTCTGCAGATCGGAAGAGCACACGTCTGAACTCCAGTCACATAGCGGTA
>ENA-UPTA01004582-UPTA01004582.1-activated-sludge-metagenome-genome-assembly--contig:-NODE-4582-length-13028-cov-9.684190_pt1 | contig 13028 bp, 9 predicted proteins | sample MGYA00238184_ERZ773361 | MGnify/ENA primary metagenome ERZ773361 (study PRJEB29100, sample SAMN05720205) | activated sludge metagenome | isolation source: anaerobic digester from wastewater...
CTCGCCCGAGAAGCCGGGCGTGAAGAGGTCGACGAGGAGCGGCGCCGCGAGGACGCCGAGCGCGGAGAGGAGGACGGCGAGGAGCGCGAGGAGCGTCCCGGCCGTCCGCGCCGTCCTCCGCGCCTCCTCCTCCCGTCCCTCGCCGAGGAGGCGGGAGTAGACCGGGATGAGCGAGGCGGAGAGCGACCCCTCGCCGAAGAGGTTCTGGAGGACGTTCGGCGCGCGCAGCGCCGCCCGGAGGGCGTCGGCCGCCATCGAGCTGCCGAGGTAGTGCGCGAAGACGCGCTCCCGCACGAAGCCCGCGAGGCGGCTCAGGAGGATGCCGGCCCCGACGAGGAGGGCGTTCGCCGACGAGGAGCGCCGCGCCGCGCTCACCGCAGCTTGAGCGTCGAGAGGGCCGCGAGGGCGAGGATCCCCGACACGATCCAGAGCCTCACGACGACCTTCGTCTCGGCGAGCCCGTTGTAGGCCATCGCGTGGTGGAGGGGGGCGCGCGCGAAGAGCCTCCGCCCGAGCAGCTTGATCCCGATCTTGTCCTGCACCTGCGAGGTGAACGCCTCGGCGACGAAGAGGCCTCCGAGGATGACGAAGAGGAATTCCTGCTTCAGGAGGACGGACGCCACGGCGAGGCTCCCGCCGATCGAGAGCGAGCCGGTGTCGCCCATGAAGATCTGGGCCGGGTAAGCGTTGAACCAGAGGAAGCCGACGCCCGCCCCCGCGAACGCGCAGGCGAAGACCGCGAGCTCGCCGGCGCCGGGGAGGAACGGGTAGACGAGGTAACGGGACCAGATCGCGTTCCCGAGGAGGTAGCCGAAGACGCCGAGGACCGCGATCGCGAAGACCGACGGAACGATCGCGAGGCCGTCCATCCCGTCGGTGATGTTCACCGAGTTGCCGACGAGGAGGACGAAGAGGAAGACGAACGGGAAGTAGACCCACGGGTTGTCGAGGACCGCGGCCTTCAGGAAGGGGACGTGGAGGCGGGCGGCCTCCGCGTCCGGAAGCGGGTTCCAGGGGCTCGCGAGGAATGCGACGAGGATGGCCGCGAACGCCCCCTGGAGCATCAGCTTCCTCGCCTCGGACATCCCCTTGTCGCCGGACCTCGCGCGCATCTTCGCCCGGTCGTCGACGAAGCCGATCGCCCCGAACCAGACCATGCCGAGGAGGACGAGGAGGGCGTAGCCGCTCGTCAGGTTGCACCAGAGGAGCGAGGAGAACGCCACGACGCCGACGAGGACGACGCCCCCCATGACCGGCGTCCCCGCCTTGTCGAAGGCCGACGGGATCCCCGTCTCGCGGAGCTGGTCGACGAACGCCTTCCGCTGGAGCCACCAGATCACGCGCGGCATGACCCACAGCGTCAGCAGGACCGCCGTCAGCGCCGCGCCGATGGAGCGCGCCGAGAGGTACTCCGCGAGCCGGAGGAACGAGAGCTCGGGGAACGGCGCGAGGAGCTTGCCGATCCAGAAGATCATCGGGGCGACTCCTTGCCGCGCGAGAGCGCCTCGAGGACGCGGCGGTACGAGAGCTTCATCTCGAACTGGGGCCGGAAGTCGGTCGACGTGAGGAGGAACGCCGGGAGCGCCGTTGCGAGCCTCGCCCGGTCGCGCGCCTCGCCCCGTTCGACGAGCGCGAGGACCCCGCGAAGGGCCGCGGCGCGCACCTTCCAGAACTTGTAGTCGGAGAGCCGGAGGAGCGCCGGGAGCGCGTCGGCCTCGCCGCCGATCGCCCCGAGCGCTTCGGCCGCCGCCGCCGCCGCCTCGAGGTTGCGGTCGGAGAGGCCGCCCACGAGCGCGGCCACGACGTCGTCCCTCCGCTCGAGGCGGCCGGCGAAGCGCGCCGCCGTCCGCGCCGCCTCGGCTCTCACCTCCCAGTACGGGTCGGCGAAGCCGGCGAGGAGCGCGGCCTCGACGCCGGCGTCGACGACGCCGAGCCGCCCGAGCGCGGTGAAGGCGTTCCGCCGGACGAAGCCGACCTGCGCGAAGTCGCCCCCGAGGAGACGCTGGAGGAGCGGAGCCGGCGTCCGGTCGCCGAGGAGGGCGAGGAGGAGCGGGACTTTCTCGGTCGCCCCGAGGAGCCCGAGGAGCTTGACGCCGAGGTTCCGCGCCTCCCAGCCCTCGTTCGCCAGGAGCGAGGCGGCGCGGCTCCGGAACCAGGGGAGGTCGCGCGGCTCGACGTGCGCCTCGGCGCGGTAGCGCCGTCCCTCCGCCGCGGCCGCCTTCTCGAGCCGGGAGAGGAGCGCGGCGTTCGAGACGACGTGCGGCGCCGGGACGAGCGTCGGCTCGATCGTGCCCGTGCCGCGTCCGTGGCGGACGTGGTGCGCGATCTCGGCGGCGGCGTCGGCCCCGAGGACGTCGCGCCCCGCCCGCGACATCTCGGCGAGGCGATCCGGATCGTCGATCAGGTCGAGGACCCGGCGCGCGAGGAGCGCCCCGTCGAGCTCCTCCGCGAGGTGCCCGTCGCGGAGGACCGTCTCCTCGTAGAGGACCTCGGCGCCGCCCGCCCGCTCGAGGGCGCGGGCGTTCGCGACCTGGTGGTCGCCCGGGAGGTTCGCCTTCGGGACGACGAGCGCCGGGAGGCCCATCCGCGCGACCTCGTTGAGGCTCCCCGACCCGCCACGGATGACGACGAGGTCGGAGACGGCGTAGACAGAGGCGATGTCGTGGAAGTAGCTCCGCGAGACGTAGAACGTCGCGATCCGCTCCCGCTCCTCCTTCGAGTAGCGCGCCGCGAGGCGCGCCTCCGTGTCGGCCCCCGCGTCGTAGCCCCCGCCCTTGAAGAGCCCGGTCCCGTGGACGACGAAGAGGCGCTCCGCGTGCGGGAGGAGGTCGCCGAGCGCGTCCACGAGGCCGCGGTTCAGCGAGCGTGAGCCCTGCGAGCCGCCGAAGACGAAGACGACGGTGCGTCCCTCGGGGATCGCGAAGTCGAGCCGGGCGCGCGCCTCCTCCTTCGAGACGTGGCCGATCCGCTTTCGGAGCGGGTAGCCGGTCACCGCCCCGTTCCCCGGGAAGAGGGAGAGGGTCTCGGGGAAGGTGACGAAGACCTTCTCGGCGAACCGCCCGACGAGGCGGTTCAGCTTCCCGGGGACGGCGTTCTGCTCGTGGACGAAGACGCGGGACCGGAGGAGGCGGAGCTTCCTCAGGAGCGTCGCCGCGAAGATGACCGGGGCCGACGCGAAGCCCCCCGTCCCGACGAGGACGTCGGGGCGGAAGCGGAGGAGGACCCCGGCCGCCTGAAGCGTCCCGACGCCGAGGTCGAGGAGGAAACGCACGAGCGCGGGCGAGGGGCGCGTGCCGGGAAAGCCCGAGGCCCTCACGAAGCGAATCGGGATCCCCTCCTTCGGGACGACCTGCTCCTCGGCCCGCCCCCGCACGCCGACGAAGAGCGTCTCGCTCCCCTCCTCGGCCAGGGCCGCTCCGATGGCGAGCGCCGGGTTCACGTGCCCGGCGGTGCCGCCTCCCGTCAGGAGTATCCGGGTGCCTCTCTTCAAGCCGCGTGCCTCCGCCCGATTCTGGGGCATTCCGGCCGCCGGGGAGGTCCGGCTCTCCCCGCGTGCCGAGCCCGGCATTCTCCCCCGTTTCCGGCCTTCGTCCGCCCCTCCGCGGATAGACTCGCCGGCCGATGCTCTCCATCCACCTGCTCGAAGACGGGAAGGGGCTCCAGCTCCTCGAAGACACGCCTCTCGCCAGCGCCTGGCCCGGCCTCGCGGGGCGGTCGATCTGGGTCGACGTCGAGGACCCGACCGACGCCGAGGCGCGCGCGCTCGCGGACGTCTGCGGCTTCCACCACCTCACCGTCGAGGACGCGCTGACCCCCGTCCAGCCTCCGAAGGTGGAGGAGTTCGAGGGGTACCTCTTCCTGCTCTTCCGCGGCCTGCGGCCGACCGACGAAGGGTTCGAGCTCGAGAGCTACAAGCTGGCCGTATACCTCGGTCCCAGCTTCCTCGTCACCGTCCACAGGCGTCCGGTCGCCGCGTGCCGGGAGGTCAGCAGGCTCGTCCTCGAGCGGGACCTGCCGATGGAGAGCCAGATGGACCGGGTCCTCCACGCTCTCGTCGACAGGATGATGGACGAGATCCTCCCGATCCTGGACCGGTTCGAAGAGCGCCTCGAGGAGCTCGAGGAGGCCGTCTTCTCGCGCTCTCCCCACCGGGAGGTCCTCCAGGAGCTGCTCGGGATGAAGCGCCAGCTCCTGACGATCCGCCGGCTCGTCGCGCCCCAGCGCGAGATGCTGGGCCGCCTCGCGCGCCGGGACCTCCCGTTCATCGAGGAGCGGACCTCGCACTACTTCCGCGACGTCTACGACCACGTGGCCCGGATGGAGGAGACGACGATGGTCCTGACGGACCTCGCGAGCGGCGCCCTCGAGGCGCAGCTCTCCGTCGCCTCGAACCGGCTGAACGAGATCGTCAAGGTCCTGACGATCTTCTCCGCGATCTGGATGCCGCTCACGTTCCTCGCCGGCGTCTACGGGATGAACTTCGAGTTCCTCCCCGAGCTGAAGATCCGGTGGTTCTATCCGGCGCTCTGGGGTGCCTGGATCGCGATCGCGGCCGGCATGCTCGCGGTCTTTCGCTGGCGCCGCTGGATCTAGGACGGCCTTCCGGTTTCCCGCTCCGCGGACCCGGCCCGCCCGCATCGGAAGGGCGCGACCGGACCCACCGGCCGAGCGTAGAATTTTCGCCGGGCGTCGGAGGTGACTCGTGCCGTTTGGGGGCTCCCGGTCGTGAGCGGCCTATGCGCAATTGGACGGCACGGAGGCCCGCGGCCATCGGTCCTCCGATGCGCCGCCCTCGCGCTCGCGCTGCTCGGCGCGCCCCCCGCCACGGCGCAGGAGAAGAGCCTCGACGACCTCCTCAGCCTCAGCCTCGAGGACCTCGCCGCGATCGAGGTCGTCTCGGCCGCGAAGGTCCCCGCGACCGCCGCCCGCGTCCCGGCCACCGTCCGGGTCATCACGGCCGAGACGATCGCAGAGAACGGCTACCTCACGCTCGAGGACGCCCTCGCCGACCTCCCGGGGTTTCAGCTCCGGAACATCCTCGGCTTCAACGCCTACGCATTCCTCAGGGGCGTGCCGAGCCAGAACAACGCGATCCTCCTCCTCGTCGACGGCATCCAGGTCAACGAGCTGAACTCCGGCGGCTTCTACGGAGGCGGCCAGCTGAACCTCGCGAACGTCGAGCGGATCGAGGTCGTCTACGGCCCGGCGTCCGCCCTCTACGGCACGAATGCGCTCTCGGGCATCGTGAACGTGATCCGGAAGGACCCGGCGAAGGGAACGGGAGGGAAGCTGAACGCCTCCCTCGGCAGCCTCGACACCTCTCTCCTCGACGCCCGGTACGCGTGGACCTCGCCCGGGGGCGACGTCTCCGTCTCGGTCGCCGGGATGCGCAAGCGGACCGACAAGGCCGACCTGCGCGGCGCGCGGGGAGACGGGAACTGGACCGACCAGGCGGACAACTACGAGGACGACCTCTCGTTCGACGGCCTCGTCCGCTGGAAGGGACTGAGCGTCGGTTTCCTCGTCCAGGACAAGGAGGCCTCCCGCGCGAGCGTCCAGAGGACGGCCGACACGACGTTCCTCGACCACGGTGTCGGCTGGCACATCCGCTTCCTGAACGCCTGGGCCCGCTACTCCCTGAAGGAGCGCGGTCCCTGGTCGGCGCATTCGACTCTCTACGTCCGGAGCAGCACGGTCATGGACGACACGGTGCCGGTCATCGAAAGGGCCACGGCCTCCTCGCCCGGCAGCCAGCAGCGCTGGTACCGGCCGGGAGAGCTGGTCGGTGCCGAGACGCAGGCGACCTGGGCGCCGACGAAGCGGTTCTCGATCTCGGCCGGTCTCGTCCTGGAGCGGGAACGGCTCTCGGAGAGCTACTCGATCACGACGAGCGGCTCGGAGCTCGAACCCGCCCCTCCCCCGCCTCAGCCGGAGCGGATCACGAACGACCTCGCCAGCGTCTACGTCGAAGCGCAGGCCGGCCTCACGGGGGAGCTCCGCCTCTTCGCCGGCCTTCGCCACGACGACGCGACCAGCTACGGGAACGTCGACACACCCCGGGCCGGGCTCGTCCTGAACCGCGGCCGCCTCACGGCCAAGCTCCTCTACATGGAGGCGTTCCGAGCGCCGAAGCCGTGGGACCTGACCGACGGGCTCGGAAACCCCGACCTCCGTCCCGAGGAGATGCGGATGGTCGAGGCATCGGCCGCGTTCTCCTTCTCCCCCCACCTCCAGGCCGACGTCTCCGTCTACAGCAGCCGGCTCGACGCGCTCCTGACCCGGTCGGGCGAGGGGGACGAGTGGCGGTGGGTGAACGCCGGGGAGCTCGAGACGCGGGGGGTCGAGGTCTCGGCGGAGCTCCGGAAGGGGCGGTTCGTGGCCTGGGCGAACGCCACCTTCTGCGAGTCGGAGGACGAGACGGGGCACCAGGTGGCGGAGATCGCCCGGTCGGGCGCCAACGCCGGCGTGAGGTACCTCGTCGCGCGCGGCGCGACGCTCGGTCTCCGGGGAAGCTGGCTCGGCTCCCGCAGGAACCCGAAGGTCGTCCCGGCCACCGAAGACGACCGGATCGAGGACGCCCTCGTCCTCCACGCCTCGGCCTCCGTCGCCCTGGGCCACGGCCTCGAAGCGCGCCTCTTCGTCGACAACCTCGGCGGGACGACGTACGACCACCCCTCGAACCTCCCCCCGAGCCGGTACCGCCAGCCGGGGAGGACCTTCCGAGTCCAGGCGGGATGGACGTTCTGACGCGCGCGACCGTTCCGCGGCCGGCGCGCCTGCCCGCGCGCCGGCTCGTCCGCGCCCTCACCCGGGCGCTGCGGAACGCGTTCGTCGCCGCGCTCCTGGTGCCGGCGGCCTCCGCGGCGGCCCAGGACCGGGGTCTCGAGGCGCGGGTCAAGGCGGCGTACGTCTACAACTTCCTGACGTTCGTCGAACGGGAGAGGGCCGAGCCGGTGCCGGCAGGGGCCCCGGTGCGCATCTGTGTCCTCGGCGACGAGGCGATCCTCGCGGAGCTGAAAGGCCTCACGGGCCGCGAGGTTCGCGGCCGCAAGCTCGAGGTCGTCTCCGGACCCGAGGCCGGCCCTCCGCCCTCCTGCCATCTCCTGGTCATCGGCCGCTCCGAGGCGGGCCGGCTCCCGGAGATCCTCTCGGAGGTCTCGGGCGCGGGCGTCCTGACCGTCAGCGACATCCCCCGGTTCGCCCGCGGCGGCGGGATGATCGGCTTCCGGACGGAAGGGGGCCGCGTGAGGATCGAGGTGAACCCGGCCGCGGCCGCCGCGGCCGGCCTCAAGGTGAGCGCGAAGCTCCTCGAGGTCGCGCGGGTCGTCCCCCGGGAGCGTCCGTGAGCTTCCGGCGCGTCGGCTCCATCCGTGCCAAGCTGATGCTCATCGGCATGGCGACGAGCCTCTGCTCGCTCCTCCTCGCCGCCGCCGCCTTCGGCCTCGTCGACCGGTACCGCGACCGGAAGGGCCTCGTCGAGGACGTCTCGACGATCGCCCGTCTGGTGGCGGACCGCAGCACCGCCGCCCTCGCGTTCGACGACCCCGGGCTCGCCGCGGAGAACCTCGCCGCCCTGCGTATCAAGCCCTCAGTCGTCGCGGCCTGCACCTACGCCGGGGACGGTTCCGTCTTCGCCGAGTACCGCTCCGGCCGGGAGGAGTACCGGTTCCCGCGAGCCGAGGACGGACCGTCGCACCGCTTCGAGGAGGGGCACCTCTCCCTGTTCGAGCCGGTCGTCCTCGACGGGACGAGGATCGGCACGGTTCACGTGCGCGCGAGCCTGCGGGAGCTCGCGGTCCTCCGCCGGGAGTACCTCCTCTCGGCCACGGCGATCGTCGCCTTCGGCGCGCTCGTGGCCTTCGCCCTGTCGACGCGCCTGCAGCGCCTCGTCTCCGCTCCGCTGGCCCGGCTCACCGAGACGGCCCGGCACATCGCGACGGAGAAGGACTACTCCGTCCGCGCGCCCGCGGAGGGGAAGGACGAGATCGCCTCGCTCGCGCGGACATTCAACGAGATGGTCGGCGTCGTCGAGGCGGAGAGCGCCGCCAGCGCCCGTGCCCAGGCCGCGCTCCGCGCCTCCGAGGCCCGGATGCGGCAGATCGTCGACCTCGTCCCCCACATGATCTTCGTGAAGGACCACGAAGGGCGGTTCCTCCTCGCGAACCAGACGGTCGCGGAGGCGTACGGCAAGACCGTCCCCGCCCTCGTCGGCCGGCCGCAGGCCGAGCTCGGGCTCGACGCGGAGCAGGTCCGCGGATGGCGGGAGGAGGACCGGAAGGTCATCGAGGAGGGCGTCGTCTGCTTCGTGGACGAGGCGCCGTTCCGGGACGCGTCGGGCACTCTCCGCTTCCTCCAGACGACGAAGGTCCCGCTCCTCCTCGAGGACGGCGTCACCCGGGCGGTGCTCGGCGTCGGAATCGACATCACCGAGCGGAAGAAGGCGGACGACGAGCTGAGGAGGTACCACGACCACCTCGAGGACCTCGTGAAGGAGCGGACCTCCGAGCTCGCCGTCGCGAAGGAGAAGGCGGAGGAGTCCGACCGGCTGAAGTCCGCGTTCCTCGCCACCATGTCCCACGAGCTCCGCACCCCGCTGAACTCGATCATCGGCTTCTCGGGCGTCCTGCTCCAGGGCCTCGCGGGCCCTCTGAACGAGGAGCAGCAGAAGCAGATGGGAATGGTGTGCCGGAGCGCCGAGCACCTCCTCGCGCTGATCAACGACGTCCTCGACATCTCCAAGATCGAGTCGGGCCAGCTCACGTTCTCCATCGAGACCTTCGACCTGAGAGCCTCGCTCGCGAGCCTGGTCCGCTCCGCGGCCCCCCTGGCGGAGAAGAGGGGACTCTCGCTCGAGCACGAGATCTCGCCGTCGGTCGGAGAGGTCACGACCGACCGTCGACGCGTCGAGCAGATCGTCCTGAACCTCCTCTCGAACGCGATCAAGTTCACGGAGCGCGGCTCGGTGCGGCTCGTCGTGACCGCCGGAGACGGGCGCGCGACGATCCGCGTCGTCGACACCGGCATCGGGATCCGGGCCGAGGACCTCGACAAGCTCTTCCGGCCGTTCCGGCAGGTCGACGCCGGCACCTCCCGCCACTACGAAGGGACCGGACTCGGGCTCTCCATCAGCCGGAAGCTCGCCGAGCTCCTCGGAGGTAGCATCGACGTCGCGAGCGAGCCGGGCCGCGGAAGCACGTTCACGGTCGTCCTCCCGCTGCGAAGGGAGACCCCATGAAGGCGAAGATTCTGTACATCGAGGACAACACCCAGAACTTCTACCTCGTGAGCTTCATCCTGACCGCCGCGGGGTGTGAGGTGGTCTGGGCCAAGGACGGCCCCGAGGGGATCGAGCAGGCCGCCCGGGGCTGGGCCGACCTGATCCTCCTCGACATCCAGCTCCCCGGCATGGACGGCTACGCCGTGGCGCGGGCCCTCCGCGAACGCCCCGCCCTCTCCCTCATCCCGATCGTGGCCCTCACGTCCTACGCGATGGCCGGCGACCGCGAGAAGGCCCTCGCGGCGGGCTGCACCAGCTACATCGAGAAGCCGATCGACCCCGCGAAGTTCGCCGCCCAGGTGGAGCAGCACCTCCTCGACGCGCGGGCGAAGGGCGAGGGTTCGTGAGCCGCGTCCTGATCGTCGACGACATCGTCGAGAACCGGTACCTCCTCGAGACCATCCTGAAGGCCGGGGGATACGACGTCGTCTCGGCCGTGAACGGGGCCGAGGCGCTCGCCGCGGCCGAGGCCGCTCCGCCCGACCTCCTCGTCACCGACATCCTGATGCCGGTGATGGACGGCTTCGAGCTCTGCCGCAGGTGGAAGGCGGACGAGACGCTCCGCGGGATCCCGCTCGTCTTCTACACCGCGACCTACACCGACGCGAAGGACGAGGTCCTCGCCCGAACGCTCGGCGCCGACCTCTTCCTCGTCAAGCCGATGCCGCCGGACGCGCTGCTCGAGGCGATCGGGAAGACCCTCGCCTCGCCGCGGACCGAGTCTCCGGCGGCGGACGCCGGAAAGGCCCTTCAGGGCTACAGCGAGGCCCTGTTCCGGAAGCTCCAGAGGAAGGTGGGTCAGCTCGAGGCGGAGGTCGCGACGCGAAAGCGGGCCGAGGAGGAGGTCCGGGCGCTGAACGCCGGGCTCGAGGAGCGCGTCCGGAGCCGGACCGCCGAGCTCGAGACGAGCATCCGCGAGATGGAGGCGTTCTCGTACACGGTCTCCCACGACCTGCGCGCTCCTCTCCGGGCCATCGACGGCTACGCCGCGCTCCTCGACTCGGAGGCGGCGGAGCGCCTCGCCCCGGAGTCGCGCGAGCTGCTCCGGAGGATCCGGGCGAGCGCCCGGACGATGTCGACCCTCATCGACGAGCTCCTCGAGTTCTCGCGGACGGGCCGCACCGAGCTCCGCCGCACCCGCCTCGACATGGGCGAGATCTTCCGCTCCGCCTTCGAGCAGCTGACGACGCCCGCGGAGCGGGAGAGGGTGGAGCTTCGCGTCGACGCCCTCCCTCCCGCCGACGGCGACCCCGCGCTCGTCCGGCACGTCGTGACGAACCTCCTCTCGAACGCCCTGAAGTTCTCCTCGGGCCGCGCGCGCCCGGTCGTCGAGATCGGGAGCCGGGAGGAGGGGAGCCGCGTCGTCTACTTCGTGAAGGACAACGGGGCCGGGTTCGACATGAGGTACGTCGACAAGCTCTTCGGCGTCTTCCAGCGCCTCCACAGCCCCGCCGAGTTCCCGGGCGTCGGGGTCGGGCTCGCGATCGTCCAGCGGATCGTGGCGCGGCACGGCGGGACCGTCTCCGCCTCGGGCCGGATCGGCGAGGGAGCCGAGTTCACGTTCTCGCTCTGAGGTCCCCGGCTCCCCTCCCCGGCGTCGCCGCCGCTCCTAATCCCCGCTCCCGACGACCTCCCCGAAGGTGCCGAGCTCCTCGCGGATCGCCGCGGCGTCGCCGACGGCGACGATCCGGGCCGACCCGGTCCCGAAGACCCGGCGCGAGACGCGGCGGACGTCGCCCTTCGTCACGGCCTCGAGTCCCGGAACGTATCGGCCGATCTCGTCGGGAGAAAGGCCGAGGACCCAGAGGCGTGCCAGCTCGTCGGCGATGCCGGCCGCCGTCTGGAGGGAGATCGCGTGCGAGCCCGCGTCCCGGCGGAAGGCGCGCTCCATCTCCTCGTCCGTCGGATCCGTCGTCGCCATCCGCTGCATCTCGTAGAGGACCTCGCCCAGGGCGGCCCCCGTCACCTCGGTCCGCACGGCCGCGAAGGAGCGCACCGTGCCGCAGCCGGTCAGCCAGCTCGCGCCGGCGCCGGGCGAGTAGGTGTAGCCCTTCGTCTCGCGGAGGTTCTGGACGAGGCGGGAGGTGAAGGAGCCGCCGTAGATCGTCATGGCGAGCTCGAGCGCGTACGCGTCGGGGTCGGTCCTCGGGAGGCCGAGGTTCCCCACGAGGAGGTTCGTCTGGACGGAGCCCGGGCGGTCGAGGAGGAGGATCCGCCTCGGGCCCGGCGTCGCGGTCGGAGACGCGCCGGACGCGGGCGCCGTCCCCTCCGGGACCCAGCCGCCGAACGCGACCCCGGCCGAGGCGATCGTCGCGTCCGGCTCCACGTCTCCCGCCACGAGGAGGAGCGCCCTCTCCGGCCGGAGGCGTCGCCGCGCCTCGGCCGCGAGAAGCTCGGGCGTGACGGCTTCGATCGACGCCGCCGTCGGCGAGATCGTCGCGTACGGATGAGCGCCGTAGACCTCGCGCGCGAACGCCCGGACGGCCAGGAACGACGGCTCCGACTCGCTCGTCTCGAGCTCCTCGTGCGCGAGGTGCCGCGCGCGCGCGACTCCGTCCGCCGGGAACGCGGAGCGGCGGACGACGTCGGCGACGAGGTCGAGGAGGAGCGGCAGCCGCGCGGCGAGGCCGTAGGCGCCGATCGTGAGCGCGTCGGGCCCCGCGCCCGCCGAGAGGTCTCCCCCGGCTTCCTGCGCCAGGTCGGCGAGCTCGGCGCCGCTGCGCGAGGCCGTCCCCTCGCGGAGACCGGCCGCGAGGAGGCGGGCGAGACCCGGGAGGGCACGGGGGTCGTCCGAAAGGCCGCCCCGCACGACGAGTCGGGCGCTCGCGAGCGGGACCCCTCGCCAGGGGACGACCTGGACCGCGAGGCCGTTCGGCAGGAGCGCGGCCACCACGCGGGGCGTTGGGACGGGGGCTTCCGGGCGAAGGGGCGGGAGGCCGGCGAGCTCGTTCAACGCTCCCCCTTCGGGGGGACCTTCGCGATCGCCGCCCGCCGCTCGGGCGCGAGCCACTCCGCCGCTCGCCGCAGGTCGTCCGAGGTGACCGCTTCGACGAGTCGCGGGAGGTCGAGGAGCGCCTCGGGATTCCCGGCGATCGCCGTCGCCTGGGCCAGCTCGATCGCGAGGCCGAGACGAGGCTCGAGGCCGGCCCAGGTGTCGGCGAGGACCTTCGTCTTCACGCGGGCGAGCTCGGCCGCCTCGACCCCGTCGCGGGCGATCCGTGCGACCTCCTCGTCGAAGGCGGCGAGGACCGACTCGGCAGGGACCTCGCGCCGGAACCCGACGCGAGAGAGGAAGAGCGTCGTCCCCTCGTACCAGACGCCCCCCTGGAACGGGTTGAAGCCGCCGGAGAGCTCCGTCGCGATCTCGCGCCCCTCGACGAGGCCGCGGTAGAGGCGCGAGGCACGCCCGTTGTGGAGGAGCTCTCCGAGCAGCATCAGCGGGGCGGCGTCGGGCCGCACCCGCTCGGGCATGCGCCACCCCATCGCGAGAGCCGGCGTCCGCGCGAGCGGCGCCTCCCTCACGAGGAGGACGGGCTCCGCGCGCGGCGGCTCCGACAGGTCGGGCCTCCCACACGCCGCGCCTCGCGGGATCGGGCCGAAGTGTCTCTCCGCCAGCGCGAAGACGTCGGCCGCCCCCACGTCCCCCGCGACGGCGAGGACGGCGTTGTCGGGGCGGTAGAACGCCGCGAAGAAGCTCTCCACGTCGGCGAGAGTCGCCGCGTCGAGGTCGTGGAAGTCGCCGTAGCCGTCG
>ENA-UPTA01004583-UPTA01004583.1-activated-sludge-metagenome-genome-assembly--contig:-NODE-4583-length-13022-cov-7.971003_pt1 | contig 13022 bp, 12 predicted proteins | sample MGYA00238184_ERZ773361 | MGnify/ENA primary metagenome ERZ773361 (study PRJEB29100, sample SAMN05720205) | activated sludge metagenome | isolation source: anaerobic digester from wastewater...
CCCTTCCGTATACAGATATTCCGGACTATCCGTAAACCCGTATCGTGGGTAATTGATTATACCTGCAGGGTCGAACAATAAATTGAAAATGCTGAGCAGGATAATCTTGTGACTACCGGGGACTATAAAATAATCATCACCGATGACGGTTCCTCCTCCCTCTATTCCGGCGAATATGGCGAAACAATGCACACCACTGACGGCGCCTTCAGCGAAGCAGTTCTGAAACATGTCGGCCCTTCCCGCGTTATTGAAAGGATGGAAGAGGAAAGCAGCGTGCTGGATGTGGGAATGGGCCTTGGATATAACGCTCTTGCCCTGATGCAGCGGTTCTGTGAACAGAGGTCAGGGGCCTCCCTCACTGTTGTGTCGCTGGAAAAGGATTTTTCCTTTCTGCCCCTGATGGACACCATTGCATTTCATGACCCGGCACTGCAGTCATTGTATGGGGTCGTTAAAAAGGCAGCCGCGGAAGGACGGGCTTCCCTGGGGAGGATGACACTTCAGGTCATCAGGGGTGACGCGAGGGATAGTGTTCAGTCCCTGAGTGGGTCTCTCTTTGACGCAATATTTCAGGACCCCTATTCCCCGTCAAAAAATCCCGAACTCTGGAGTGTCGATTATTTCCGCGCGCTGTATTCTCTGTGCCGTGACCGCTGTGTCCTTACCACCTATTCAAGCGCCCCCCATGTCCGGCGGGGGATGATGGAGGCGGGATTCATCGTGGGAAGGGGACCAGGAATGGGCATGAAGAGGGAAGGGACCCTCGCGTCACGGGGGGGTGATATTGTACCGCTCAGCAGTGAAGACGCCGGGTTGATTCTCGCTAATCCGAAATCAGTTCCATACCGGGACAGGGATCTGCGAAGCAGGCGGGAGGATATTCTTGAACAACGGACCAGGGAAATCAGGGAAATGAAAGCTAAAACAGGTCGTCAAGTTCGCTGAGAACCGACTTCCCGTCATCCTTTTTCACAGATGGTTCAGGTTTTTTCGCGGGAGCGGCTTCACCCTGGTTTGAGGGCGTGGTTTTCTCCTGTTCAATAAAGGGCTGCTGTGACTCGCCTTCTCTGAACTCCAGCTCCCCGGCAAGGTCTCCTTCGGGACTGAGCCTGTGGGCAAAAGCAAGGGCGTAGCAGTAGGTGAGATATATTGTTTCATATATCTTTCTGCCTCCCAGCTTCCTGCTCCCCTCAATACCAGCATCAAACTGCAGTATTTCCTGTGGATTTGTGACGATTTTCTGATCTCCGTCCATATCAGTGATAAGGGGTTTGAGAATATCTGAGACCCTCTCCATGAAAGTCCGGATCGTGACCCGGCACTTGTGAGCGGACTGTTTCCTGTTTTTTTCAAGAAGCTGAAGCTTCTTCGAATATGAAACATACTGATCATTGCTGAGGGGCTTGTCGAGACGGGCTTTCTCGTATCCTTCGACAACTGAGGCGTATTCGCTGACGCTGTCAAGGCAGCTTCGCAGGTCGTTGTACAGGTCGGAAAGCTGCAGCCGGTAGTCGATTTTACCCGATGCTTCATATATAATATTATATTTTATTTTGTTTGTGGTTAGGATAAGTGAATAGTCACGGTCAAATTCATAGAGCAGCAGGGAAGTAATGTGAATTTTATCGTTCTCTGACGTGAAGCGGAACACATTTTTCCGGTCAAGTTCACTCTTCAGCTTTTTCAGGTCAATGCTGTACATCAACTCCAATCCCTTTTTTATCTCACCGGGAAGGACGGACTGTTCCTCCTGCTTCTCATCTGCTTCTGCCGCATCTTCTTCCTGGCTGTCATCCGTTCTCGCGGGCGCAACGGGGATTTCAATTCCTTCAGATTCCTCAAAGGCCTTCCGTCTGCCGGGCTTATCATCCACGGTTATATTGAGGAGCGTCTCGATAACAGGGTCCCCCATCGGTATGGTCCGGGCCTGATATCTGCAGAAAAGCCAGTACAGGCGGGGCATCATTTTATGGAATATAACAAATAAACTGTTTCTGATTCTTTTCCTCTTTGCGGTATATACCGATGCCTTATCTTTTTCTATCTTCATCTGGATCTGAATCGCTTTCTCAAAGGCATTCAGGATAAGGTCCGAATATTGACGCAGGATATAAACACGCCTGAACACATGGGTCATCAGCTCTTCATGGTCGGCAAGTTTCTGGGGAATGTCGGGAAAGCTTTCGAAAGCCTCGGTGATATTCAAAAACCGTGTGCGGTCGTATATCCCTGCGATCATCTCTATTGTTTCATAATACAGAGGACGGGCCTTGTCTAATTGGGTCATTATAACTTTACCAATTTCCGGATTCTGCTTGAAAATATCCAGATACATCATCTGCGCTTCGAGGAGCGCTGATTTATACTCTGTATTGAAACGTTCAATGAAAGATTGTTTGAATGTTGGATTGAAAAAATCAGCAATTCCCATAAAAGAGAGACGGAAACGGATAGTCATCCGGTCAAAAAAATTCCCTGATTCCGCAATTGCTGCCGATTGAACTGCAGCTGACGGGCGTCTAACGGGGGGGCGTGAACCGGGCTGCGATGTCCGCCCGCCGGGGAGTGGTCTTTTTTCCTGAATGGTACTTCTGTGGGTCTCAATTTTTTTCCGGTAGCTCATCTGTTTCTCTCTGTCGAAATCAGAGAGACCGGATTTTTTCTTTTCCTGAACGACCTGACCTCCGGCCTGCACAAATTTATTGAAGAGATCCTTTTTTGTCTTATCGTCGATGTCGTGTAAGCCGAGTTTGTCTTTTGTGTTTTCAGTTTTACTCATTGGTCCGGCTGCCAGATTTTTTTTCAGAGCACACCCGCTCAACAGAGGGAATTTCACTCATGTGTATTAATTTGCGCTCGTGTATATATGTTTGAGGATAATTATTATATCAGTAAAAAAAAAGTAAAGAACAATATTCATCCTCTTGCCGTGCCTGAAATAAACTCAGGGTGATTGGTTAATTGTATAATATAAATATACAGAATTATTACAATATTTCATTAATTTAACAATAATAAATTGTAAATAATTGAAAACTTTCTGTTCTATGGAGCAAGAATTTTAGTGCCGAAGTCGGTTAGTATCCGCGCGGTAAGGCCCCATATTTCATAGCTGCCGTAATAATAATGATAGATGTTATATCTGTCTCCCTCAAATTCTATTTCCTGTTTTTTGTCGAATTTTTTGTCCCTGAACAGATGGAGGGGAACTTCAACACAGGCTTCAATTTCATCTTCGCTGACAGTGTAGGCGCAGGGGTAGGGGATTATACCGATGAATGTCGAGACATGAAATCCCGCGATTGACATGAAATGATCAAATTCGCCCAGAACTTCTATATCCTCCGGGGCAATGCCAACCTCCTCACGGGTTTCCCGAAGAGCTGTGGCGAGAAGATTTTTATCCTCCTCGTCCCGGGTTCCGCCGGGGAATGACATGTCCCCCTTATGGGTCCCCACCTTTGAGGTGCGTTTAGTGAGGAGAACCTGGGCTTCATTGTCTTTTTCCATGATAAGCATCATTACCGCGGAAGCGCGCAGCGAAGGCCTGTCAAGCTCCCGTAAAGGACGGGAGGCAAGCCTGTTTTTTAATTCAATTGTAAAATCGTGAAAATCATGGTCGTTGCTGAAGTGCAGATTCATAAAGGTCACCACCATACATGTCATTTGTAACAATAACCGGAAAGTCCTTAATCTCGAAACGGTAGATTGCCTCAGGGCCGAATTCTTCAAACGCGATAAGGGATGAACTGACCACCCTTTTGCTCAGATACGCAGCGGCGCCCCCGAACGTGCTGAAATACACAGCGCCATAGGAAGCAAGGAGCTTTTTAACCTCGTCACTCCGTTTCCCTTTTCCGATAAATGCCCTGAATCCAAGGGAGAGCATGCCCTCCGTGAAGGGATCCATGCGGTAGGAGGTCGTGGGCCCTACGGCGCCGACGGGTTTTCCCGGGGGTGTCGGACTCGGTCCGGCATAGTAAATAACCTGCCCTACGGGGTTGACAGGGAGGGGTTCCCCTCCTGCAGCCATTTCAATGATCCGCTTGTGGGCCCGGTCCCTTGCGGTATAAATTGTCCCTGAAAGAAGCACCATGTCCGGTACTCGAAGGGATGCGGCTATATCTTCTGTTATGGGGGTCTGTATGTGTTTCCAGCTCACAGTACCTCCCTGGCATACCGAAGGGAATGACAGTTCATGTTAAGCGCTACCGGCAGGATGGCGATATGTGTTGGGGCGGGTTTGATAAAAACCTTTGCCACCGTTGACCTGCCTCCCATTCCAAGGGGCCCCACCATGGTGCGGTTGAGCCTGTGGCAGAGAGATTTCTCAAGTTCATCGTAATAGGGGTCTGGGTTCCCGGAAGAAAGGTCGCGAAGGACCGCCTTTTTGGAATTCAGCATCGCGGTATCAGCGGTACCGCCGATACCGATTCCCAGAAAGAGGGGAGGGCACGGATTGGGTCCCGCCTCAATGACGGAATGTTCAATGAAGTCTGATATCTCCTCTATTGACGCGGTGGGGCGGAACATCTGCAGACGGCTCATGTTTTCCGAGCCGCCCCCTTTCAGATATGCAGTAATGGCCAGGGAATTACCGGGAACAATGTCTGTGTGAATAAAGCAGGGGGTATTTGTCCCGGTATTTTCTCTCTGCAGCGGGTCTCCCACGATGGATTTCCGGAGGTAATACTTTTTGTATGCGTCCCCCACGGCGCATTGTATTTCATCATTGATGTTCCCCCCTTCAAGGCAAACCTGCTGCCCCAGTTCAAGGAATATAATTACCGCTCCGCAATCCTGGCAGAGGGGAAGGGACTCCTCCTTCGCGATCAGGGCATTTTCTTCAAGGACGGAAAGCGTCATCCGGGCAATCTCTCCCGGCTCATTTTCCTTCATCCCGGAGAATATTTCACGCACTTCGGGGGGAAGCACAAAATTCGCACGGTACAGGAGCCGGTCAATGGCTTCCCGTATTACATCAGTATGTATTGTCCGCTGTTTCATCGCCGGTGGTTTGTCCTGTGCGGCAGAAAATTAACTGGGTATATATACAAAAAATGCTGCAGTGCCGGTTCGTCAAGAAATTTACTGAATATAATTTTCTATTCGAACCTGAAGGTGTCAGCAATATTTTTAAACATTTCCTCGTACTCGCTGAATTTCGCCTCTGACGCGGAGAAAGTTATGACGTAGCCGCTGGTATTGCGAATGGTGATATAGCCAAGCACCTTGATCGTCAGAGGTCCCATTTTATGGGAAATGATGTCCCACCGTGCCTTTTCTCCGTCAAGTTCGATATACCCGTGGGTATGTTCCCGGAACTCCTTTGTAACGGACTTGAAGCCGGGGATGCTTTTCTGATAGAACTGATCCACTGTCAGTGATTCATTCAGGGGCTGCACCATGACATTGAAGTTTTCATGGAAATCATCCAGGGGGCCGTCAGGTGGGCTCACCGCGACAATATCTGTTCCCAAATATGCTTTCTTGATGTCCCATGAATCGGGAATTTTTATGGAGTACCCTTTGTCGCGGCTGTAGTATCGGCCGGCTTCATCTTTTTTTTTGCATCCGGAAACAGTCATGGATGTCACAAATAGTACAATTACAAGTAACGATATTTTTCTGGAATGCATCGCATTCACCTCCGGATTAGTGAGGGGGTTGATACAGGGACCCGCGAAAAAGCAGGAACTCTGCCGGGACAGTAAAATTCCGCGGCAGGAAATCAAGCATTAAAATTCGACGTTGAGAAAGGCGATATCATCACTCCTGTTTTCGAGGGTGGTAAAGGCCCCTATTTCATCAAGGAGCGCCGTGCAGTAATCGTTGCCGCTGATATCGCAGTTGTTCCGCACAAAGCGGGCGAGGCGTTTCTCGCCGAACTCTTCATTATCGCTGTTCCGGATTTCCGTGATACCGTCTGTATAAAGGAACAGCGAGTCACCGGGTTCAGCGACAATTTTCTTCTCTTCATACGTGGTGCTGTCCATGATGCCGATAAAAAGCCCCTCAGTGTCGAGGGCCATGACTTTCCCGGCGCTTTTCCTGTAGAAAAGAGGGCGGGAATGACCCGCGTTGGTAAACCGCAGTTCCCCTGTGGCGGGATTATAGATACAATAAAATGCGGTGATGTACTGGTTGTCAAGAAGGAGGCCCCGCATTTCTTTGTTCACTTTCGCAAGAAGCATGCTTGTGGAACTGAATTCCGATGCGTAAATGCTGAAAATCATTTTTGACATGGTCATAACCATGGCTGCAGGGATTCCGTGTCCCGTGACGTCGGCAATCAGAATGCCCACCGTACCGTCGTGGAGCCGGTAGCAGTCAAAGTAGTCTCCCCCTATATCTTCAATGGGGAGGTACACGCCGCTGACTTTCGGTTCAGGGATAAATGAAAAATCAGTGGGGATAATAAACTGCTGCACTTTCTTCGCGATATCAAGTTCCCGTTTGATGAGCATGTTTTTTTCGTAGAGTTCGTCATGGGCGCTTTTCAGGCGCAGCAGGGATTTCACGCGGGCGGTGAGCTCCTTTTCATTGAGGGGTTTCAGGAGGAAATCATCCGCCCCTATGTTGAGTCCCTTGATCTTCGAGTTGAGGTCCTCCGATCCTGTCATGAGGATCACAGGGACAAATTCATCTCCCGGCTGGTTTTTAAATTTCTGGATAAAACCGTACCCGTCAAGGTTCGGCATGATAATATCCACCAGAATGAGGTCAAAATTCTCCTCTTCGAGAATGTGCAGCGCTTCCAGCCCGTCCCCGGCTTCAGTAATATCAAGGTCAAGCCCGCCAAGGGTTTTTTTTACGATGGCCCTGTTGAGTTTGCTGTCGTCAATGACGAGGATACGCCGGGGCTGATTGTTTTTGTTATGTAGTGAGGTATTCATTCCTGGGATCCTTTTCAATTATTGATACAGTACCTCTATTGTATCAACAAAAAAAATATATTCAAATACATTTCCATAAAAAACAGGGAACAGGAAAGCGTGTAAGCGGTTTCAATAAACAATAAAAAAATGATAAAAATGTTATTCTTCGGGCGTATATAACATAGATGGCATTCATGTGATTATAAAAAGTGCCATGGATGCTGATACATGCACTTTTTAATGGAAGGTGATGCCGCCATGAAGGACACGTTATCAAAAATTAAGGACGCCATGCCGGTGCAGAAATGTATAGCCGGTGAGGATGTCAGGGGGCTCAGCGACCAGGAACTGATGTCAGTTGTCCTGGGAACAGGTTCCCGGAACCGCGATGTACTTGACCTGGCGAATGAGCTCCTGGTCCGTTTCGGCGGGCTCCATGGGCTGCATACCACGGGGCTTCGGGAAATGTCCCTGGTACAGGGGGTGGGACTCACCAGGGCCGTAAGGGTCCGCGCCGCCCTTGAAATGGGGAGGCGGATTCTGGGTGAGGAGAAACGCGTCATGGTGATGGATTCCCCGGCATCGGTCTGGAAGTTTATACGGCATGATATAATTGAACTGAAGAGGGAGGAGTTCAGGGTTTTTATTCTCAACAACAAGAATCACCTGCTGAAGCACAGTGTGATTTCTGTGGGGACAGTGTCGGAAGCGGTGGTGCATCCACGGGAGGTGTTCATGGAAGCGATCCGTGAAGCGGGATCAGCGGTGATTATTGCCCATAATCATCCTTCAGGTGTGCTGAGCCCTTCGCGGGAGGATATCGCGGCAACGGAGAGGATGAAAAATGCCGGTGAGATTATCGGCATACCTCTTCTGGACCATATCATCGTCAGTGACCGGTCCTATCTGAGCCTCAAAGAAGAGGGATATCTGTAATGGAAACACAAGAACCCCCCGGAGCCAGGAGGTTCTTTCAGGTTAAATATTAATTGATTCAGTTTATTCGCGGACTATGTAGCTGCTCTGATACTGCCGCATTTCCTGGATGTCAGAAAGCATCCGTGACGCCCTTTGCTGTGAAGAAAGGGGCCCCACTTTTACGCGGTAGTACTGTTGTCCGTCAACAGTGGTTCGCTCAATGAAGCTGTCAAAGCGGCGCGTTTTAAGATCATCAACGGCTTTCTGCGCTTTTGCCCTTGAGTCGAACGAACCTACCTGGATTGAAAAACCGTCCCTGACACGAGGTGCGCGTGATTCGCGGGCATCAGAAGAAACTTCCACTGTCTCCCGGGATCTGGATCGGCGGGTTTTTTTCTCGGCCCGCGCTTTCCTTTCATGGGTCTGCCGTTTTGCGATCCGGGTAGTTTTATCCTTTTTAACCGTGCTGGCGGGGGGGATAATTTCCCTGATATTATCCCTGGTCAGCACATCACGGGGCTCAGCGGTACCTGATATCGCGGGAGCGGCGTTCCGGGAGTTGACGGTACTCTGTGCAGTCTGTGCTGTTTGTGCGGCGCCGGGCACCACGGTCTCCTGTGTTCCCTGTGTCCCCTGCGGTGATGTCTCTGCCATCTGTGAAGGAGCAGGATCACTGTCCCCGGGCTGAGGCATAACAGGGGTTTCTTCCTGTCCCGGTATCGCGAGATCTGCCGGGGGAGGATTAAACAGCATGTCCTTCTGGGAGATCATATTTTGTGATGGACTCTGGCCGCTGTTAATATTCATCCCCACAAGAAATGCCACAACGAGGACGCCTATAATCACACAGGATAAAATAATTATTCTCGGGGTATCGAGATGCAGCAGATATACGCTCTTTTCCCTTACCCGGTTTTGGTTCCGTGCGTCAAAATTTTCCATATACTGATAACCTGCCTTCTGGTGTTTTCAATTGATTGTGAGTTATCAATAACATAATCGGCACGTGTAACTTTTTCATTAAGGGAAATTTGATTGTTCAGCCGGTCTTCTATCTCATTTTCCGTTATGTTGTCCCGGGCAATTCCGCGTGCAACAGCCTGACTCCTGTCGGCGGTGACAACAATGTTTTTGTCCATAAATGCATCGAACCCTGACTCGAAGAGAAGAGGTGTGTTAATCATAAATATTTCAGGAGCGTTTTCCGGGGCGATATCGATGGTGCGCTGGAGGATCGCCGGGTGTGTAATGCTGTTTATGACCGCTACTTTTGATGAATCCTTGAAGACGATATTTGCCAGTGTGCGCCTGTTCAGGGTGCCGTCATCATTGAGTATCCCGCTGCCGAATTCATTAACAAGCTGTCCCAGGGTCTCTGAACCGGGTTCCACTATTTCCCGTGCAAGTATATCGGTGTCTACCACCGTTGCTCCCATTTCTTCAAACATCGCGCATACGGTCCCTTTCCCCGACGCATAAATTCCGGTTACTCCCACTCTCATGTATGGTCTCCTTGTTTTTTATTATTTGCCGTGATTTTATTCACCATCTGCTGCAGGGTGTCCCGGTATGTCTTATTTCTGAGGGTAACCCCGGAAGCCTCCATTAGTCTTTCAAACACAACGGGGTCTTTCAGCGCGGATTTCAGCATGGTGAAGTCAATTTTTTCACGGAGGGTATTGCTCCGGGATGCTGATATATTCAGGAGGGCGTCTTTTCTCAGCGCAGCGGGGCAATATCGACCCGAAAAGTCTTCAAGTGATATGCCGGGAACCCCTTCAACGGGCAGGCCCCCTGCTCCGAGATTGTATACCGTTGTTCCCGGCTGCTGTCGTAACAACTGTCCGATCGCGTTGCGGTACTGCAGAAACGATTTTCTCGTGAAGCGTCCCTGCTCCCGAAGGGCGCCGCTCGATGTGCGGATATAGTCCATGTTGCGTGTCTCAACAGGTTTGAACCGGTCCTGGAAAAAAAGTGCATACCGGTCCTGATAGGCGGTGCCCCGCGCATAAATTTTCATCCGGGGAAAGGAGAAGTCAAAACCAAGCACCGCCACGGGACTGCAGCCGAGATACAATCCGGTCTGGATCGCATCCCCCGCGACGGTCCCCGTTGAGGAATCCACTGAACCCGTGATGTCCGGGAAGAGCTCATCAATGAGCTGTGAAAAGGGATGGGAATTGAGGGACAGGACACACCCGCCGTTCCCAAACGCCGAAATGTCAGAGGTGGGGGTGACGATGTGTAGGCCCGGCCGTAATGGGCTGCGCATATAGTGCTCTCGGATATAGGGCTGCGGATCAATGGAGACGGTAATGTCCGGAGTGATCCCGCTGCGCACCAGTACCGGCAGCGCGGAGTCCGCCGCAATGATAATCACGTTCTTCTGCATTTCCAGCAGTCCCGGGAGAAGGGGCTCCAGCGATGGACCCGAGGTGATGATAACCGCCGGGAGGCCGCTGCAGGCATCTTTAAGGTCAGAGGCGGGAAAACACTGCGGGATGAGGGGCAGGGACTTCAGGGCATTTTTTAGAAACCGCAGTCCGAAGGCACGCTTTGTGGCGGCATTTCCCGCTTTTTTTGTCAGCAGTGAATCAATGCCTGTTTTCACCGCATTGCAATATTCCGGAAATATCCGTGCGAATTGCGGATGCGCAAGGACCTGTATGCCCTTCATGGATGATACATCAAGGGCCTGTTCCAGATATTTTATCACTTCTTCCGGCTTCATGCCTGTGAGGATGGTGATATTGTCCGTGCCGGAAAGAAATGAGGTGAGGGGATTTGGCGCCAGTTCACGGTGAATTCCCTCAATTATGTCAATGATGATGATGGCACGGAATTGTCCGGCGATGTCCCGCAGCGGGGTGAGATGATATCCGAGGCCGAGTCCCAGCATGACGAGGGTGTCGTATTTTTCCGGAAAAAACTGCTGGTCAAATATTCGTGCATCCCGCGAGGGGGCAACCCTGCTGTGGAAATATGATTTTATGCCGTTCCGCTCAATGGAAAGAGTGGGTATCCCCTCCTTTGAAGTTTCAACTTCGTACTGTATCCGGTCATTCTTCATGGTTTCAATGTTTATTGGTGTCTGTTTTTTATGAATATAATTCAATAGTGCACCGTATCTGTCGATACTATCAGTGATGATATATTTCTGTCATTAAAAATTTGCTCAGAAAGCCGGGAGAATATCCCGCGTATGTTTTGACGCACAGGGTTCGTGTGTTGCTGAACAACATTTTTATTGATTATCAATAAATTATGATTGAATGGATTGTGATCGTTATATAAATCTTGTCGTATATGATGCAGGGAGCATATAGTATTTAATGATGACACATGGAAAAAAATTAGGCTTGGCCCTTGTCGTTTTTTCTCTTCTGATCATTCTGCCCCTGGAGGCGGCGACCCGGGAAGAAGAGTTTCGCGGGAAGCTCCAGAATCTGACTGCTGAAAAAAAAATGCAGCTTATCACACAAGAGCTTGAGAATCCCGTGGAAAAGGACCCTTCATGGGCCGCTTTTCTGTACAACCTGCGGGGAACCGTGTATTCAGACATGGGCAGGCAGGATGATGCTTTCGGCAGTTACAATGATGCGTTGAAAGCTGACAGCAACATTGCGTATGTATACAATAACAGGGCGATTGAATATAAGAGAAGAAGCGACTATGAAAATGCCTTCGCGGACTATGACAAAGCGATTCAAATGAATCCGCGTTTCTCTGTGGCATATTACAACAGGGGACTTGTATATTATGCGATGGGTGATTATCCGAAGGCCGTTAAGGACTACAGCCGCGCAATCAAGCTCAAAAAGAACTTTGCCCATGCCTATAATAACCGCGGTGTCGCATATCATCTGCAGCAGAATTTCGAAAAAGCCATTGAAGACTACAACCGGGCCCTTGAAATTGACCCCGCATTCCAGCGGGTTGCTGCGAACAGGGAACTCGCCTACAAACAGGCAATTGACAGTTACAGCAGGGCCCTGAAAGAAAATCCTGAAGATGAAAGGCTTTATATAAAACGCGGTAAAGCGTACAAGGCGCAGGGATTATTTGATCTTGCAATTGGCGACTTCAATAAAGCGATAACGTTCAACCCGCAGTGTTCCCTCGCGTATCCATACCGGGGATCGACTTACATTGAAAAAGGTGATATATCGAGAGCCATTAAGGATTTTAACCGGTCAGTGGAATGCAATCCGGATGATTATCTTGCGTTTTTCTACCGCGGCAATCTTTTCAGCGAACGAAAGGAGTATCCACGGGCAGTGAAGGACTACGGGAAAGCCCTGCTGCTGAAACCAGACCTTGCGGATGCGTATAACAACAGGGGCGTGGTGTTTGCGAATACCGGTCAGCTTCCCCGGGCAATCAGTGATTTTAACAAATCCCTCAAACTCCGGCCGAATTATGCCCTTGCATATAACAATCTCGGTGTGGCGCATCTCAGAAAAGGGGATACCCGAAAGGCCCTCCTTGAATTCAACAGAGCGGTGGCAACGGACGGTGATTATTACAATGCATACTTCAACAGGGGTAATGTACACAAGGACATGAAGTTATATGCGAAGGCGCTCAATGATTATTCGAAGGCGATCGCGCTCCATCCGAAATTTTCATTAGCCTATAATAACCGGGGCCTTGTGTATTATTATCTGGAGGATTATAACAGAGCGGTCCGGGATTTTTCCAGCGCGATCCGTTCTGATCCGCGTCTTGCCATTGCCTATAACAACAGGGGTGCAGTATATTCCCGCCTGCGTAATTACAACAGTGCCGCCGATGACTTCAGAAAAGCCCTTGCCCTGGATCCGGGGTTGAGAAGTGCCAGAAAAAATATTCTTCTTGTGACAAAAAAGAAACAGCGTTAAACGCACGGGGCATCTGCGCCGGTTATGCGGGCTGCAGGGTCTGCTGTTTTTTCTGAAGAAACCTGTAATGGGTGTGGGACACCTGTAGCGCTCGCACCGCTTCTTCCGGTGATTCAAATACCGGGATCGAGTATTTCTTTCGTATCTCCACGACTCTGTCCACGGCATTGGGAATATATATCGCCGCCGGTTTATCGTAATGCTGACACATCCTCACCAGCTCCATGATCGCGTCAATAACAACCTGCTGCCACACATTGGGAACCGGCAACAGCCCGTCTACCTCATTCGAAGAAAGAAGTATTTCAAAGATGTCAAGAAAGGTCTGCATTGATATCGCGGG
>ENA-UPTA01004585-UPTA01004585.1-activated-sludge-metagenome-genome-assembly--contig:-NODE-4585-length-13020-cov-8.404936_pt1 | contig 13020 bp, 12 predicted proteins | sample MGYA00238184_ERZ773361 | MGnify/ENA primary metagenome ERZ773361 (study PRJEB29100, sample SAMN05720205) | activated sludge metagenome | isolation source: anaerobic digester from wastewater...
CTGTCTCCTGACACATTTTATTTATTTTTGTTGTCAAGAACAGGGGGACATTATACTTTGTGCAGATGTCTCTTTCTGAAAGCGTCTTCTTATCCATTACAAACCCCCGACACATATTATTCCAACCACAGGGCGTGATAAATCGCGCCCCTACGGAAAAATGCAAAACAGGGTTGATACATGGATCAACCCCTACGGAATATAAAAACATCCATTTTCCAATTCCAATCCCGATTATTCTAAACTTTAAGTGGGAGATATCAAATTATTTGCGTGACGGGTGATGCGTCAATCCATCAGCTTATCAAATTCTTTTCTGACTTTTTCAAAAGACGGGATTTCGGTTTCGGGGAGTTTCAAGTCAACTGTTCCGTGGAATTTTATTGGATCAAGGATGGCTCTTGTTTTTCCGGGTTCTTTCTGGAGCTGGTAGTGAAGATGCGGTGCAAATGACCTGCCTGTGTTGCCGACATCGGCTATGTGGTCGCCTGCTTTAAATGTGTCGCCGGGTTTGACGAGAACTTTATCAAGGTGAAGAAGTATCATATAAACTTTGGGGTTGCTGTTCACTTCTGCTTCGATCGAAAATCCGTTGTATCTTGTTTTCCAGTTGGTTCTGAGAACTTTTCCGCTCCACGGGGCATAAACGGGCGTTCCGGTGAGTGCCTTGAAATCAATTCCGTCATGTTTGGGACGGCGGTCTTTAAGAACTGAAGTAATCTGTATCCATTCTTTAAGTGGTGAATTTTTCAGCGGTTTTTCTACAGCAAAGCCCGATTCGTCAAAAAAAGCGGGAAACTTTCTTTCAGATGGTTTGAATGAGTAGAACGAAAAAGTCTTTTTCAGTTTTTTTGAATAATATTTCATTGCAAGGATCTCAATATCATCTGGAATATCTTCTCTTGTTCTTTTCTCTTCATCCGGAACGATCCTGAAAACAGCACTTATATGATCTCCCGGATAGAGGTCCTTCCTTATGTCAAGCGAAAAGACCAGATTTCTCGCAATGTGAGCCGACAGAAGTTCACTGAGTCTTTTGTTCCCGGTTTTCTGTGCAAGATCTGCTATTACTGAACTGTCGCCGAAAGTGTTGTAAAAACTTGCAGTTACAGGTATCGAAAATGAATATTTATTTATCTGTTCCGTCTGTACGGCATCTTCATCGGGAACAGTTTCATCATCTTTCAATGCCGTATTCAGCTCATCACACTCTTTAACAGAAAGACATTCACGATTCCGGCATTCAAGCAAAGCATCTGAAAGCTCCCTTTCAACCAATACCGACCTGACAACAACGGCAAGAAAAACAACCAGTAAGCAGAAAAAAAGAATCGCCCACTTCGATTTTAAGATTTCACTCATGATTTATACCATCTCAGTTTTCAACAGGAAGGAATATATTTGAATAGAATCAATATGGCAATAAAAAAGCTGGAAGTTGAATTTTCAATCCTGCTTTCCCCTTGTGAAATCAAGTAACGCATTGACAAAAGTGAGCGGATGAACGGGACATCCCGGGATATAAAGATCAACTTTATGATTGTCAAAAAAAGAACGGTCAAGGGTTCCTTCTGCAAATATTCCGCCGCTTATTGCACATGCACCGGCAGCTATTATAAACTTTGGTTCAGGAATGGCATTATATGTCTCCTCAAGTGCAAATGCCATGTTTTCACTTAATGGTCCGGAAATTACAACTGCATCCGCATGTCTTGGAGAAGCAACGAATTCTATTCCGAATCTGCCCATGTCAAAATTAACATTGCTGCATGCATTAAATTCAAGTTCGCATCCATTGCAGCCGCCTGCCGAAACAGATCTCAATTTAAAACTTCTGCCGAAAACATTTTTTATTTCATTTCTCACTTTTACTGCCTCGGCTTCCCAGTTCTCATAGGTAGAACCTTCTGTAATTATAAGTTTTTCTCTTGAATCTGTTGCGAGATGGTGACCGTTTGAAAAAACTATCTTGTTCTGAGGACATACAAATGAGCAATCTCCGCACAAAGTGCATTTTCCAAGATCTATTGAACAAATTCCTCCAGTTACAGCTGAGGCCTCGCAGACTTTGACACATTCAGAGCACCCTTCAGGACATTTTAAAGTTCCTATCAGAGGAAACCCTCTGAAACTTTTTGAAAGGATCTGTTTTCTGTCGTCTTCGATGTACTGTTTTCCTTGTATTCTTCTTAATTTAAGAAAGTCTATCATTTTTCCACCTATAAATCGTTTCCGCAATACGAAAGATTAAAACTCTTATTGCATAAAGGAAAATCACTTATTCCGTTATTCCTTACCGCCAGAGCAAGACCAAACCAGTTATTTAACGAAGGATCTTTAATCTTGTACCTGATAAGACGACCTGTTTCATCTGTTATTGCACAGTGCGATATTTCTCCTCTCCAGCCCTCCACCATCGAAATGGAAATTGAATTTTTTTTCAGTTCATTTACGGGAGAACAGTCTGGTTTTTCTAAATTATAATTTCTCAATATTTCCGAACACTTAAACAGAGAATCTGACAACTCGCAATCTCTTATCATTGCTCTTGCCATGACATCTCCACTTTCAAAAACAAAATGCCCTGACTTAAAATCCTCTGTTCCTCTTAATGGGTGAGATATTCTAACATCGTTTTGAAGACCGCTTGCCCTTGCAGTCATTCCGGTCATTCCGATAGCTTTTGCCTGCTCTTTTGTAACAATACCGGTACTTTCAAACCGGTGAAGAACGCTTGCAGATGAAAACATCACTTTTGCACAGGCATCCATATTGTATTTAGCCTGATAAATTGTTTCAACAATTTTTTTTGCCTTTTCTTTTGTTATTCCGAAACGGACTCCGCCTGATCTGATAAGACCTCTTGTAAATCTGCTTCCGCAGATTTCGAGCATGGAATTTATTATCAATGTTCTGTTGGCTCCGTAAACCGAATTACCAGGCAGATATGCGACATCATTTGCAAGAGCACCAAGATCTGCCGCATGCATTGCCGCCCGTTCCATTTCAAGAGCAAGAAACCTTATTATCTGTGCTTCCTGAGATATTTTTGTATCAGATAAAGATTCTGTAACTGCCGCCCATGCCCATGTGTGTCCGGCAACAGTATCTCCTGCTATTGATTCAGCAAGTTGATGAATATTGTTAAATCCGAACTTTTCTGAATGTCTAAGCATAAGTTTTTCGACACCCCGTTTCTGATAACCAAGAGAAATCTCCAGGTGAAGAACTTTTTCTCCGGCACAGTTGAATCTGAAATGACCCGGTTCAATAACTCCTGCATGTACCGGACCTACACCAACTTCATGAACATCTTTGCCATCAATTTTAAAGAACTGATAATCATCTGTATTTCTTACAGGTTTAAGCCAAGGATGATTAACAGGAACAAACCCTTCATCTTCATGTATCTCTCTTTCGAGCATATTCATACAGCTAAAACCGGCTGTAAGGGAATCCCATCTCAAATTGCCTGGTACTGGCTTTGACATTATCACCGAAAGATCATTATTTTTATCATCTGCAAAAATCATTAAAAGTTTCTTTTCTTCTTTAAAAGGGACTGCAAAAAAATGGACGGGTCTTAAATCATCTTTAAGCATGGAAACTGCGTTTGCAAAGAAGTCTTCTATGCTGTTTTCATTAATGTTTCCGATATCTGCCGATTCACAGTTTTTCATTTTATAAAATGGCTGTGTCATATTTTCACTCCCTGAATAAGTGCGTAAAAAAAGTCAGGCATGTTTATGCCGGCAATTATCAGGATTATTATCAGAACAACTTGAGGAAGAATATCAATAAATGTAATATCCTCACCTGTTGAATGTTCTGACGGCTCTCCGGAACAAAGTTTTATAACAACCTTTCCCATTCCAAAAATAATTATTGTCACGCAAAGGAAAAAAATAACTGCCTGAAAATATTTTTCTTCGTTTATCAGTTCGAAAACTATCATAAATTCAGAAACAAAAAGTGGAGATGGCGGAATTGCCGTTATCATCAGAAATGAAACTATCCATGTCCAGCCAACTTTCGGGTTTTTGACAAGGATCCCTTTTACATTTTCAATAAGTTTTGTTCCGTAGAGAACTACAATATTGCCCGATGTCAGGAAAAACGCTGTCTTTGCAAACGAATGTCCGGCCAAATGAAGCATTGCCGCAAAAATGCCGCCTTTTCCCAAAGAGAAACCAATTGCAATTATTCCCATGTTCTCAATTGAGCTGTATGCGAGCATTCTTTTATAATTTTTCACTTTCAGGATATAGACCGCACACACAAAAATGCTCAAAAACCCGGAAAGCCCCAGAAGCGGTTTTGAATAACTGTCAAGCCCCGCCGCTGTCATGACATTATCAACTCTCATTATTCCGAGAAACGCTGAATTTAAAAGCATCCCGGAAAGAAGTGCTGAAACAGGTGCCGGTGCTTCTGAATGTGCATCAGGAAGCCATGCATGCATTGGAGCAAGTCCCGCTTTTGTTCCAAATCCTGCAAGAATAAAAGGGAATGCAAACTTTAACCAGAACGGTGAAAGCTCATCGGCTTTTGAAACAAGGTCGGCAAAAAAGAGCGAATTTATGTTTTTCCCTGCAAGTGTGAAAAAAATAATCCCGATAAATGCTAGTGCGATACTTACTGAGCATATGAAAACATATTTCCATGTTGCTTCTAGAGAACCCTTTCTTTTCTCAAAATAGATCAGAGGAGCACTCGCAAGAGTTGTAAGCTCTATGAAAACCCAGAACATTCCAAGATGTGTGGAAAGGATCGCTCCTGTCATAGCGAAAACAAACAGGATCATCATAAGATCATAAAATACCACTTCTTTTTCTTTGATGTTCTCTTTCTTAAAAAACACCATACTCGCAAAACTCACCGGCAGATAGATCGCTCCGAGCAGAAAGAGAAAAAGAATGTTCGTACTGTCAACTGCAAAATATTCCAGTTGCCTGTGATCATATCCCGAATAAATGTATGTCAAGCCGGTCAGAAGAACTACAGGATGGAGGAGCAATGTCAGTTTCGACAATCGGCCGGACTTGAACACTATGTTAAGAATCGCAAGAAAGAGTGGAAATAAAAGAATCAGCATTATGGTCATGTCAATCTCTCAAATTGGAAAGTTGATCTATCGTCATATCGTCAAAAGTTGATTGAATTCTGACAACAAATAGTCCAAAAACAAAAACCGCAATAAAAATATCAAGAAGAACCCCGAGATTCACCACAAAAGGCATCTCGGAGGCAATCGAAAGACTGAGAAGAAAAATACTGTTTTCAAGTATCATGTAACCCATAACATGTGTAAGTATCCGTTTTCTTGTGACAATAATAAAAAGAGCCGTAAGTATTGTAGCGATTGAAATTCCAAAAAAAAGCGGCTTGATATCAGTATGTAATGAACTGGACCAGCTTGCGATCCAGAAACCGGCAATGAAAATCATTGTTTCCACAACTATAGAATAAAACTGGGGAATATCCGCTCCAGAATCTCTTGTAACAGGACTTTTTTTCAAGACGGTAAACAGAAGGAATGGAATCAGCAACGCCTTGAAAAAAAGTGTTTCAAATGAAAGAAAAATAATGCTGGACAGATCAAGTGATTCATAGTCGCTTATTACAAGAAGGAACAATATCAGTCCCTGAACGCCAATCATTTGAATATATGCCTTGTATCTGCTTGTCAGAGCCAGATAAACCATAGTAAGACCGAACAGTATCAGTAGAAAATCTTTCATTAAAGACCCCCTTTTGAAAAGAAAACCGCCACTGAAAGAATTACAAGTCCAAGAGTGATCATTATGAAAAGAAACTGAGGAACGGTGTTCATTCTGAACCTTGCTACAACCGATTCGAGTGTTCCTGTAATAAGAGAAACTGCCACATATGTTGTTATCAAAAGAGAGAAATCTGCTATCAGAAAATTCGTTGACGGAAAAAGAAACGCCGAAATAATTGAACTCCATATCAACATTTTCAATGAATTCTGGTATGTGAATATCGCCAGATCCGGGCCAGAACTATCAAGGATCATAACTTCATGTATCATCGTCAGCTCAAGGTGAGTACAAGGATCATCGATCGGAACGCGGCATGTTTCCGCAAGCATGATTAAAAAAACAAGTACTACAGCGACAAAGATTATTATTTCTGTCCAACCCTCTCCTCGCGGCATATGTACAATTATTTCACCGAATGAAAGCTTTCCGCTTATCAGTGCAAATGTTCCGGCAAAAATAAAAAAAGCCGGTTCTGCAAAAGTTGAAAAAGATGCCTCTCTGCTTGCGCCCATCCCTTCAAATGAACTTGAAGTATCCATGGCCATTACAACCATCATAAACCTCGAAATCCCCAGGAGATACATAAAAAAGACAAAATCTCCATGAAATCCTGCCATCTGAATTCCGCCTGTCATTGGGACGACTGCAGCGGAACAGAGCACTGCCGCAAGACTTACCACAGGCGCAACATTAAAAACCCAGCCGGTTGAAGTGCTGATCACTCTCCCTTTTTTCATCAAACGCAACACATCATAAAATATCTGAAATACTGATGCCCCTTTTCTCCCGCCCCAGAACGCTTTTGTCTTGTTTACAAGCCCAGTCATTATAAACGGAAAGAACATAATAACTGCAATATTTACAAACATATATGTTATTTTCATTTTTACACCCTCATATTCCAGAAAAGTGTGATAAAAAGGAAAACAATGATATAGAGAATATACTTTCTGCCATCTGCACTTTGTATCCAGATGAAGAGATTAAGAAACTTTTTCATACTGTTGATAAGTGGCATTATACCGTTTTTGTTTACAGCATCATCACTTGATGTGGCAAACGACCCTTTCTGCGGAAAAAGAACCGCCGGCATATCACAATTTTCTATGGATACCGTTATTTTTTTAAACAGGGTTGAAAAAGGGTCGGAAAAACTCCACGGAGTATATTTTGCTCTTGGAATATTTTTTCTGTATCCGCACCCCCATGTTGAAGCGGATCTGTCTTTGAAATTATTTGAAAATCTTTTCCTAAAGAACAGAATCACCAGAAAAAGCGTCGCAAAAACCACTGAAAGCAGAGATAATGGAAAAAGAAAATTTATTTTAGGTATTATCATCACAGAATTTAAAAAAGAAAAAGCCGGAAATTGAACAAACTTAAACAAAAACCACGGGAAAACACCACACACAAAAGAAACGGCTGCCAAAACAATCAACGATATCATTGCCTTATTCGTTTCATGCTCACTATGAAGCTCTTTTTCAGGCAAATTGCCAAAAAAAATAAAAGAATTAATCTTCATATAAAGTATTGCACCGACAGAACTGCTGAAAGCAAGGGCTGCTGAGATTGCTATCATAACAACTGACATACCGAACTCAACTTTTGAAGCCACTATTACAAGAGAAATGAAGATTAGAAATTTCCCGATAAAACCTGAAAAGAAAGGCATTCCCGAAATTGATAATGAAAAAAAGAGGAAAAGTTTTGAGAAAAGCGGCATTTTTTTTGACAAACCGCCACTATCCTCCATCTCAAGGGAATTATATTTCATGTGAATAATACCGCTTGAAAAAAAGAGTGCGCTTTTGTTTACTGCGTGGGTTGCAAGATGTATCAAAGCTCCTGAAAAACCAAGGTATGCACCAAGAGTACTTCCCGAAGAAATTCCCACCATCGCCACTCCAACCCCCAGACCAATTATTGCACTATTTTCAATTGATGAAAAAGCCAGTGTTTTCTTGATGTTGGAACATGTCATTCCATTCAGTACGGAATAAAATATTGTGATGACTGTAATTGAACATATTATCAACGCATGGGACATTTCACCGGTTCCGGTAAATTCAATTGTCCTGATAATTCCATAAATCCCGGTCTTTATCATAAGTCCAGACATCAGACCGGAAACATGGGACGGAGCTGCCGGATGAGCCACCGGAAGCCATGAATGGAACGGAAACCAGCCGGCTTTTATTGCAAAACCAGCCGAAAGAACAAGAAATATCAAAGTGGAATATTTGGAATTTACAATAGATCCACTTATAACAGCAAAATCATAACTTCCCGTAATATGGAAGATAAACATAAACCCAGATATCAGAAAGACAACTCCGACATGCATTGTCGTCAAATAATTCACTGTTGCATCAGTAACATCTTTTCTTGTATGTTCAAAAAACAGAAGCAGCATTGAAAGGAGTGACATCATTTCCCATACAAACAGAAACGCCATAATATTTTGAATTGCAAAAACCATAATCATGGAAATTATAAAAAACGGGAATAAAAACCAGTGTGAAGTCAAAGGAAAAGATCCCGAATTGTATTCCTTCAAATAATCGCTTGCAAAAAGAACTGCCAAAGGATAAATTAAAGCTGTCAAAACAATAAAAAAAGCAGAAATGGAATCAATTTTAAACCTTACATCACCAAACGGAAACCCCATGTTTATGACAGATTCAATTGTCTGACCTGTAAAAAGAGGTGCCGCACATACAAAGATTATAAATAACGCGGCGGGAATAGCTGTTAAAAGAAGTGCCAGATATTTTCTCTCCGGTTGCAGAGATAATGAAATAACTCCTCCTGAAGCAATAATAATCAGAGAAATGACAGCTAAAAACATCTTTATCTCCACGAGGAACAGATTTCAACTGCTGGAAAATACACTTTTAATATTCAAAGTCAAATGAATTTTAAAGAATTATTGAAACAGCTTAGAAAGTGAATTTTACATTGCCGAAGAATGCATTTCCTGTAAGTTTCTTTTCAGTCGTAACATTGTCTTCTGTCGGAGAACTTTCTGTAATGATCTGTTCCCACTGGAAACCGGGTGTAAAATGATCAAAGAATGTCCAGAAAACTGAAACCCACACTGCATCATTCTGGTCGTAAACTGCATCATCATGATTTGTGTATTCACCGCTAAGACCGACAGAAAGCTTCAATCCTTTATAGGGTTTGAGTGAAAGTTCAGCCCAGTAACCCTGTGCTTTCAATGAGTCAACTATATATTTGTCAGCATCTTTGATCGTGCTTCCGCCAAAGAATCCAAACATGTCAAGATTTGCACCCATGAAGTATTTTCCCTGAATTTCAGCATACTTATGAGAAACCTTAAGTGCAGCATTGAACATCCATACTTCAACTTCATCACCGTAAACCTTCACATCCTCTTTTTTAACTTTTCCGGTTTTTTCATCAATCACATATGTTTCAGCATTATTTATTTTGATACCGTCAACATAGTTCTCTCTTCCGTAAGCACCGCCGGCAGCTGCAAGAAGATCAATACCTGCAAATTTTGCTTTAAGGTAAAGCTGACCCTGAAGACTAGGCCAATGGGAAACATCACCTGCGTCAACATTCATTTCAAGGAAACCACCTTTGTTTGCACTCGCACCGGTGATCGGTTTTGCAGCGGCAAATTTCAGTCCCATATCAACCGGACCTGCCTTCTGTGCAACTTCTATCTCAGCAAGAGGAAGTCGTGTCCAGAGATTTCCTTTGCCCCAGCCGTAAGATGGATTTATTAAGTTCGGGAATATGGGAATAGTTGCTGTCGCCCAGGTCTGACCAGCAATAAATGAAAGTGTGGTGCCTGTCTTGAAAGTTTTTCCAATCTTTAAATATGCGTGTCTCATACGCATTCCGACATTCGATTCAGCCATTCCGGAGCCGGCAAGACCGCCGAGAAAGTCTATTTCAACTTTTCCGGAAAGATCAACTGCTGTAACATAAGGAATAGAAACATCGAGACCGAGCCTTGTGTTTCTTGCAGAAATATTTGATGTTGAACCATTTTCATCATTTACAAAAAGCATCAAATCATTGTATGTGAAAAGTGAGTCGGTTCCGTATCCTGCAAGTTCAAAAAAACCGTAAGGTTTGAATTTAACGATCTTTTCGTCTTTCTTCTCGGGAGATTTCGGTTCTTCTTTCTTTTCAGCAACTTTCTCTTCAACTTTCGGAGCTTCCACTTTGGTTTTCAAGTTATTGAATTCCTTTTTGAGAAGTTCGATTTCCGCATCTCTTTTCTCAAGACCTTTCTTAAGCTCTTCAAGATCTTTTGTTAAAGTGACCACCTGTTCTTCAGGATCAACTTCATCTGGCTCAGCTTTTGCTTCCTCAGCTTTTGTTTCCTCAGCTTTCGGCTCTTCAGCTTTCGGTTGAGGTTGAGCCGGTTCCTGTGCAGTCAAAACAAGAACCGCAAATAAAGAAACCATTAAAACCCAAAATTTTTTCATTTTCTCCCTCCAAAAAACTTATTCATTAAAATAAGGACCGCTAACCATTATGGTTTTTTCGCATACATAATATTTTTTCATATATAGTCCGTCAATTTTTTTCAAAAATTACCCTTTGATGGTTACTATAAACATTGAAGTTTCCAGCCCTTGCAAAACCTATGAGAGTCATTCCGTTCTCATTTGCGAGCTCAACCGCTCTCAATGTCGGAGCACTTCTTGAAATTATAACTTTAATATCACAGTTTGCTATCTTCATTACGATTTCTGAAGAGATACGACCGCTTGTGAGAAGTATCTTGTTATTTACTGCCTGTTTTGAAAGATACATGTGTCCGACAGCTTTATCAACAGCATTGTGGCGGCCGATATCTTCCCTGAAAACGAGGATAGAATTCCCGTCTGAGATCGCGGCACTGTGAACTCCTCCTGTAGTCTTAAAAACAGAACTGCTGTTATTGAATTCATTCATTAAAGTTCCTATCGTTTCAGCAGAAACAGTTACTTCAGGCAGAATTGATCTTATTTCATCTTTTTTAAAAAATACTATCTTTCCTCCACCGCATCCAACCGGCTCAAGCTTGGACAGGATCATTTCCTTTATCGGGGCATCATCTGTCAGATCAAACTGAACGACACCTTTTTCCCTGTCAAACTGAATACTTGTAATGTCGGTTTTTGAAAGAAGTCCTGAAGTGTAAAGATACCCTGCCGCAAGATCCTCAATGTCAGATGGTGAACAGAGAACTGTCGTGAGTTCCCTTTTCTGATAGGCGATCGTGAGCTTAAGTTCCGTCACCAGATCATCAACAATCATCTGCCTGATTCCGTTCTTATATTTGACTATCTCCATTTTTGAGATCATCATCCTTTCATTACCTCCTCGGCATGGAAAATGTCGTGTCTGGTATTGATATTCGTAAATGCTTTTCTGTTGCGGGCATTATCAGCAACACACCAGTATTTTAAATCTGTTGCGGGGAAAACACTTCTTATTGAATAGTCTTTCCCGTCTAAAATGTGCTGCTCTATCGTATCTGAAAGCGTTACTGAATAAACGGCATGAAGCGGCTCAATGAAATCTCCGATCTTCGGAACAAGAATACCGCATTCCGACCTTTGAAATTCAGCTATTTCATCTATTATAATCTCTCTATCAAGAAAGGGCATATCGCATGAAAAGCAGAATACAGCGTCGTATGATGCGTTTTTCAAAGCAGTGTGAATTCCACCCAGAGGTCCGATATTTTTAAAGATATCTGTCACCACTTTAACATTTTCAAAATTGCAGTAATGTTCCGGCTCCCTTGCAACAACTATCGTTTCGCTGAATATTCCTTCTGTCACAGCAAGAAATTTTTCCATGTTGGTCTTCCCGCCAACCTTCAGAAAGGCCTTATTCTCACCGTCAAGACGGGTCGCCTTTCCACCTGCAAGAATCGCACATGACATATTGCTGATCGACATAAATCCTCAAAAATATTAAAAAAAAAGCAGCCCCGTTTGAAAGGAGCTGCCTTAAAACTAAAATCTGTCCGGTTTATGCTTTTTCATCTGCAAGAGATTTGTTGTTAAGCGTAAATGCTATTGCAACACCGAGCGCAAGCATTATAGCACCTGCGATGAAAGTATATGTCGCAGCATTTTCCGCATAGTTGTCTTTGATGAAAGCAGCTATCTGGGGACCAACTATACCACCTATTGACCAGGCAGTAAGAATGACACCGTAAACAACCGGCATCAGCTTAGCTGTGAAAATATCACCGACGAAAGAAGGCATTGTTCCGAAACCGCCGCCGTAGCAAAGGAGAACATAGCATACCATTGCGCCGAATATCCACGGATTGGAAACATACATCAGAGAAACGAAAACTATTATCTGTGTTCCGAGAATAAGACGGAACGCCTGAATTCTGCCGATCTTGTCAGAAAGACCGCCCCAGAAGAAACGGCCTACACCGTTAAAAAGTGAACTAATCGCGATAAGTGTTGCGCCTGCAGCTGCAAGTCCCGCTGTATCAAGCGTGGAGCCGCCTTTTTTAAGGAGATCCTGCATCATCGGAGACTGAAGACCGATGAACATGATGCCTGCAGAAATGTTAAGGAAGAATATTATCCACATTCTTATGAATTTGCTTGATTTAAAACAGTCCTTTGCGCAAAGTTTGTCTTCGCTTGCCTTGTTTGCAGAACTCTGAACAGGAGGTGTATAACCTTCAGGAACAAAACCCGCCGGGGGTTCTTCATGATAAGACCTGCCGGGATACCCAATACGAGAAGGGCTACACCGATATACATGAATGCTGTAACAAGATCATTCTGTGTAACATCCATGATTATAGGAGCAAGGATCTTTGACATAAGAAGTGCACCGAGACCGAATCCCATTACGACCATTCCTGTGATGAATCCTTTTTTATCCGGAAACCATTTTGCCGCTGTAGCAACCGGAGTAACATATCCGAGACCGAGACCGAGACCACCGATCACGCCGTAACCGATGTAGAAAAGCGGAAGACTTTTCATTGACATTGCAATCGCACCGACGATCCAGCCGACACCCCACATTACTGCACCTGCGGTCGCAAGCTTTCTGGGGCCGAATTTGGCAAGGTTCATTCCGCCGATCGTTGCTCCGATTCCAAGGAAGCAGATCGCAATACTGAAAATCCACATAACCTGAACATTGTTCCAGCCGTATGCAGACATGATATAATGTCCCCCTGTTCTTGACAACAAAAATAAATAAAATGTGTCAGGAGACA
>ENA-UPTA01004592-UPTA01004592.1-activated-sludge-metagenome-genome-assembly--contig:-NODE-4592-length-13005-cov-4.888417_pt1 | contig 13005 bp, 13 predicted proteins | sample MGYA00238184_ERZ773361 | MGnify/ENA primary metagenome ERZ773361 (study PRJEB29100, sample SAMN05720205) | activated sludge metagenome | isolation source: anaerobic digester from wastewater...
CAGTCTCCTCTCCGATCACCTCAATCGTCTGTGCGTTCTTGTCGGCCCACCATTGAAAACCTTTTGGCGTGCGAATCGCCCACTCGTCATTGATCTTCAACTGTTCGTTATAAAGCCAGTCAAGCGTTTGCTCACCAGTATTCACAAAAAAGCTCCCTTCAATAGGCTATGCAGATCATGCCGGTTTTGTCGAATACATTGTCTGTTCAGGTTTGTTCCTTTACCGCCTGACTTGACAATGGGGTCAAATTATCAAACATTCTTATTTCATCATTTTGCATAATTCTAACTTGATATCAACCGATGACTTTAAAAAACAGATAACGAACAAACGTTTTCTCCCAGGATTCATAGGGGCCAGGCAGCTCCGGATCCTTATGAAAGCCTGGGTGCAGGGCACCCTGTCGATCGTCGTCGAATGTCAGTGTGAAAAGGATGTGCTCACCGCCGGGTTTTGCCCAAGCATGCCGCCAATCGTCTTTATTCCATACTCAAACCGGATTCTTAAGAACTTGACAGCTTGAATTGATGTGCCAACTACCCCGCCGGTCAACAGACTTTTACCATTATTCAAAATCAGGAACGAGAGTTGAGCGAAAGGATTAATTCGGACTTACCTCTTGACCGTGCAAAAAAGCAGGATGTAAAAATCAGCAAGACCAGTGCCTCTATTACTTTTGCGCTGACGCTTGGTTATTTCTTAAAGAAAAGAAGTCGATTGAATAATACGGGGGAAAAATGGATAATTGAGACAACAGTCATTCAAACACAGGATTGGGTGCTTAGATGAAACTGACGGTCGGAGCACACGCACCGGAATTCAAAGCGGAAAATTGTTTCGGTGAAGTGATCAAACTTTCTGCCATCAGGAAAAAGGGGCCGGTCGTTCTGGTTTTTCTGAGAGGTTTCAGCTGACCTTTTGCCAGGCGGCATCTCGGGAAGATGCAGGAAGATTTAAGCTTGTTCACGGACAAGAAAGCCCAAATTACGGTGATTGCCCCTCATAATGCGGAAATGGTCAGGGAATATTGGGAAAAAGAAATGATTGGTTATACAGGCATTCCGGACCCCGGGGGCAGAGTGGGAAAACTTTATGGCCAGGAATGGAATCTGTTTAAACTCGGACGCATGCCGGCTCTTTTTATCATCGATGGAAATGGTAAAATTTCATTTGCTCAATACGCAAAAAGTATGACGGACATTCCGTCCAATGCCGAACTGTTGGGTGTCATGGCAGGGCTGAAATGAAACAGCCCAAGGATATGTCGTCTAAATTGAGTTGTGTTCGCCCCGGTTTTCTTATTCCATGATCAAAATCGGATTCTGAAAAACCTGACGGCAGGGATTGATGATCTATTTCCCCGAGCCGGCCAACGGAATTTTTTCTCCGGCCATTCTGCCCGCAGCAAACCCCGCCCTTACACCGGCCCTCTCCCTGATGGTCCGGGGGCCGGCAATGTTTGCCGGACATATCGACCTTCGGAGATAAATCCAAGATTTGAATTAAGATTACTCGTCGCTGTACTCCTCAAAATGACCAAAAGCGTTGTAAGTAGCTTTACCTGAGATGTGTTAGCATCATAGAATCGTTTCGGCCCCAAAGCCGATACTGACGGAAAAAGAGAACTGCTTTCACAAAACATGCACCGCGGACATTGACAGCCACAAACTTCGGCATATTCCTTGACAACACTCGACCGCACTCCTATACTTTTGAAAAAATGAAGCAGCGCCTTGACTAAATTAAAAGGAGAAAATCACCATGAAGAAAATCAACGTGTTTTTATTCATTGTTTTATTATTTTTCCTTTCTGCGGGCATAAATGAGGGCCTCGCCGTCATGCAAGAACAGGCACCTGCTTCTGATATTAAGGCGCCCCTCCCGGATCTGGCTGTTTCCGTTATGTTCGTACATATTGAATCTTACACAAGGCCGGATGGTACCCAGTGTTTTTCTCCCCGTCCACGCTTTAACATTGTAAATAAAGGGCAAAGCGCAGCGAACAATTTTGATTATATTATCGAGTGGAAGCTAGGACCGGGACACACGTGGCAGGTATACACATCATCCAATCCTACTATCAGCCTAATGCCTCGAACAAGCAAAACAATCGATGGTAACAACGCGGCCTGGGATCAGCCTTGGTGTACAAACCAGACCGATTGGAAACCGGGATGGCGAATTTCTGTGGATAACAAAAAAGTAATCGCTGAAAGCAATGAAAACAACAATGTGGCGGAAAAAATATACGAACCGCTTATTAAGCCTAAAATAAATCCAGTGAGGGATGTGAAAATAGATAAACACCCGATACCGATACAAAAATAAAGCAGGTTAAGAAGAACAGATACTCAGATAAAAAAAGAAGTCCATTCATCAAATGAAAGACAGGCTCGTTTGGCCTGTCTTTCGTATGGGTTAAAAAAGTTAGGATCTTGCCGGACAGTCAGCCTCGCTCGAAACGACGTCGATGCAACGTCTTCTTTTAGCGTATCATTTGGAAAGACGGATGGTTTCTATTGAATAAGCTTCAATTAGCCAGGCTGATGATGAAATTGATGAGTTCTTTATAAGAAAGGCCCGTATTTTTCATCAGCATCGGGTACATGGAAATATCCGTAAACCCAGGCAGTGTGTTGATTTCATTCAAATATATTCTGTTTCCATCAACAAAGAAATCGACCCGCGCAAAGCCCTTGCAGTCGCAAAGCCGGTAAGCGTTAGCGGCCGTGCTTTTGATTTTTTCCTTCATTTGAGAATTAAGTTTAGCCGGAATGACGACCTGGGTTTTGTTATTCTTATATTTCTCATCGAAATCATAGAAAGTCCCATCTACGACAAGCTCCCCCGGATCGGATACGATCAATTCGTCATTGCCTAATACGGCCACTTCAATTTCCCTGGGGTTTACGAGTCCCTGCTCAACAACAATTTTATCATCATGCTGCGCGGCATCTTTGATGGCTTTCTTAAGTTTATTAAAATCCGTAACTTTTACCACACCGACGGAAGAGCCGGAATTCGAGGGTTTGATGAAAACGGGTAACCGGAAGGTTTCTTTTATTTTAGCGATCCATTTTTCAACATCGGCTTGTTTTTTACCCCGCAGATCAATCGCATCGAAATTGACCTGATTGATTTGCTGTCCGGCTAAAAATGTTTTGAAAACAGCCTTGTCCATGCACAGGCTTGAACTCAAAACCCGGCAGCCGCAATAGGGCACTTTCTGAATTTCAAAAAGTCCCTGCAGTGCGCCGTCTTCCCCATATTTGCCATGGGTAATCGGCAAAGCGACATCAAAAAGCCTGGAAAAGTCGTCGGCGGTTATCCTGTTCTTTTTGGAAATGCCTTTCATTTCAATGGCATCTTTCAAAACATAGAACTGATTGTCAGTATGCCAGTAAACCAGAACCAAATTATATTTTTTACGATCGAAATTTTTGATGATGTTCTGGGCGGAAATGATCGAGATGTCCGCTTCGTTGCTGATGCCCCCGAAGAATATTCCTACGGTTTTCTTTTTCACATTGTTCCCCTGATCTTTTTTATTCCGTGCTCAAAAACGAATTTTGTATTTAACGGCGGGAATTTATAGTCTATTTCCCAGCCACGGTCAACGCCGTTTTTCGATCCGGATAGACTCTGCCCGACCATGCCGAAAAAAGACTTAAAGATTTCTCGAAGCTTTGCTCCTTGAAATGACCCGGCCTTTACAGGGAGCGAAGACCTTGGCGCTGGTGGATAGGCCGAGCTTTTCATGGGCATCATTTTGAAGCGAACATGAATTCTGGATCCCGGATTGACAGGGTTAATATCGAAAGTCAGTGCAACGTTTCATTAGACTTTCTTCATGCCGGGAATGCGGCAGCTGCCGCCGTCTTCCTCGATATTTACGCCGTCCGCAAGGAGAACCCGATGTTCCTTGTGCCGACGAAAATAGGTAACGGCATACGAGCAGGAGGGGATAACTTTCATCCCGTTTTGCGCGGCATAATCGACAACCGCTTTTAGAAGTTCTTCGGCTATGCCCCTGCCGCGCAGGTCTGAATGGACAAAAGTGCGGTAAACATCGAGTGCCTTGCCCTGGTCTTTCATTTCATGCTCCACAACGCATCGATGCCCGTCAACATCACAAAAGAAACAACATTCCTTTTCATTATGCAATATTTTGATCTTCCCTTTTTTGTCTTCGTTTTCCATATTCCTTGATCCTCTCATCCGAAAAATAAAGTTTCACTCATAAAGCTGAAATATATAAACGAGTCATGGGTGCGTCAAGATTAAGGCAAAAAGGATGATCGATACGTGTATTTTCATGAAAAGACAAAATATCTGCTGCAACCGTTCAAAACCATGCAAGCGCTTTTTCACGGGGCGTATCCCCAGGTCTTTTCTATCCCATCCGAAAATCGGTTCCGAAGATTTTAAACATCAGAATTTTGGGTCCGACTTTCCATCGGTCAACGACTTTTTTATGGAATGACATGGGCAGGCTGTATCATCAAGGCGACCCCACCGGATCAATCTTTCAAACAGATCGTTTCAAAGTCCATGTGGTTCTTCAGGATCATGGTGCCGGTGACGATGGAAGTGGCGGTAATGATGGCAACGCTGCACGCGGACAGGGATGCACGACCCTCTTCCGGGGCAATGGTCCCCGGTTTGTCATCTGCCAGTTCCTGAATATCCAGCCGGCAGCCGGTTCGGCGCAAACTCGGAATAAGCGGACCAAAAAAACCGACCATCGTAACATGATCGGAGGCCTGAATATTGACCAGTTCCAGGACATCTGTCGTGGTGGTTTGGGGATGCGGCAATCCCGCCGCCAGGGCATTGGCCGTTGCGAGGCCGATGGAGCGGGAAAGCGGGTTAATCGGGTTTCCCAGCATCTCGAGAAGCTCATGGGGCGCTCTGCCCGCAAGCGTCCCCGCTTTTTGCTCGTGCGTGCAGCTTCCCGAATTTGACTGAGCCGTCCACGCAATGCCGATATTGTCGTTTCCGAGTCGCACACTGGTATAGCCTAAACCGATACGCACGTCAGAAACAACGAGACCATCTGAAACGGGTTTGACGTAATCAATGATTCTCTGCTGAATTGTTTTATCCATGAACGTCTCCGGCAATAAGTTGATGTGTCAGTAACGAATCCCACGGAACATGAATTTCATTCCCGTGGCATTCCCATGTTTATTTGCTAACGAATTGATATGGCGTTATGCTTTATAATATATAACCGGATTATGCAACATCAAAGACTTGTCCGGAAAGTTATATCGGGCGCTAAAAAGGGGCACTGGCACGCAAGAGATCGCATGTTAATGGATTATTGACGTTGATAAATCAGAATGTCGTTGGAAAGCCATGGCTGAAAATGAACGGTTCTTGCTTCAAAGCCCAAATCACTTTTTCCCTGCACAGAAAGGATATCCCATAGTTGATATCACAACTTATCATTACGGACGCGATGGTTCCGTCAGCGTCCTTCATTTTGGTTTTCGTACACATCGAGGATTCAGGGGCATGGAATTTCCCGGCAGGTTGCAAATCGTCTGGATGTGAGGCCGGTTATGTTTTGGCGTGAGAAGATAAAAAATCTGTTCATTAATTTGGCAGAATATGCATGTATAATGTCATTCTGCCTTTATTAAAACCATGTTACCCTGCAATCGAAGGAGAACGCTATGGAAAAAGATAGGACGCCGGTCGTTACGAGAAACATTGCCGTCGTCGGTTTTGAAGGCTCTGAGATCCTCGACATTGTCGGTCCCCTTGAAGTGTTTGCCATGGCCGATTTTCTCCTTAAAAATCAGGGCGCTGCTTATGCACCTGCTTACCAATCATACATCCTGGCGCGGAAGAAGGGCGTCTTCAGTACATTTTCCGGTGTAAAACTGACGGCAGATTATGCCTGGAAAGAATTTTCAAAACCGATTGATACACTTTTCGTTGCCGGCGGACCGGACGTGAGCCCTCTGGCCGATGACAGGGAATTTCTCAACTGGCTGTGCTGCATGGAAAAGCAGGTCCGCCGCTTCTGTTCCGTATGCACCGGTTCGCTCGTCCTGGCCAGGGCAGGCCTGCTTGACGGGAAACGGGCCACGACACACTGGGTTGCGCTGCAGGAAATGAAGACGGATTATCCGGAGATTGTCGTGGATTGCGATGCCCTTTTCATTCGTGATGGGCATATCGCCACCTCGGCAGGTATTACCTCGGGCATGGATCTGGCCCTGGCGCTTCTTGAGGAGGATTACGGCAAAAAATTAAGTCTGGACGTTGCCAGAATGCTCGTTCTTTACCTGAAGCGTCCCGGCGGGCAGAGTCAATTCAGCGTTCAACTCCGGCAGCAGATCGCACAAGACAGTCCCATGGCCAATATATTGAAATGGATCGCGGAAAATTACGGCGGATCGATTACGATCGAGAGGTTGGCCGAGCAGGCCGCCATGAGTCCCCGCAATTTTGCCCGTGTATTCGTCCGAGAAACCGGCGTGACGCCGGCGCGTTATGTGGAGCAGTGTCGACTGGAACACGCCATCCGTTTGCTCGAAGATAAGGAAGACCCTGTTGAGACCCTTGCCCGGGAAAGCGGGTTCAACAGCGCAGAGCATCTGCGGCGGGCGTGCATGCGTTACCTGGGCATCACCCCCCAGGCCTACCGCGACCGTTTCCAGTCAACCTGTCGACAGGAGAAACTTCAAAACAAAGGAGGCTGAAACATGAGCATCAAAACCGCCATATTGGTCTACAATGGTGCGGCAGAGCTGGATTTTGTCGGGCCGCACGAAGTCTTCAGTATTTCCGCCACCATAGGCCATCCTGAAGATCAACTTTACACGGTCGCCAAAACGGATGAAATCGTCGTCGGTCTGGGAGGTCTGAAAATTGTACCGGATTACACTTTCGCCACAGTCCCCGCGCCGGATATTCTGATCGTACCGGGCACCCAGGATCCCTTAGCGATTCTGGGCGACAAAGAAATGCTGGACTGGGTAAGAAAGACGGACGAAAAAACCCAGTGGACCACAAGTGTCTGCACCGGTTCGTTCATCCTGCTCGCCTCAGGGGTGGCTCAAGGAAAGAAGGTGACCACCCATTGGATGGGGATCGAGCCGATGAAGCAGATGAACCTGGCCACGGTTGTAGAAGGCACACGTTACGTGCAGGATGGGAAAATCGTCACGGCAGCGGGGATAACCGCAGGAATTGACATGGCTTTGTGGCTCATCGGCCGGATCTACGGTCCTGACCATGCCCGCCAGGTTCAGGAGATCATGGAGTATCATCCGACGCCGCCTTATCAGTCATAGATCTAAAAACCGAGGTGACTTGTCCGGACGGTCGGGTAAGTCACCTCGAGTTTATTTCGGGTGCGCTAAGATCAAAAGAAACAACTTTTATGGCCTTTGCGGTATGAGTTAAATCGGGGTTATGAATTGCAATGAAAGCGACATGATTAAAAAAGGTTTTATCTAAACAAGGGGTCTTCGGGTAAAACGGCATAAAACGAAATCAAGTCTATTCGTTCCAGTGTATGAAGTTCCGCTCGCCTTCATAGGTGCCGACCAGGACGAGTTCGGAATCCTCCATGATCGGCTTTCGCGGGTCAAGGTTGATGTGCATGACACCATTTTCTCTGATGGCCACGACGGAACAACCTGTCAGCTCCCTGATTTTAGAATCTACGAGGGTCTTGCCGACCAAAAATGGGGGAGCCTTCAAATGAAAGACGTTCAAACCCTCTGCGAGCATTGCTGTTTCTTCATGCTTCAGAAAGTTAAAAATGGCATTGGCTCCCAGGGAAGCATAGGACATGACGAAATCGGCGCCCGCGCGATGCAGTGTAGAAACATTACGCTCCAGATTGGCGCGGCTGAGAATCTGCAGGTCCGGCCGCAGGCTTCTTAAGTATTTCGTGAGATAAATATTGGTCGCATCATCGTGGGTTGTAATAAGCGCCGCCGGAGCTTTGTCAAGCCAGGCCCGCTGCAAGGTGCGGATATCGGCGGCATCACCGATGACAACATTTTCCTCCTGATGAACGTTCCGGGGATTTTTGTCGATGATAAGATAGGGTGTGCCCCGCTCCTTGAAGCGGTCCGCTATTGCCAATCCAACCCGGCCGCCTCCAACAATGAGTACAGGATCCGTCGTCAGCTTGTAAATATGGTAAAAGGAATAGACCTCGTCAAAGGTATCGAGAGTCTCTTCAGACCCTGCCAGCACCAGAACGCTGGTCCGGGTAATTCTACTTTCGGCAGTCGGGATTCCAAACTTTCCACGCTCCCAGATTCCCACGACATTGACTCCGATATTTTCCCGCAATCCGCTTTCGGCAAGTGTTTGCCCGACCAGCGGTGTTCCCATTGCCGGGAATTCCGCGATGTTCAGATCGTCATAGCGACTGATGATGTTGGCTTTGCAGTCGCCGCCGACCGTCCAGGTTGCCAGTGAGCGTCCCAGAATATCGTAGAATTGCAATACCCTGGTGCTGCCCGCCATCTGCAGGATGTCCACAGAGAAGGGAGAGTTGGCGGTGGTGATGATCGGGACCGTATCGGTCAACTCACGCACTGTAAAAGCCACGTTCGTGTTGATTTCATCCCGATTGGTTGCCACCAGCATCAGGGCGCCTTCAACCCGCATTTTCCGGTAGGTTTCCGGATCGTCGATATTCCCCAGGGCGACACGCAAGCCTGTGTCGGCATGCTCCTGGGCTTGCTTGTAATCCTCAAAAAGAAGAACATACTCGTATCCGTGGTCCCTCAGCTTTTCAATCAGGGCTTGGGTCACCGCGTCATAGTTTGTGATAATTATATGATTATTTGTTTCTGCCGGCAGTTCTCGCGGTGTTCTTTTTTGGGCTTCGGCCTCGATCCAGGGGGCGTAGAAAAACTTGATAAAAGTGAAGGGGAGCAATGTAAGGAGAAAGACAACGCCGGAAAGAAGGACCAGAATCGAAAAGGTGCGACCCAGGTCGGAATGAAAGGTGATGTCACCAAACCCCAGGGTGGTCATGACGGTGAGCGTCCAATAGAAACCCGTAAGCCATGAATGATCACTGCCTTCGTAGGCCATCAGGAAATGGAACAGAATGCTGTAAATGAGGACCATGCCGGCCAGGACGAGGCAATAGCGGGCAAGTTGACGAACATTACGCTTGGTGTTTTCGCCCTGCATGAAATAACTCAATACGGAAGGGTAATACTTCACAATATCTTCTCCAGAGAGTGCATATTTACTATGCGAATATTATTTATGCTTTGCCGTTTTGTACAGACTGGATTTAGTTAATCTTACAAACTAATATAGGGAAAATACGTTTTTTCTGTCAAGGATTACAGTTAAAGGCCCGTTTCGGGGTGAGGACGAACCCCGGGTTAACCCGGGGGGGCCATAAAAAACCCATCTCCTTAGATGAAGAGAATTCTGAAATTGCCGCGATAATATATACAATTCACCCCTTTGATGGAACAGGCGTTTTACCCTTGGAAGGGATTATCACGCATCTATGTCCATATCAATTTTTACGGCGTGACATCCGTCATGGGTACCCGTGATTCGGGGAGTGTCCACAGAAGACTCTTTTCTCCGGTATTATTTCCCTCGTTCAGTTCGATTTCTCTGTTTTCAGGGTCCACTGACACTCTTAACAATGTGCAGTCGCTGGATAGATCCGCATCCTGCACTTTCAGCAATCTGAAGCCGCCGACTGCGATGTCGATACAACCACCGATGGCAATCGAGTGCCATCCATCACGGATACCATAGGCCGTGCGGTTGCTTTCCGCAAAATAAGACATTTCCCAGGCGGGTTCATCATGCCCCTGACCTCTGTAGTTGGCCGTGCCCCGATTGTATATTCTAAAGAAGATGTCGTATTTATTGTAGGTAACGTCTCCATGCATCCGGGTGGTTCCGGGCTTCAGAATGACATCGCCGATGGTAACGGTCAAGTCAGGCCGGACGGGTGTACTGCCGACGGCAAGGGCGGCCCGCGGGAGGTTCACCGGCATGCTCCAGCTGGAATAATTATTCGTTTCGCTCAGCTCACGGATTGATGGATGTCCGGGAAACGGTGGGTCCACCACGACGCGGTATCGCATGGTGACGCCTTCGGCGTCGCTGCGATACAGGGCGAGTGTAAATTGTTGACTGATGAGGGTGCCGCTGAATGTGCGTTCCGCACCGGGTGCGAGCGATTCATTCAAATAGAGCATGCTGGGGAGAATCGATCCGGACACTTTATAGTTGTAGGCGAGGTATCCGGGGGGCATGCCGCCTTCCGCCTCCACGGAGACCCGGAGCGGACGTGCCGCCGTTCGGCCGAGGTTTTTTACTTTGACCGTCAGAGGGAGTGTAACATAAATCGGCACGGAATCGGCCGGTCCACTCGCATCTTCGATTCGTCCGGTAAAAGGATTACGGTTTTCCGCACGGGGTGTTCCGATGGAGACGATACTGACCACCAGATCAGGAGAAACCGCCGGGACCATCTGCGCTCCGGGCCTGACCTGGAGCTCGCCGCCGCCCTTGGGCTGCAGGGGAGCGCCCCATACCGTCTGTGAAAAGAACAGAAGAAAGAAAACCGCCGCGAAGGTTCCCCAAAAAGTCTTCATATCGACTCCTTTCTTGCTGGAAAATTGAGCGATTTGAATTAAAGAACCATATTTTATATTAATTGCCGGATTCATAAAAGTACCTCACGGTGCATCAGAGAAATCCCTGCCGGGATTCATTGATTAGCCGCTTTGGAGAAGACTCTGAAGTTCGCCTGAAAATGCGTCATATGTATCCTGGCTGAAAAGGACAAAACGCACCTCCTTAATTTCAGGGTGGCCGGTAAAATATTCGATCACCGTTTCCAGGGCAATCCGGGCGGCCGGACGCAGGGGATAACCATAAGCCCCCGCGCTGAGGGCTGGAAAGGATATGGATTTTAATCCATGCTTTAGGGCCAGCTTGAGGCATGCGGCATAGGCGTTTCGCAGGAGTGTTTCTTCATCATGTCGCCCGTCCCGGTAAATCGGACCGACCGCGTGTATGACGTATTTTGCTTTTAACAGGCCGGCGGAGGTGATCACGGCGCTGCCGGTTGGGCAGGAACCGATTTCCCGGCATTCTTCCATGATCGTCGGTCCACCCGCGCGGTGGATGGCGCCATCTACGCCCCCGCCGCCTCGTAAACCGGAATTCGCGGCGTTGACAATCGCATCCGTCGATTCCTTTGTGATGTCGCCGATTATCAGCGACAAAACCGATTGGTTGATTCGTGCTTCCATTTTAGAAACCTCCCGAAATCTGCCTGCCTTCGCCATGGACAAGCATGCGATAGGTTTTTTCAATGCGGTCCCAGTTGTCCTCGCGATCCATGGACCAGTAACGGCCGATCACGGAAACCACGGTGCCTAATCCCAAATCACGCGCCTTCTGTTCCACCCGTTCGACGTAAATTGCGCCGCTTTCCGGAAGTTCGCCGCGTCGGCCCAGCATGGCGTGGATATAGAGTTCCTTGATTCCCTTTTGTTTTGCCATCTCCATCAAGGCGAAGAGATGATTGATCGAGCCGTGCGAACTGAAAAAAGAAACAATTCCCATGAGATGAAGGGGCCTGTCGTTTTGTGACGATTTGTCCATGGCCGTGAGAAAGGCCGGGTTTTGAAAAAAAAGACCGTTTTCAATCGCCTGGTCGATCTTCAGACGGTCCGAAAAGATGGTCCGTCCTGATCCGATATGAAGATGCCCTGCCTCGGAATTGCCGACGGTGCCGGGCGGCAACCCCACCGCTTCACCCGAGGCGAGCAACAGCGTAAAGGGATGGTCTTTTCTGAAAACGTCCATGCGGGGCGTATCGGCCTTGACGATCAGGTTGCCCTGAAGCGTTGCGTTTTCACCCCAGCCGTCGAGCAGAATGAGGATCAGGCGTTTGCAGGATCGATTGGCACACGAAGGACTTTCCGACATGAGCGAGCGCCCGGTCATGCTCGGCGGTTTGGGAAGGCCGAACAAATCCAGGATGGTGGGGGCGATATCCGACAGGGCGCCCTGGTCACGCAGGGGCCGGTCATACCCGGGGTGGATCAAAATAAAGGGGACGGGACTGTCGGTGTGTCCCGTGTCAACCGTTCCATCGGGATATTGCCATTTTTCGACCGTTCCGTGATCGGCCGTAATGATCACCGTCATGTCTTGGCGGCGGGCTTCATCCACCACCAGGCCGAGATGGCGGTCAACAGCGGCGACTGCCGAAAGGATGGCGGATTCGTTTTCGATATGACCCACCACATCGACATTGGGAAAATTCGTGAAGATAAATTGAACGGACGATTCCTTGATTTTTTGAAGAGTCGCTTCGGTTATTGCGGCGATGGACATTTCCGGCGCTTCGTCAAACAGGGCGACGTCCTTGCGGGTGGGAACGATGATGCGTTCCTCACCTGCCACCGGTCCGGCTTTTTTACCATTCAGAAAATACCCCACATGAATGGCTTTTTCGGCTTCCGTAATCTTGATCTGTTTGATCGCATGAGCCGAGAGAACATCGCTTAACGTGTCCTCAACAGTCTCCTCCGGAGGAAAAGCGACGGCGGCGTTCAAGCCTTTATGATACTGAATCATGGTCGTTAAATCACAGCTGAAACAGGCATCAACGGGAAATTCGTCAAACCCGCTTTCGGTCAGGCTCCGTGACAGCTCGACTTCTCTCTCACCGCGTATGTTGTAAAAAATAACCGGATCACCATTTTTGATCCGTCCTATGGGAACACGATCCATACCGGTAAGGACCAGAGGCTCCAGTGTTTCATCCTCTTCATTATTCCGGTAGGCGTTTCTGATGGCATCAGACAAGGAATTGCTGTTGGACATAATTGATTGACTCCTGTATCGTGCTTATATGGAAGACCAATATAATTCATTTCGTCATTTCTTTCAGTAAAAGATGACGGACCGAATTGCCTCAAATAAAAAGTAACCGGGGATGGGTTGCAGGAAGGATCGTTGAC
>ENA-UPTA01004602-UPTA01004602.1-activated-sludge-metagenome-genome-assembly--contig:-NODE-4602-length-12988-cov-6.379340_pt1 | contig 12988 bp, 10 predicted proteins | sample MGYA00238184_ERZ773361 | MGnify/ENA primary metagenome ERZ773361 (study PRJEB29100, sample SAMN05720205) | activated sludge metagenome | isolation source: anaerobic digester from wastewater...
CACCGATGCAATGACCACCAACAAGTCCGGGGAAGAATTTGAGGAAGTTCCATTTTGTTCCTGCCGCTTCCAGAACAGATTTCGTGTCGATGCCCATCTTGTTGAAGATAATCGACAGCTCATTCATGAACGCGATATTGATGTCGCGCTGGCTGTTCTCGATAACCTTCGCGGCTTCGGCGACCTTTATACACGGCGCACGATGAACGCCCGCTTCAACAACCAGCTCGTAGACCTTAGCCACAGTATCCAACGTTTCGGCGTCGCAGCCGGAAACAATCTTCTTAATGGTTTCAAGCCTGTGGACTTTGTCGCCGGGGTTGATGCGTTCAGGGCTGTAGCCAATCTTGAAGTCCACACCGCATTTCAACCCGGATTCTTTTTCAAGAATCGGTACACAGATGTCTTCGGTAACGCCAGGGTAGACCGTGGATTCAAAGACTACGACAGAGCCTTTCGTCAGGTTTCTGCCGAGAATTCTTGATGCACCTTCCACCGGACTCAAATCTGGCGTGTGGTCATCATACACAGGCGTCGGTACAGCAACGATGTGGAACTTGGCGCGACGAAGAGCTGTCTCATCAGCGGTGAACTCAACGGTTGTGCTCTTTATCGCCTCATCGCCAACCTCATTCGTCGGGTCGATGCCAGTTTTGTAGAGGTTGATTTTCGCTTCATTCAGATCGTATCCGATGACGTTGATTTTCTTGGCGAAAGCCACAGCGATTGGCATCCCGACGTAGCCCAAGCCCACCAGTGACAATGATTCTTTCTTCTCTACCAGTTTTCCGTACAGGTCATTCATCTTTGTGTACCGTTCCTTTGTTTCGCTGCCGTTTTTACCGGTCAGCTTAAGAATTTAGTATTTCTACAGCCTTATTTGGGCTGTGGTTATCTATGGCTTTTATGTATTTGATGATTTGATATTGCCGTTCTAATACTGTTGTTGATAGGCAATAGGGAGAAGCCTTTTCAAGCCCTCTTAACCGCTCTAACATAGTCACATGTGATATTGCTGACATACCGATGATGTTGTATGTGGATAGGGAGAAGCCTTTTCAGGTTCTCTCAAGGCTCTCTCAACCACCCTCAGCAGCCTCCCAAATGATATTGCTGCCCTCCGACTGATGTTGATAGGCAAAAGGGAGAGAAGAAAAACTCGGCTATTTTGCTATCAAAACTACATCTCTGACAGCCTATCAACCCCTCAGCCCATCCTCGTGATATTGCTAATGTAGGACTGATGTTGTAGGCAGAAAGGGAGAGGAACTTATTTTGTATTATTATTCGCCTAACATGCCATTTTTGCATTATTACTCATGTTTTATGCACCCTGCCGTGCTACTCTTGGCAACCCCTACAGCCTAACTTTCCATTTCACCCTTCCCACGCTGTGGCTAACACCTTACCATGTGATATTGCCGATGTAGGACTGATGTTGTTATGGGATAGGGAGAGGAAGAAAAATGTCAAAAAGTGCCTATTCTAACCTATCCCGGCATACCTGCTCTCGTGGTCATTAACATACTGTCGGACTTCCTATGCTAAACTGTGATTTTCGATTATGCAGAGATTATACAAATTTGGACTGTTTTATGCACTAAAAGCCGCATTTCCTGCATAATTGACGGTTGGAACTGCATAATTACCCCTCTCCCTATCCACTAACAACATCACTCAAAATCCGGACAGGATCCCCTCATTTTCGAGATTCGTTCAAAAGGGTTACGAACGTTATCCCGGATTATGCATATAATGTTCGTGTTTTCGGCATGCTGTATGTTGTGGTGCGTGACGTATAAGCATACAATATATTGTGGCCTTCCTATCATGCAGCAGCATCACTCAAAATCCGGACAGGATCCCCTCATTTTCGAGATTCGTTCAAAAGGGTTACGAACGTTATCCCGGATTATGCATATAATGTTCGTGTTTTCGGCATGCTGTATGTTGTGGTGCGTGACGTATAAGCATACAATATATTGTGGCCTTCCTATCATGCAGCAGCATCACTACCTCAACCTGACATTAACCTGCAACAACCTGACATTATATGTGCATATTGCTCATTTCTACATGCCCGGTTATGTGCATTTTGTATACTCATACTCTCTCAATCAGGCTGCTACATATTGTGGTGGCTGACGCATAAATACACAACATATTGTGGTTCTTCATTTCTGAAACAACATCACTCAAAATCCGGACAGGATCCCCTCATTTTCGAGATTCGTTCAAAAGGATTGCGAACATTATTCCATATTCTGCATATAATGTTCGTGTTTTTTTGGCATACTGCATGTTGTGGTGCACGACGCATAAACATACAATATATTGTAGCCTCCCCTTTTCTCAACTAGTTCACTCCTCAACTAATCCAATTGTAAAGCTCAGGTTGCCGGAATATGTGCCGGACTGAGTCGGTTTTGCCGCTGGTTGAACCGTTAAAACAACGAAATCTGCCTTTGTATCAGAGGACACTGCGGACGGCTGGAATCTGTCAATCTCATCTCCGGCTTCTACAATAGTATCACCATATTTTATGGTTAACCCTATTGTCTCCTCACCGTTCGTCAAATCTGTGACACCGGCAAGATTACAATACAACTGCCGATTAACCGGAAAATCCGACCATGACGCGATATTTATATCAAGACTGGTTGCTGAGCCGTCGGAATTCATAGTCAAGCCTGTAGGCACTGAAACAAAATACTGTGTGTTAAAGGCTGGCGTATATGAAAGCGTGACGTTATTTGACGTCTCAGCTGCCGATGCTGATATTGGAATACCCAAAGCTTCGAGTGCTCCGGACAAATCTAACAGGATGAAGCCTGCGATAAAGCATAGGGCTATGTATGCGGTTAAGAACGCATTGATGCAGTGATTAGCTGTGGATCGTTTGCCATCCATGTATCTCACATCCTTTCTATGAAATGTTTATTGTTGAACTTGTGATTACTGTGATTATTCTACGGGTGCCCATTTACCGTCAGATTTCCTTGTCCAGTCCTTGGCAACATGGAGCTTAACGGGCGTGATTAACGAACCGTAGATATTGCCGAAATCGTCAACCGGCGTATAAATTATTGTGGCGTCATAATCGCCTGCCTTTAAACCTCTTACCATGTCAACAATTGTCAACATTCGCCCCGGTTTGATGACACTCGATTTATAGAGAAGTTCAATGCTTTCATCAGCATTCTCAACTGCTTCTGCATTTCCCAAGTACAGCGTAGCTATCAAACCCTTATCATTTGCGGGGTCGTTCCACACGGCGAGTTCCTGAGCCGTTGTGTCTGACTTAAAGTAGAGCTGCGAAAAGCAGTTGTGAATGAAGTAACCTTGTTCAACCGTCTTACAATCATAATTCTGAAACTCTTTCAAAAACACAGCATCGATTTCCACCGCGTTGGGGTCTTCGAGAAAGGCTTTCACCGTTGTGGACGGTATTGGTTTCTGACCTGAGAGGAATACTATTATTGCGACTACGAGAAACAAGAGTGCCACTACAAGGATTATGAGTTTTCTCTTATGCTGTTGTAGTATTACCGTGAAGTTCATAATATAGTTTGGTCGCCATCCTTATAATTCATGCCGTCCATAGCTTATTGCCAAGCCAGTCATCGCGTTACCGCACCTCGAATATGTCAGCCTCACTCTGCCGCACTTATTGTGCTTGTATATGTTTGTCGGTAATAAGTTTGTAACGTCTTGCCCGTATTCGATTTATTGTATAATAATGCGCATAAATCGCCCGTTTTACGCTGATTTCTGCATATTCTTACCGAAATTACCCGTGCTATTCTTCACCCCCCCATTGAATCTATCTCTATAAACACCCTGATGTAAATAAGATAATTACATAACGGCAATCGATTTCTGTTAGGAACTTATCCAAATAAAATTCTCATCGGTATGTTCTTTCTATTTGTGTAGTAATCACACCAAATTGATAAGCTAAAAGAACCTTATATCAGCCGTTTTTATGCCGTTTTCGCCCTATAATGCCCTGTATAAAACTTGTCATCATGTAATCTTTGCACCGGTATTAATGATCGCCATTGGCTCAATAACACAGCCTTGCTCGATTTCTGCTGAGGGTGAGATGTAAGCCTTATCGCTAACAATTGTTGGGATGTTAATTCCAAGCACGACTAATTTATCGAACAATTCTTTCCTCTTCTCAGGATTTCCAATCGCCACTATCGCATGATATCCGCCTTTGTATTTTTCAAGGTCTGATATCTTCCCGATAGCAGCTGGAGAGTTGTCATCAAGGAAATCTATTGTCGCATATTTATTTCGTGCCAGTTCTTTGACTAACTGCCCATATTCACCGGCACCTAATATCAAAAGTTTCATATGAGTACCATCCTAATTGTTGTCTCGCCCTGTTTGTATTCTCATGAGGGTTTCAAATATTCATTTCAAGCTTTGTGTTCAAGCGAGTCGATTTATACGCTTTTTATTCGCAATCACAACGTTTTAAATCCAAGCCCTTTACGATAATTCGGATTTACCATGTGAAATAAGTCTGTAATGTAACGTACCACGTTACATGAATTACAATGATAGGTATCGAAGTTCTTCATGTTGATACCAAGGAACATTCTCACCCAATTGAGTAGATCATTTTCTTGCTTTATTTGCAACTTCTAAATCGTTTGTAAGCAAACAATCACCACCAACCAGTGATGATTTTATTTCCATTGTATGAGATTGCAGCATCATCGCCGAAACTACCACATGGTTTACCGTTTGGAGTAACTCCCGTTGCTTCTGCGGCATCTTCTATTAAAAGAGCCTTATGTTTAAACAGATTTCTTTAATTAAATCTATTCTTCCAAGGGACCATAAAGCTCAGCATAAATAACGAGTCTTACATCTAGATATATTTAAAATGCTTTTTCAAGTGCGACTGGATTTACTATCGCGTTAAATGTCATATCGGAACAGAACACTCCTTTGCTTCCAAGAGTATCACAACTTATTTGTGGTTTACCATATAAGCGTCCCCAGCAAATTTAACACATAAATGTAATGCAGATGTACAATTACATAATGCTACTGCATATTTAACACTCGCTGTTCAGTAGCAAGTCTTTCAAATTCATTAATGTTTTCTCCTACCATAGACATCTAGTTAGTCTTATATGCTTCAGTCATATATTTTAATTCTTCTCCATGCATAGTTGGTGATGATAAATAATTTTTTTCTTGAATGGTTTTATTTTTTTCTTTCTACATTTTTTTACTTAAAAAAAAGTAATTATTTTATTTTTATCGATATTTTTTTTCATTAGTTTATCGTACATTATCTTGGCTTGTGTATAGGCAGAAATGAGTATACCATCATAGTTCATATTTTTTATTTCATCAAGCGAAATAATTCTTTTACCGGAAAAAATACTATTTTGTTTCATTTCATCATCATCAACAACAGCAATTACATCAAGAGATACGACGTTGTTATCATTTATAACTTGAAGTATAATTTCTGCTACTTCTCCTGCTCCATATAATAATATCTTTTTAAAACCTTTTTCAATTATTTGATTTAAAAAGTTTAAAATATTATCTTTTGCTGATCGATACAAAATATGGGTTGCTTTCAAATATCCAATGTTAAGAACCTTTCTTCTTTCTATCCCCTTTTCCGTAATAATGTATTCAACATTCTTTGTTGAAAGATAGTTACGCTTAATTAATCCATTTTTCTCATATTTATCTAAATAATCATTAACCATAGAAACAGCAATCCCAATAGCTTTACTTATTTCTCTTTGCGTAGTGTTGGCATTTTTTTCAATCATATCCAGAATCATATACTCTTTATACAAAACTGTTGGTTTAAAAAATTGATTTTCGTTCAAATCATTCACCTTCTATTGTTCGTTTTCTTAACAATCCTATTATACAACGAAATTATGACAAAAGCAAGATGTTTTGTTATTTTTTCGAACAACTTATTTTTCTTGTTTTGTTAATTAAAAAGTATTAAGATTTTCTCTTAATACTAATTATCATAGATTGTTTCTTGTTTTCTATATTCAACTAGGTATTCTATTTGTACATAGACATACATATAAGGCGTATGTTGAAATGTCATTTTTAATAACCCTTTTTCTAAATTTTTTTATTTAAATCAAAACTATTTTTTTAAAAAAACGTTGAAAATTATTTGCGAGAATTGGCAGTAAAATAAAATTGAGCATCCTTTAAAAGTACCTTTACAAATTTTGGCACTCTCCTAAACGTTAAAAAAGTATCTACGATGATTTCTTTCAATTTAATATGGTCTTTAATATTTTTTTTTGAAACATCTTGAATTACTTCTTTACTTGTCACATATTTCTTTGCACTATTTAAAATACTTTGGATTAATAATGCAAACGACTGAAAATACTGTTTCCGCAATCCTTCCAAAATACGTATACAAATATAATTTTTAAACGATAAGAAATCATGAGCATCAACATTATTCTGTAAAATCATCATTTCTGGTTCTCCAGAATACTTCCATTTAGTTCTCATTTGAATTTGGTAAACCATTTCCAAAAATGCTTTATCACTATAATACCAATTTACATTGCCAACTCCCTTAACCTTTGTCACATCGTTATACTGTGATTTGCTCCAAGGAGTTGCTGAATAACCAATAGGATAAATATTACAATGTTTATCAGAAAGATGATGCAAATAATTAAAGTTACCAATAATTTCTTGACTTATTTCATCAGATGGCTTTACAAAGATAAAAATGATAATATGTTTATCTTCCAATTTTCTCTCATTTTCCTTGATTAAATCTAATGTGCTTAAAGCAATCATTTTTGTCTCCTTTACATTTTTTTATTATTAATTTTATTCAATATCTCACTAACAAAGTATAAAGACCCACAAAAAACAACAATTTCATCTTTTGGCTTGTTAAACGCTTCTAGTAATAATTCATCTAAGTCAAATGAAAGTTTTTTATTAGGATTCGAAGAAATACTAAACAAATAATCAGGAGTATCACTTCTTTTATAGTGAAACATTGTAAAGATAATCTCATCAGCCAAATGATCTAAAACAGAAATCATTTCATCTTTGGCTTTATCTTTTGAAACAGCAAAGACAATTGTCAACTTCTTATTCTCTTTGATGGTTGTTAAAAACTCAGCTAACCGCGTAATTCCATCGATATTATGAGCACCATCAACGATAATATACGGTTTTAAAGATAATACTTGTAACCTTCCTGGCCAATAAACATCTCTAAATCCTCGATAAATATCATCGTTGGTAATTTTAAAACCACAACAAGAACGTAAGTACTCTAAAGCTTCTAATGCCACAGAAGCATTCTCTGTTTGGTAATATCCTAGTTTATTGGTTTTTATTCTTTTATATTCTTTGTAATCAAAGACAGTTTCTGTCTTTGATACTTGAATATTTTGAATATCCCTCTTCTTCACTAAAATCAATTTAGAATTTGTTTCCTCACACCTTGTTTCAAACAGTTCTGTCAATTTTTCATTTTCTAAAGTTACTAAAGGAATATTCGGCTTTACAATTCCCAGTTTATTCATAGCAATTTCTTCTAAAGTATTACCTAAAATCTTCATATGATCAAATGCCACATTGGTAATAACAGATACCAAAGGAGTTACAATATTAGTACTATCTAATAATCCACCTAAACCAACCTCTAAAATAACAATATCTAAATTCTTTAATTCACTAAAATAAATAAAGGCCATCAAGGTAATGAATTCAAAGAAAGTAGGATGAACAATTCCTCTTCGTTCAATTTCATCATATTCTGAAATAATTCTATTCCCAATTCTTAGGATATCTTCATCAGAAATATAATTGTCATTAAACTGAATTCTTTCATTAAAGGAAATCACATAAGGAGAAACATAGGTTCCTACCTGATAACCTGCTTTCATCAACACCGTTTTTATAAAAGAAACGGTAGAACCTTTACCATTTGTTCCTCCTACATGAACATATTTTATTTTGTTTTGAGGTGAACCAAAGACATCACATAACGAAATCATTTTTTGTAAGGAAGTCTTGGGAACAATTCTTTTTTGCGATTCAATCCATGATATTAATTCTCTAACATCATTAAACACAATATCAACTCTTTTCAGCCTTTCTATCCTAACTCTTGTAATAATTTTTCTAGTTCTAACAATTGTTGTTGATAATTTTCAAGTTTTGTTTTTTCTGCTTCTACTTTTTCTTTTGGAGCTTTTAAAGCAAAACCAGGATTTTGTAACATCTGTTCTGCTCTTCTGATTTCTAACAATACTTTTTCTTTATCATTTGTTAGTTTTTGTTTTTCTTCTTCAATATTAATCAATGTTTTTAAAGGAACAATTACTGTTACCTTAGGTAATACACTAACAATCGCTTGTTTCTTATCTAATTCTTTGGCTTCGATGGTAATTGAAGCAAAGTTTGTGAATTTGCTTAAATAGTTGATATTCTTCTTGATGAAGTTTGCTAATTTCTGATCATGAGTTTCTAAATATAATTCTATTTTCTTACTATTTGGAACATTCTTACTAGTTCTTATCGTTCTTACTGCAGTTATGATATCATAAATAACTTCAATCTTATTGGCATCTCGGTATGTATAGTCCTTATTTACCAAAGGCCAAGGACTAACAGTAATACTACCTTCATGATACTTTTGATAGATTTCTTCAGTAACGAATGGCATGAATGGATGAAGCAATTTCAAAATAGCCGTTAAACCATACGCTAAAACAGCACAAGTATTGATTTTTTCTTTTTCAGTTCCGGTCTGGAAAGTAACCTTTGTCATTTCCAAATACCAACTAGCAAAATCATTCCAAGTGAATTTATAGATCGCTTTTGCAGCTTCACCAAAATCAAATCGTTCATAGTTTTCATCTGCAGCTTTGATTGTTTTATTTAAACGGCTTAACATCCATTTGTCGACAGTATTCAGTAACTTTGGATCAATCGGTTCTTTTTGATAGTTATTGCTGGCAAAATTCAAGCCGATAAACCGCGAAATATTCCATATTTTATTGATGAAATTCCAAGCAGCTTCAATCTTTTCTTCTGAATAACGGAAATCAAGTCCAGGAGCTGATGAAGTAGTGATAAAGTAACGAAGGCTATCCGCTCCACATTTATTAATGGCATCTAACATATCAACACCATTTCCCAGTGATTTACTGATTTTGCGTCCAAGTTCATCGCGAATCAGCCCATGAATTAAAACTTTTTTAAATGGTCTTTCTCCCAATAAATACTGAGACATAAACGCCATTCTTGCTACCCAGAAAAAGATAATATCATAACCTGTTACTAAGGTATCAGTAGGAAAGTATCGCTTAAAATCAAAGGTGTCATTTGGCCAACCAAGCGTAGAAAAAGGCCATAATCCACTTGAAAACCAAGTATCCAATGCATCCTCATCTTGAACCCATCCTTCTTCTTTTGGAGCAGTTTTACCCACATAAACCTGGTCATCTTTATACCATGCGGGAATTCTATGTCCCCACCATAATTGACGAGAAATACACCAATCTTGAATATTATTTAGCCAGTTCACAAATGTCTTTTCAAAACGAGCAGGAACAAAGGTAATCTTTCTTTCTGGATCTTCTTGCATAGCTAATAAGTCTTTTGCCAGTTTATCCATCGCAACGAACCATTGCTTTGATAACCTCGGTTCAACAATCACTCCCGTACGTTCACTATGCCCAACAGAATGGGTCATTTTTTTAATCTTGACACATAATCCCGACTCTTTCAAGTCTTCAACAACCGCCTTACGACAACTGAAGCGGTCCATTCCTCGGTATTTTCCAGCCAGTGCATTCATCGTACCATCTTCTTCCATACACAAAGGACGAGCTAATTGATGGCGAAGTCCTACTTCAAAATCATTAGGGTCATGTGCCGGTGTCACCTTAACAACACCTGTTCCAAAACTCCTGTCGACGTATTCATCGCTGATAACAGGAATTTTAGTCTTTGTCCCTGGAATATATACCTCCCTGCCAATGTACTTTTGATAACGTTTATCCTCTGGATGAACCATTAAGGCAGTATCACCAAACATCGTTTCCGGACGAGTTGTTGAAATCTCTAAGCCGCCTTCTCCATCAACAAAAGGATAAATAATATTATAAAAAGCACCTTCAATATTCTTATATTCCACTTCGATATTCGACAATGCTGTTTTACTTTGAATATCCCAGTTAATAATCTTTTCTCCACGATATATAATTCCATCATTATACATTCTTATAAACACTTCATTAACCGCTTGGTTTAGCCCTTCATCCAAGGTAAAACGTTCCCTCGTATAGTCTAAACTCAATCCAATAGCTTCCCATTGTTTACGGATAATGCTAGCATATTCTTCTTTCCATTGCCAAGATACTTCAAGGAACTTTTCTCTGCCTAAATCATAACGAGAAATGCCTTTTTCCCGTAAACGCGCTTCAACTTTTGCTTGCGTCGCAATTGAAGCGTGGTCCATACCAGGTAAATATAGCGCATCATACCCTTGCATTCTTTTTCGACGAATGATGACATCTTGTTGTGTGGTGTCTAAGGCATGACCTAAATGGAGTTTTCCAGTAATATTTGGTGGTGGAATCACAATAGTATAAGGTTTTTTACTGATATCTCCCGCAGTAAAATAACCTTCCTTAATCCACTTTTGATACTTTCCCGATTCTACTGCTTTAAAATCGTATTTTGTTGATAAATCTTTTAATTTCATTCTTCTCACCTCATGATAATAAGAAAAGTCCCTAGAAGCTAGGGCTTCTAAGGACTGATTACTTGCTTTGAAGTTTTCAGTGGTACCACCTTAATTCCCATAAAGTTACCTTTATGAGCACTTATTTATCTGATAACGTAGATCAAACGGATAAAGCTACTATTCTTTCACTCTACCAATTCCAAGGCTACCTTCAATGCATCAGCTATGACCTTTCACCACATCGGTCACTCTCTACAAGTCCAATTAACATCTACTCTTCCTCTTCCTCATTGTTGGATATAGTTTACTACAAAATAATTGAAAATGCAAATCATTTTTGTTATTTTAATGTCCTTCCTGATTAACAAAGGAAAAAGGGTTTATTATAACCCTTTTTCAAACTAAACTTTTATCTAATTTAATATTACGTAGTAAGAAAGCTAAATCAATTCCTACCATAACAAGATTCAAACAATAAAAGATAAAGACATAAGTAATCGTATCTGAAAGAATCTTACTAATGATTCCACATAAATATCCAATCATAACACAAATGACAAAGAAGATAGATCGACCTTTGGCAGTTCTTGATTTAATCGACTTGATAATATTCAAAGGCCAAGATAATCCAAACAATACGACCATAAAGACTTCAAATAGTTCTGCCATAGTCTACTTCTTATCAATGCGATAAATATCGCCATTTAGTTTTATTTCTGTTCGCGGAGATAATGAGAATCCCATGATTTTTGCCGCTTCAGGAGAAGTAAGACGCTTATATTGTTGCGAATAGAAACGCTTATTGAATTTCATCACCCATTCTTTGGCTTCCTTTAGAGGAATATTCATCGCCTTAAATAACAAATAAGCGATTCGGTCTGTATCATCACCATTTTCCAAGAAGTGATACAAGATAAAATCATTAATCTCATATTTACCGATAATTTCTTCCGTTGCTTGACTAGAACTTGATAATTCTGGAGAAATCGGAGTATTGACAATATTCGCTAGAATATCTGCTACACTCGGGTAAATGTTTTTATAATAGTTTACCGTTTCCTTGACTACTGTTTTTGGTAAACCAGCATTGATACCATACATAGCCATATGATCACCATTGAATGTTGACCAACCTAAAGCTATTTCACTCATATCAGAAGTTCCTACAACGATAGCTTGATTTAGATTCGCCGCATTCATCAAGGTAAATGTACGATAGCGTGCTTGTACATTTTCATAGGTAACATCTTTTGTCAGCGTATCATGACCGATTGCTTTTAATTGACGAAGTACCTCGGTGTAAATATTTACTTCTTTCTTGGTAACGCCTAATTTCTTTACTAAAGCAAGGCTATTCTGATAAGTTCTGTCGCTAGTTGCCTTCGATGGAAGGATATAAGCAATGATATTTTCCCGCGAGATATTGTATTTATCAAAAGCATAACATAAAGATAATAGAGCTAAGGTCGAATCCAGGCCTCCACTAACACCTAAAACAACTTTGTTAATTCCAATATATTCCAAACGTTTGATGACGCTTGCAGCTTGAATATTGATAATATCCGTATAATCTTCTTTGTTCTTAGGAACAAAAGGCAATCTTTCCAAAGTCTTTTCAAAAATGAAATCTTCTTGTTCTTCCAATTCATAAGCTACCCTACGAATATTTAAATCACGAGCAATTTCTTGAACCTTTTTATAATAGCTATTATTACGACGGGCATGATGTAATTTTAAGATATCAAAATCGCCGTAGATAATATCGCTATGAAGATTGATTTCCTCATTTTCAGCAATCACTTCACCATTCTCGCAAATTAACTTATGACCGCTAAAAACTACCTCACTAGTTGACTCGCTAGCATTATTAGATACATAGACATAACCGCCATTGAATTTTAAACTAATGCTCTTCGTTAGCGTTTTACGATATTCTTTCTTCCCTATATGAGCAGGACTAGCACTTAAATTAAAACAAATTAAAGCTCCATTGGAGTATAAACGCTCGTTTGGAGAAATAGGTGCCCATAAATCCGCACAAATTTCCGCAGCAAAGTTAACATCTCCCGTCGAATTTTCAAAAATAATCTTACCGAAAGCAATCTCTTCCCCAAATAAATTCACACTGGAAACATTTTTACTGATGTCGACCCCCGAAGCAAACCATCTTGTTTCGTAAAATTCACTGGTATGTGGTAAAAAGTTCTTGGGAACGATTCCTAAAATCTTCTTCTTTTGGGT